>Ga0307980_1000330_pt1 | contig 22707 bp, 22 predicted proteins | sample OrgLakmetage1060_FD_201817 | JGI IMG/M metagenome (GOLD analysis project Ga0307980, IMG submission 201817) | Saline water microbial communities from Organic Lake, Antarctica - #1060 | ecosystem: Environmental > Aquatic > Non-marine Saline and Alkaline > Saline | place: Antarctica: Organic Lake... | reverse complement strand
GTTTTTCTTCCTTGAAATAAGTTAGACTTTTTGAATTCACTAGCGCTTGTGGCTCAACGGATAGAGCATCTGACTACGGATCAGAAGGTTGGGGGTTCGAGTCCCTCCAAGCGCACTGTGGGATGTGTCGCGTCATAGTTGACAAACGAACCCGCGACGGGTCATTTTAGAAACCCAGACTTCGGTCTGGGTTTTTTAGTTTCGGCCAGTAACTGCGTGCGGGTTCGATTTTGTGTTCGCTCAGAATCTCGCCGGTTGTCAGGTCGGTAACAATCACCTTTCGAGAATCGATTATCAGAAAAACCTGCTTGGTTCGGTGGGTTCTTCCAACTCCGATGTGATGCATTCTGCCGCTGCGGCGAAGCGTGACTTTGCCGGATTCGTCAACTCGATCCGTCTTGGTGCGCATGGCGCCAAAGATTGGGTCCTTATTTGGTTTGGCCTTGAGTCTTGCCTCAAATGCTTGCTTGGGGGTTTGACCATTAACGGCTCGATGGGGACGCTCGATGTTATAGACGTCTCGAAATTTATCCAGTAACGCCTGCAGTTCTTTTAGGTCTTTGGGCTTTGGGCGAGCGGCCAGCCATTTTTTGAGAGTTTGATGAAAGCGCTCTATTTTGCCTTGGGTTTGCGGGTGATTGGGACGGCTGTTTTTCTGCTCAACCCCGAGATATTCCAGCAGTGTCTCATAGGAATTTTTGCCTCGCTTGCGCTTGGTGGTGTAAACAAGACCATTATCGGTGAGGCTGGATTGCGGGATGCCAAAGCTTGCGATGGCTGCTGTGAAGCGATCAACAATGACGTGCGAGGTGATTCGATAGTGCGCGGTGCAGCAGATCAAAAACCTTGAGTGATCATCTAGAAAGTTCAACACCAGAATGTCTTGGTTGTTACTGAGTCGAACATGGGTGAAATCTGACTGCCAGGTTTCATTGGGTTGATGCTGAACCAGCCCTTGATTCCGCAGCGACCGCCAAATAGTGGATAACGCCGAGGAATGAGCGTGCCTTGAAATTAGGTAGAAATGAATTGATTGTGCTCCGGCGTCCAATCCTTTTTCTAGAAGCTCCTGCCGAAGCTGGAATTTCTCGCCATGGATTTGTTAGGTGAGGGCCCTTGAGTTGGACTGAGGTCTTTTGGACTTGGGTTGAAATGAGCCTGATCCCAAAATTCGATAGCGTCGGATCAATTCATGAACCCATTGCCTGGTGACACCAAACTCCAAGCCAACCGCTGTGACCAGCTTTTTTTGCTCCAACACTGACATAACTATGAGTGCATATTTCGACATGCAACAAAGTGTCAACTATGTTTTGCCACTAGACAGCTCTTCAACACTGCACTCGTTCGCCTGCTGGCCTTGGCGGTCAAAACAAAAAAAGGGGGGGCACGATCTCGTCAATCTTTTCTCGACGGGCGGCACTGCGGTTTGATCGATCCGTCCTGATTTATCGGCCCGTCGATCTGCGCCTGCGCGAAACAAGTCAGCATCGTCTTGAATATCGGTGGGGGTCCTACGTTCCCACCGGCCGCGCTTTCGTGCTCGTCACACCGGGAGCTCTGGGGCATCTTCGCTTCGAGCCGCGGTCTATAAAGATGTCTTCGTCAGGCTTTGAGCCGCCTGTCCGGGCCGACTAGGTCTACTCCTTAGTTTCCTTCGTTTGTTTGTTGAGCGGTTTCACGGCGAGCCACTTCTGATCGACGATTTGTTCCATGGCGGAAGCGATGATCTCCGTGACGCCGGTGATCACCGCTTCCGTTCAGTTTGGCCGGTCAAGACCGCCATGTACTCAGACAGTCACTGGTCCATGACTAGAAAAACAAAAGCCAAAGGGAGATGTAATGACACTTGGAAGGCATGCAACGGGCTCTTGCTGTGAGTGGCAAAATCACACCTCTTCCAGATGGAATTCTAAATTTAACACAAATGTTATCAATTCCATGTTGAAAAATAACAATTCACATGTAGTGTCAAATTATTCGAACATTTGTTGCCGACGGAAGGGGGCCAGTGCGCATGACTGACGGCATATTAAGCTTGACGGGGGTTGGAAAGCATTTCGGTGCGGTCACAGCTCTGGGGGACATCAATCTCCGAGTGGGAGCGGGCGAGATCGTCGCTCTTATTGGCGATAACGGTGCCGGTAAATCGACCCTGATGAACATCATCTGTGGAGCGGACGCCGTTGACGAGGGCGTCGTCCGAGTCAACGGCGAGCCGCTGCGTAATCTCACCGACGCGAATCGCCTCGGTGTCGGAGTTGTCTATCAGGACCTGGCGCTGGCGCCTCATATGACGGTCGCCGAGAACATGTACCTCGGAACAGAGTTAACACGTCGGCTCGGCCCTTTCCGCGTCCTGGACCGCCGGGGGATGTCCAGGGACGCGAAGGCAGCGATCACTGAGCTCGGCATCTCCACTCTGCACAACGTCAGCATGCCCGTCGACAGGCTGTCGGGCGGGCAGCGTCAGGTGCTCGGAGTCGCGCGTGCCATAAAGCGGGCGAAAAGCCTGATCCTCCTTGATGAACCCACTGCAGCGCTGGGCCCGAAGCAGGTCGGCATCGTCCTACAGGCGATTGAAGCCGCGTCGAATAACGGGCTGGGGGTTGTTCTCGTGTCGCATGACATACCCAGTGTGCTCAAACTTGCACACCGAGTTGTGATCCTCCGGCACGGCACGATCTTCCTTGACCGTAAACCAGACGGCATGTCCGTGTCCGATGTCATGACCGCGATGGTCGGAGATGAGTAAGACGGTGAGTGCCACTGTGCCCCAGGGTACGAAACGATGGAGTCGATCCGTCGCGACCTCAGCTGGAGGGCTTTTGAAGTTGAGGGTCGTCCAGTTGCTCATCGTCGAGGGGGTTCTCATCTCGGCTTTCTTCGTCGCATCGAGCGGGATGTTCCTCAACACTGCGAATGTGCGCGGAATGCTGATTCTGGCGTCGCAGATCCTATTACTCGCGGTCGGTCAGGCGATGCTGATGTCGGCCGGCTACATCGACATTTCGCAGGGGGCTGCGCTCATCCTGTCCGCCGTCATCGGCGGCAATGTGATCTTGGCAATCCAAGATGTCCTTCCGATGCCGCTCGCACTCCTGCTCGGAGCCCTGATCGCGATTGTCACCGGTGGCCTTGTGGGCCTCGTCAACGGCATTATGGTGGGAGTAGTCGGCATTAATGCTCTCGTGACCACTCTGGGAATGCTGGGCATCGCAACCGGCGTCGCGAAGGTCGTCACCGGAGGTGTCAACCTCATAGGCCTTCCCGGGGCGCTCAACACGTCATTCGGTGTCGTCCGCTTCGGCCCCTTTCCACTCCCCTTCCTCGTCAGCCTCGCGGTCATCCTCGTAATCTGGATGCTCTTCCACTTCACAAGCTGGGGAACGCATGTGCTTGCAATGGGTTCCAGCTCAAGTGCTGCCCACCGCGTCGGCATCCGGACCACGCGTAACACCATCGGTGTCTTCGTGCTGTCCTCGGCTCTCGCGGGCTTGGCGGGATTCATCGATCTGGCGCGATACTCCACAACGAACATCTCGGGCCACACCAATGATTCACTGGCTGCCATCGCCGCTGCGCTCATTGGAGGGACACTTCTCACCGGAGGTCGGATCAACTTTTTGGGTGCCATTATTGGAGCGTTACTCGCCATCATATTACTGTCGGGCTTGGTCATAATCAACATCTCGCCTTTCTACCAGACCATCGCGATCGGGGCGATGCTCCTCATCGCGGTCAGCCTCGATCCTTCGAACCGTCTCCGCCGGCGAGGATGATGATAAACCGCCGCTGCGACACCCGCACTTCAACTCAATCGCATCACCTCGTAATCACAAAGGAGAAAACTATGTCACATCATCGTTCACACCACCTCGTAATCACAAAGGAGAAAATTATGTCACATCATCGTTCGCACCGCGTCACGCTACCGCTGATCGCAATCGCTTCGATTGGGGTACTTGCACTCGCTGGTTGTTCGACCACTGAGGCCGGACCGACTGAGGCCGGACCGAGTGAAGGGTCGGACGACAAAGTTCGCATCGCCATGGTGACCCCGGCGAGCACCGATCCGTTTTACGGTGCCATGTACTGTGGAGCTCAGGCCGCTGCAGCCGAGCAGGAGATAGATTTAACTATTCAGGGTAGTCCCGAGGTCACGGTCGAGGCAGAGATGCAGGTGCTGCAGACCGTTCTCGCCACTGAGCCCGACGGCATGGTCCTGACGGTATGGGACCAACAGGCGTTCAACACCACGATGAAGCCCTACACGGACTCCGGACGCCCGCTTGTTATGGCCGACTCATCGCTAGGGAGTGGCGAGTACCTCCAGAGCATCCGCACGGACAGCTACCAGTCGTCTTACGACGCCGCAGTCAAGGTCGTAGAATCCTTCGGCCTTTCGTCGGGCAAGGTGCTGATCCTTACGGACTCTCCCGGCAACGGAATTCAGGTCGCTCGAGCTGAAGGCTTCACGGACGCCATCGAGGCCGAGACAGAAATCGAGGTCCTCGAGCTTCAGTACATCAGTAACGACTCCGCCAAGGCCTCCAACGCGGTCACGTCCGCGTCGGCCGGAAATGACGACCTCGTCATGGTCTTTTCGACCAACATCCCCGCCGGTACCGGAGCGGCCAACGGCATCTCGACCGCAGGCAAGGACATCGTCCACGTCGGCTATGACACTTCGTCAACGCAGGTCGACCAGCTCCGCAACGGTGACTACGACGTCCTCGTCGCTCAAAGCCCCTACCAGACTGGCTACGACTCAGTCACGCTAGTCGCCGAGATATTGAATGGCGATAAAAAGGTGGATGACGTCAAGGAGGAGACAATGTTCTCGCCGACCGCCTTGGTCACCCGGGACAACGTGGATGAGCCCGACATCGCGGCGTTCATCTACACGTCGGACTGCAACTAGTCCCAGCCTCAGCCAACCGACGCTCCGCGACTACGTGGGCGCCGGTTGGCTGTTAGGCCGGACGCGCACTACGACCTAGACGGAGACAGGATGACGTTACGAAGCCCACGAACCGCCCTCGAGCGGGTTCTAGACGCATTGCGCAGGGTGGATGCGATTGACCGCCGAGGCCCCAAACTCAATGCACTGCCACTTGTCGATTACGGACTATTAAGGTCTGTTGGCCACCCTGGGGCGCTCGTGGATCGTGTGTACACGGTTAAGGATTCGATGGCTGTGCACGGCATGCCTCTTTCTGCTGGATCCCCAGCCTTCGCGGCGGTGACGGCCACGAAAGACGCAACGATCGTCCGGATGCTGCGTTCCGAAGGCGCCATCCTCCTAGGAAAGACGAACATGCCGCCCGTCGCCATTGGCGGCGGCCAGCCCGGGATCTACGGGAGGACGAGAAGTCCGTTCAACCCCCAGTACCTTGCCTCGGCGTGGCATTCGGGTTCCTCGATCGGTTCCGCTGTGTCGGTCGCGGCAGGCTACTGCGATTTCGGCGTCGGAGAGGAGACCGTGTCCTCCGGCCGATCCCCCGCGTCGAACAACGCGCTCGTCGCGTATACCCCGTCGTGGGGCGTCCTCTCCAGTGTCGGGAATCTTCCACTGCACCCATACCGCGACGTCACGGTGCCACACACCACGGACATTGCGAGTCTTACTTCCGTCCTCGGCGTCATTGCCGCCGCCGACGACCGGGATACCTGGTATCGACAAGGTGCGATCGGTATGGAGCGGGCAGGACGGGTCATCGAGGCTTTGCGTTCAGGCGCAACAGACCGAGGTGGGCGCCGGTTGCGGTTGGGAGTCCCGAGTCTCTACGTTGGCGAGTCTACCCGCGAGGTGGACGCAGTGCCGATCCGTCGCTCGGTACGCCAACTGTGGGATCGAACCGAGGCTCTCCTCCGCGCGGCGGGGATCGACCTGATTCGGGTACCATTCCCCATCGTCGAGGCGTACGAAGGACGCTCGCGCGCGCACGATTTCGCGGCCGCGGGTTATGTGCCGGACGGCTGGACCGAGTTTGAACTCGGTCCCTTGATGACATCAGCGTGGTCGGGATTCCTGCGGGACTTCGGCGACGGCGCCGCCCTGACCGATTTGCCCCCGGACGCGATTCGGCCGGTGGAGCCATGGTCCAGTGACGTGGCTATCCGCGACCTGCGCCATGCGGGCCGCGACTCCTTTGACTTCGGCGCGATCGTACACGGCCAACCGCCTTCGGAATCTGAGGTGCTCGCTCGCGCGGAGCCGGCGGTCCGTGGTCTGGACGCGGCGCGACGAATCCTGCACGACGAATGGCTGGATGAGCAAGGCTTAGACGGTCTCGTCTTCCCTGCCAACGGTGATGTCGGACCGTGGGATGCTGACCGCAACCCAACAGCGGCAGATCTCGCGTGGCGAGACGGCTGCGTCTTCTCCAACGGAAACCATGTTTTTCGGCGGGTGGGCATCCCTTCCGTCACGGTTCCTATGGGAGTGCTCGATGATATCGGCATGCCTGTGGGCCTCACGCTCGTCGGCCGTGGATGGGATGATGCGCGGCTGATCATTATCGCCGCGGAATTGGAACGGATCCTGCCGCCGCGTGCGGTGCCGGATCTGCCGACGTGCTCAGCGGCTCCACTGTCGTTCCATGAAGAAGTGATCCCGTCGCCTGCGCCCTCCGCTATCGCCGTCTCGGCGATTGCGACGTTCGACGCAGCTCGCGGCGTCGGCGTCGTAACAGTGCGAGGGGACCGTCCTTCTGTTGCCACTGAGTTACTCGGACGGAAGGTCGATGCAACGCTGAGCGAGCCCGTGACGTTCGACGCAGACGCCGAAGAGTGGGACGGAATCGCGGCGCCGCTGGTGATCGCGGTCTCGACTTCCGACCTGACACCCGCAGTAGGCCTTGCGGAGTTAAGGCTCGGCTTCACCGACGATCTCTTCCTAGGAATGCCAAAAGACGATGAAGAGGCGTTGTGAAAGCACTGCAATACTCAGTACAACACGTACACGGAATCGTCGACGTCACCGCTCCGAAGCCCGGCGCAGTCGAAGTCCGGCCCGCCGTCCAGCGCATCGGCGTCTGCTGCACAAACATGCATGTGCTTCGAGGCACTATTCCCTTGGGCTACCCCATCATATCTTGCCATGAGGTTGTAGTTACGGCCGCCTCCGACAGTGTCACCGCACCGGTGGGCGCTGGAGCAATTCCTCCTCGTCCCGGGAACCCATGCGATGCGATTGGTGAAGTGTCTGTGGAGCTCGCAGCATTCGCGGAGACCGTCGTCTGCGTGCTGTACGGAGTTCACGTTGCTCTCCGTGCGGAGGACTCCGCGCGCGTCATCGGCGCAGGTCCGTTCGTGCTGATGATGATGGTGCAGGCTCCTCGCAATGCTGGCGTTGCCACCGTGACGGTCGCCGTTCAGGCGAGTCTGAAACTCGACCCCGCAACGCTGATGGGCACCGACAAATTCAAGGTCCTTGAGCGCGAAGGCCATGACGGATCGATTGATCACCTGAGAAGTCACAGCGGCGATCGTGGATTCGATCTCGTCTTCGATCCGACCGGATCGCCAAAGGTGGGTGAGCGCACGCTCGCCACGACTGTTAGGTTCGGGTCCATCATTAGATCGTTTGCGCACTCGCTTGCCGTGACAGTCGCTCATCTGGCTGCCGGTCGGATTGACCCGCTCCCCCGGCTTAAACGCGACACATTGCACAAAGCCGTCACTGACCTTCGCGATTGAAAGGAAACCATAGACATGTCCTCTTCTGACAGCGCCGACGCGGTACTTGAGATTCTCCGACGGCATTTCGCGCGTTCGACCGACGCGCTGCGTCCGCTCGTGACGGATGAAATCATCGCAGAGCATCGAATGGGGCCACTTGCGCCTGGCAAGTCACCCGCGCTTCTGCACGTACTCGATGTCATGCGGCAGGCGCCCATCGCAGGTAAGCTCGCGATTCTCGCCCGTAGTGCTGGAGAGGAGTATCAGGTCATCCGGCTGTCCGGCGAGTATGCCGACACGAATGACCTGAGTGACAGGCGTCGATACTCGAGCGAGAATGACGCTTTGCACGAGGTATTCCTCCGGCGACTCGACGAACTCGGGCTCCGTGATCGGAGCACGATTCGCGCCGAGTCAGATGTCGCCTCGTGGGTGGCTGATCAGGCAGGGATTGATGCCTTCGAGATGTCCCTCGAACGATACGTCATCGGATACCTCGACCGCCCGGCAGCACTTCCCGGCGAAAGCATCACACTGCACGCGTCTTCCGACTCCGAAATTCGAGTGAGTGCGGACCTCGTCGAGCTTGGCCATGGCGACGCCACTGGCGCTGTGCGCGAACGGGTCGTTATGGAATTGGGCGAGATAACCGTCCGGCACCGTTTGACCTCGATCGGATCGACAGCGGTCGTCTCAGACCTTGGGGATTTGCGCACCCTGGCGCGGACCGTAGGGTTGACGATCATGCCCACGTTCCTTGGAGCGGAACAGACGATTGCCAGTCAGGAGACCGGGGACGGGACAGGGACCGGCTGGGAACTTTCACTCGACGATGGCGGTCGCATCGTGCTGGATGTCCGCGGCATCTATGATCAATTCCAGCGCCTCGAGTGTCCCGAGCTGCTCAGCCGCGGTGTCTGGTATTCGATCGCGGTGACGTTTGGCGATGGCCGCATCGATCTCGCCGTCCGGTCCGTGACTTCCACGGCCGCCGCGTGGGGTGCGGAGAAACATGTCATCGACCGAACGGTCAGTGCGTCCGCGGTCCTGTCCGCATCGACATTTGCAATGCCTGACGCTCCGCTTCGCTTCGCCGCTCGAACGTTGCCAGAGGGGTGGGAGCGCTGCTTCGACGGCAAGATCGAAGCTCCTTACTTGTTGACTTCCTTGGACGCCACCGCAGCAGCAGCTCACCGTGCCGGGCTCGGCCGCATCGAGGAGCTTTCGGGGCTTCTCGTCAGCTGGCGGGCAGCCAGTGCACTCAGCGACCCTGAGACTGTTGGTCGGGTGATCCCTGCTCGTGGCCCGTCCGACGAGCACCTTGATCGATTCGATGCGACGTGCCGCAACACCCCGTCGTGGGGCGTGACGAGTTCGGACTGGGACGGATCCGTAGCTGGATTCCCAGAGCAGCCTCAGTCATGGGACGCGGTGCACTTCCACTCCGATGATTTGGACGACTGCCGGTGGGAGAGCAATCTCGTTATCGATCTGCCTGACAAACTGAGGAGCGGCGTCTACGCCGTTCGCCTCATCGGCGAGGGCGTGGATGTGGAACGCATACCACTCTTTGTCGAGGCGCCTGTTGCGGACTCCCAAGTGGCTGTGATAATTCCGACGGCGTCTTACACTGCGTACGGTAACGACCATCCCGGAACCCAAGGACAGATGGCCCAGGCGACGGCGAGCCGCACGCCCGTGCTCCTCTGGGGCGACATCTTCATGCAGGCGCACCCGGAGCTTGGGCTCTCTTGCTACGACGCTCATCGAGACGGCTCTGGTGTCGGGTACGCGACGTGGCGACGCCCGATGCTAAATATGCGGCCCACCCACCGCTACCATGTTGGTGCCTGGCAGCTCCCCGCCGACCTCCAGTTGATCAGCTGGTTGGAGGACCAACGCATTGATGTAGACGTCATCACGGACCATACGCTCCACGTGCTCGGTCGGGAAGTGCTCGAGCGTTATTCCACCATCATGACCTCCACACATTCTGAGTACTACACCACCGAGATGCTCGATGCGGTGGAGGGATGGATCGACGGTGGTGGTCGCTTCCTCTACTTGGGCGCGAACGGATTCTACTGGCGGTGCGCCTTCGCCCCTGACCGACCGTGGCTCTTCGAGCTGCGGCGCGGAGAGAACGGCTCCCGCGCCTGGGAGGCTCGCCCCGGCGAGCTCTACCACGCATTCACGGGAGAGCGCGGCGGATTGTGGAAATTTCAAGGGCGTTCGACGCACCGAATCTTCGGAGTCGGCTTTTGCTCGCAGGGATTCGACTCGTCCGGCTGGTACCGCAGGCTTGCACCGTCCCACGACCAGCGCGCCGCCTTCATCTTCGAGGGCGTAGACGGTGAAACATTCGGCCACGCGGGGGCGGAAGGCGGAGGAGCGGCTGGTCAGGAGATTGACCGATTCGATGTCGATCTCGGAAGCCCAGTCGATGCCTTGATTCTCGCAAGCAGCGAAGGGCTCTCCGAGGGCTATCTTCGGGCCGTTGAGGAGGTCAGTTATCTCGTCTCAGGGACCTCGGCCTCGAGCGATCCTTTCGTGCGTGCGGATGTGACTTACTTCGTCAACGACGCTGGGGGTGCCGTTTTCTCGACGGGTTCGATCGCGTGGTGTGGCTCGCTCGGGGAGGACGACGACGTTAGCAGGATTACACGAAACGTCATCATCAGATTTGCCGACCCTACACCCCTGCCGTGGACCTCTTCGGGGCGGGCGGCTGGATAATGGTGGTGCGGTCTCTACGGGCAGGAGGACGTGCGTATCGAAGACGTCGCCTCGCCGGTTTTGCGGGCTGAGGGCGTCGGAATCACTGTCGGTCAAAGGGTCACGGTCAACCCGATCATCCCTCGCGAACACTGTTCGTTTTGCAGGAAGGGGGAGTTCCATCAATGTGCCGACATCACTATCTTAAATAACACGTGCAGACCGAGAGGTCCGGATGAGCTCGTGAAAGTCCCGGTTCCGCAACTGGTGTCTCTGCCGGTTGAGGTGTCCGTGGATCATGGCGATCTGATAGAACCGCTCGCGGTCGCGGAGCACGCAGCATCTCCGTCGACTGAATGTTCGGAGCATCCGTCGTTGGGGCAGGACCGAAAGGCATCGCGACAGCGCTCGCACTGAGCGCCAGAGGGATCTCACGCGTCGCCCTCGCCGAGCTGTAGTATCGACGGCGGGATGTAGTCGCTCGGTCGCAAACGGGAGGCACACTCCGTCTCGTTGCAATGAGTGCTGCACCGACCGCGGCGCACGTCAAGGAAGCGACGATGTTGGCCGCCGATCTCTACTCCTGGAGGGTTTTCGCAGAGGTGATCGAACGGGTGCGCACGCATCCATTGAGCACGACCGACTGGACTACGGCCCTCGGCCTCGATGACGTAGTACAGACCCTAGAAACATCACTTTCGAAGATTCGACCGAACCCATTGGAAAGCAGAATGAGACCTAACCGTGCGCCACGTCCAGAACCGCGCGGCGCCTGCGGGAGGAATCCGATGCGTGGACGGCCCGAGCCCAGAGAAGAGAACGGCCGCACAAACGACCACCGCTCTCCGCTCTCCATCTGGCGAAGAGTGGAAAGCGATGGCAGGACCGACATCGGTCACACGTATATTGATACTGGAAATAGGGGCGAGCATCGAGTTGGCATCATCAAATCGGCCACTCATAACTACCCTGGCTATCGTCGCCTAGCCATCCAGACCACTCGAAGCTAGGACTGGCTCAGTGATTGTCGTCCTAGTTCACGACCAGTGCGCCGGCTTCGATGTCGAATTCAGTCGGGACTGGTCCATGCGGCCACTTCAGCTGTGGAAGCTGTGGAATGACGACGTCGGAATCTATCTGAGCATCCTGCCCGCGGGACATGAGTGAGATGGATGTGGGGGGCCCCGCCTGGTGAGACCGGCAGGACGGCACCGCGAGACCCCTCGTGGTGGATGACACGGCTGCTCCGGCTTCCTTAGCGATCAACGCTCGCCGGCTGGCCAGTTATAAGGACAAAGCAGGCTTTCTGCCTGCACCGTTGCCAAATTCTCGGCGACGGTGCATAGCGCCAGGTGGTCGAGCCGAGGGCTCGGATGTCATCGAAATCCTCGCCGGCGCTGACGAACCCGTGCGATTGCGCCTCTCGGGTCGTTGGTTCGGAGGATAGTCCAGTGGTCAGAAGGAAAAATCGTGCCGCGTGTACCGGAAGAGCGAGCTGACGACCCCTGTTCTCTTTGGCGATGCACGGTGACCCGTCGCCGAGGACCGTCGAGTACCTGCGACCAAGGAGTCGTGTAAACACCACGCCTGCGATCCATTCGCGCCGCGCGCCGCAGGCCTCAATGGACGTTGCAAAGCAGGGAAGGCCGACTGTGAAGTTGGTTGTTCCGTCGATCCGAGCAATCAACCGCGCGTCACTCGTACCCTCAGTGCGGCCGGCCTCTTTGACGATGATTGCGTCGTCAGGCTGCTCGTACTCCAGCACTGCACGGATGGCTGCCTCCGCTTTAGTGTTAAAGGCTCTGACGATTTCAACGGGATGTAGCTTCATTATCGACCGGTGGCCAAAGTCCGAGAGCACAGGACTTCGGCCGTCGCTCGCGCAGCGCTACCTCACCAATCGCCCCTGCATTCGGTGAGGTCTGGCGTCTAAGGTCACCGCCGCGAGGCGGGTGCGCACCTCAAAGCACATTCACGTCTTAAGGCCGCTCCAGCTGCGGCAGACGCTTGAGCACCTTGCGTGCCACGGTGATCGTCGTGATCTCGACGCCAGCTTGGTCAGGTGATGGAAGCAGAACTCATTGGAGAACATCTCTCCATCCACCCCACCCTGCTGCAGGCGCTCGAGCTCTCGCTTGGCGACGTCGGCGAGCACGCCTCCCGAGTCGTATCCTGGGTTACCCGGGAGGACGACGGGGGCATCCCGATACAAGGCTTAGGCCTGTCTGAGACCTCTTCGAGCCAGCTGTGCATGATGGAGACACCTATGTCATGTGGGGTTTTTCGTTATTTTTTCACATCAATGTGCTACGAACTTAGAGAAATGTCGGGTCGTGTCGAGATCCTACGAGAGTTCTCGTGACGATTCCACTATTTTTTTACGGTTAAAATCTTGGTTGGAGAAAATATATCTCCGTGAAACCTATAACATGTTAATATATTACACGATTTCAATGTTGAAAGGAACTGGAGACCATATGCCCGAATCACCTCTGTATTGCTGGAACGCGACCGATCTGTCCGCGGCAATCCGCACCCGCGAGGTGTCGGCGGTGGAGGTCATGCGAGCGCACCTGGATCGGATCGAAGAGGTTAACCCGCTACTCAACTCGATCGTGGCGTCTGTGCCGGCCTCCCAGGCAATCGCTGCCGCAGAGGAATCGGATGCCGCTGTGGCGCGCGGCGATGAGCTAGGAGTGCTGCACGGGCTCCCCACCGCAGTCAAGGACCTGCTTGACGTGCGAGGGCTCCCCACGACTTACGGGTCCGCGGCCTTCGCCCAAGCCATGCCCTCTACCCGGGACAGCCTCCTCACTCGCCGCCTCCGAGCTGCTGGTGCACTCGTGATCGGTAAGACGAATACACCGGAGCATGGGGTCGGGACACTGTCCTTCAACGCCGTCTACGGCATCACCCGCAATCCATGGGACACCTCGAAACACGGCGGTGGCTCGTCGGGTGCTGGAGCGGCCGTCGCCTCTGGGATGCTGCCCATTGCCGATGGCTCCGACAGCGGCGGCAGCCTGCGCTACCCCTCCTCTTTCTGTAACACGGTCGGGCTGCGTACCACGGCAGGCCGAGTGCCGGGGGACTCGGTCGGCAGTGCGTGGTCTCCGCACAGCGTGCTTGGTCCGATGGCGCGTAATTCCCAAGACGTGGGTCTTTGGCTGGCGGCGATCGCCGGGCCCGACATCGCTGCACCGCTCTCGCTCGCTGAGGACCCGTCGGTCTTCGTGGACATCGAACCGCGCTCGGTGGAAGGCCTTCGGATCGCGTGGAGCAAAGACGCCGATGGCCTCCCCGTCGCTCCTGACGTTCGACACGCGTACGCGGACGCGCGGGAGCGCCTCGTTGCGCTCGGCGCGATCGTTGACGACGTCGAGATCGACTTCTCTGACGCGGACGAAGCGTGGGAAATAATTGAGATGTTCGGCTTTTTCTCGTTCGGCTGGCCCGGCGTCGAGGCTGAGCCCGAGAAGTATCGCCACGACTTTGTGCGAAACGTCGAGCAGGGTGGTTCGTACAGCGCCAAGGAGATCGCACGTGGCTTTGAGTTGCGTACCGAGATATACAGGCGCACGGCGCGACTAATTGCATCCTACGACCTGTTCGTCACCCCGGCCACTCCGTGCACAGCTCCAGATGCGGACGTCGAATGGGTGAAGGAGATCGACGGCGTTGAGTTCGATCGGTACTTCCTCTGGCAGCGGATGGCGAACCGCATCACGATGACCAGCCATCCCGCGCTCATAACCCCCGGCGGCTTCACCGAGTCCGGCATGCCGTTCGGCTTGCAGCTCGTTGGTCACATGCGCGGCGAGGCTGAGCTCCTTCGGGCTGGCGCCGGCATCGAAGCAGCGACCGGTTTCGCCGCAGTCCGGCCGACGGGCATCTAAATGTCGCAGCGGCTTGCGGTGTTGGTCGTATCGGCCTCCCACCCCCGAGGGGTGGTATCTCGCTCGCGGAGGGTGAATCACTGTTGTCCGAGATGCACAATCGATAAATCTCTCCCAGCAGGCGCGGACCTCCCCCTATCCGAAACCGTGATCGCCGTGAAGGACAACAGTGATGTGTTCGGTTTCGAAACGACCACGAGTTCGCCCAGCGCGACCTGCTGCGCTGACGACCACACAGAGTCCGTCCGATGAGTGCGAGCTTCGAGAGCGCTCATGCGCGGGGATGCTAGCCTAGACCGGTTTGTCGCCGGGCTCGTGGGCAACCCCCCCCGAAGCCATGCCTGCCGCGTAGTATCTAGAGAAGGTCTCGGGCGGTTCGAGCGCTGAATCTCATCCGCCGTGGTTGCTCTGGACCTCGTCGATGTGGCGTGAAGCAAGATTGAGAGCACCTGTCGTTGAGGTGGCTCACCCCCGGTCAGATCCGTGACCTCCTCACGGTGACGCGTCCAGACGGCATGCGCGAGCGCGTCCAACACCTGCGGCGGCGTCATCGAAGACGAGCACCGCCTGCCTCGGAGCCGACGAGCGTAGGCTTCGATTACCAACGCGACGTAGTCCGAGAGGAATGCTCCCTTGCCTTGTTTGCCGGCGATAGAAGCGATGTTCACGATCGCGCCCTTCGTCCCAGTGCCGAACCACAGCCCTTGCTGCGGCGTGGCCGCAGACGAAGACGAGGACTCCCGTGAGATTGATCTCGAGGGTGTTGTCAGACTTCTCCATCGAAAGGTCAAGGAATTTGTGCAGAAACTATGAGCTGGCGTTGATTACCCAGGCATCGAGTCCGAGACGATCGGCGATGTAGTTGGCCACCCGGGCGGCGTCTAAGGGATCGCTGACGTTTAACTTCGCGAACTCGTGCTTTTATCCAGAGGATGTGTCGAGGGTTTCGGCGGCGGCTTCCGTGGCTTCGATGTTTTTGTCCGACAAGACCCCCTGCCAACCGCGCTCTACGAGTCTACGGGCATTGGTGCGGCCAGTACCTGACCCAGCTCCTGTGACGACGACTGCCCTGTTCATATGTGGGCTCTCCTTGCGATCGAGTGTGAAAGGGGGCGACTGCAGCACCGAGGGATGCTCCGGGATGATCGACGATGAGGAGCATCTGCGTGCCGAGCACTGGGGAGTGAATCTGCTTCCACAGGGTTGATCTGCTTCCGCTGTCGGCGATGGACACGTGGCCGATGTCGGTTCCGATCTCGCGAATCACTTAGGTGTGGTGCCGCAACCCTAACCGATCGCTTCGAGGACCGCACGGTAGAGGTCGGCGCGATGGCCGAGGTGCAGACCAGCGAAAGTCCCGCGTAGGTCTGAGCGTGCAAGGGGATTTTATCTTCCAGGAAGTAGGGCAGGTATAAGTAGGTTTGGCCTGCTGCGGATATTTCGGACAGTGGGATTAGTGGATTCTTCTATGCTGCCGTGACCGGCTGTTGATAACCGTAGTGGACTTCGTTGGGCCTGCGGTAACCGAGCGCTGAGTGCCGGCGTCGACTGTTGTAGAACCCCTCGATGTAGCGAATGATGTCGCTGCGAGCCTGGGCTTTGGTCGCGTAAACAGATCGGTAGACGCGCTCGTCCTTCAGCATCGAGAAGAACGATTCCGCCATGCTGTTGTCTCAACAGACGCCCGTGCGTCCCATGTAGGAGCGCATACCCAGACTGGTCACCAGGGCCCGAAAATCGTCCGAGGTGTAAACACTTCCCCGGTCCGAGTGCCAAATCGCGTCAGGCGCGATCAGGGTCGTTGCTGCGGCATTCTTGAGAGCATCCTCGACCAGTTCGGTGCGCATGTGATCGGCAATGGACCAGCCGACGACTTTTTTTGAGTAGCAGTCGATGACCGTGGCCAGGTAGATGAACCCCTGCCACGCTTGAATCCCAGCGATCGTTGCAACACTAGCGGCAAGGAGTGGGTATGCCTGCAAAGAAGTACACGGAGCAGCAGCGGCTCGGTTCGGGCGGCGGCCATAGCGGTCGGGGCGCATCCCGACCGCGGCTACCAGTGGATGAAGCAGGCGGGATTGTCAACTCCGCGCAGCACGCAGCGCAAATACACAGCGGCTCAGAAGGCGGAATTCTTCAAACGATTAGAGAAAGTGGGTAACGTCTCGGTGGTCGCGCGGGAGCTCGGCTTTAATCGGGTGAGTTGCTACGTCTGGGCGCATAAGGCCGGGGTCTTAATGGCTGCATATTCAGATGCGAAGCGGCAGGAGTTCCTCCGGTTACGACGCGAGGGTGTATCCCGGCGTGAGGCTGCGGGCCGGCTCGGGATCGAGGCGCATCAAGCGCTGGACTGGGACAAAGGTATCCGGTTGTTTTCCAAGGGGCGCATCTACCCCGACGGCCGTATCGTGCTTTACTGCCCGGCCGAGATACTGGCCAATGTGAAGAATCCGAGAACCCCGTGGGTGCAGGGCGAACAAGTTGCTCTTTCCAGAGTCGAGCAGGTCATCGATTCCCGTTACCTCAGTCTGCTGGAGCGGGAACATTTGAAGGACCTGCAGTCATAGGGGCTGTCTATCAGGAGGATCGCGATCGCGATGGGTCGCTCACCGTCGACGATCAGCTGTGAACTACGGCGCAACACCGTCAGCCGGCACGGATACCCGCCCCACAACGCCCATCGAACGTCGGCTAAGCCACGAGAGCGTCCGAGGATCTCGAAACTTGCCGCCAGAGGGCCGCTTCACGACTACGTCGCGGCAAAGCTGGCCAAGCGGTGGTCTCCGGAGCAGATCAGTCACCGGCTTCGGTGAGACTTTCCTCATGACGAGAAAATGCGCGTGAGCGGAGAGACGATCTACCAGGCGGTCTACGTCCACCTGCATGGAGAACTGAAACGCGAGTTTGCCCGGTCGCTGCGGCGAGGTCGATCCGCCCGCAAAGCGCAGCGCGACCCCCACGCCCGAAGCAGCCGGTGCGTTGATCCGATGACGCCATTGACCGAACGGCCCGCGGAGGTTGAGGGTCGAGCGGTGCCCGGGCACTGGGAAGGAGATCTGATTGTTGGGGCGGGTAGCCGATCGGCGGTCGCGACCGTTGTCGAGCGCACCCACCAATATATCGTCCTTGGACATCTCCCGGTGGAACGCACCGCGGAAGCCGCCAGAGACAGCCTCATCACAGCCCTTTCGTGTGTCCCCTCCAGCCTTCGTCGCACCCTCACCTGGGATCAAGGCGCCGAGATGAGCGAACACAGCAGCGTCGCGATGGCCACGAACATGAAGGTCTACTTCTGCAATCCCGCCTCACCCTGGCAACGCGGCACGAACGAGAACATGAACGGGTTACTACGCCAATACCTACCCCGGCGCAGCGACCTCAGAACCCGAAGCCTCGAAGAACTCACCGCCATCGCGGACGAACTCAACGGGCGCCCCCGGAAAACCCTCGACTGGGACACCCCGCAGAACGCATAGCTGCCAGACCAGTTCGGGGGAACACTGGGTGCTCTCGCCGGCCAAATCGGCGTGGATACGCCGATACCCATAGGCCCCCTCGGAGTCCTCGAAGAAGTGACGCACCCGTGCGGTCAATGCTTGCCGGCGGGCAGCAGTGGTAAAAACCCGAGGTGGACACCTCCAACCAGGAGCACATCTTCACCACCGAGTTGTGGTTATCGGGCTCAGCCTTTTTGGGAGTCGATGAATTCGTATTTGCTCACTACCGTTGCTCCCGCGCGAAGTAAGCGGCGTTTTTTCAAAAATTGGGTCTCAGCTTTGAGGTCCCGATTTTCCCGCTCGAGTACTTTAAGACGGGCTCGCTCGGGGGCGGTCAGCTCCGTCTCGGTGCCACCATTCGCGTCGCGATACTTGGTCAGCCAGTTGCGTAATGTTTCGTGGCCGACCCCTTAGGAGTCAGCCACTTCCCTGATTGGTTTGGAGGTGGAGGTTTCCTCCTGACACAACTCAGCTCTGAACTCCTGGGTAAATTTCCGGCGTGCTGTGGTCATGCTGATCTCTACTTTCAGTGAACCCCCATTTTAAGAGGGCCCACTGTCCGAAATATCCACAGCAGGCCAGATCGACAGCCGACCCGCCGGCCTCCAGGGCTTTCTGCCCGGCGGCGGACGCTAAATAATGTGGGGTCGCGATTGCGCCTGTTTTGGGCATGATTTATTCCATGCTCGAAAGGAAAGCGTCAAGCCGTGCGTTTCGGGAGCGATCAAAGAACTCCGATGTCGGCGCCTCATTTTTCACCAAACAGTCTTCCATCATGACTGCGCGATTGCCGACCTTCTTGGCAAATCCCATCTCGTGCGTCACGACAATCATGGTCAGGCCCGATTTAGCCAGCTCAGTCATCACGTCGAGTACTTCGCCCGTCATCTCAGGATCAATAGCGCTTGTTGGTTCATCAAAAAGCATTACCTCAGGGCTCATCGCCAAGGCTCGCGCGATAGCAGCACGCTGCTGCTGGCCTCCGGAAAGCTTCCCAGGGAACACATTCTCCTTGCCCGAGAGGCCCACGCGTTCCAATAGCGCTGATGCAGTTTGTCGGGCTTGTTCCTCGGGTTCACCCAGAACAAGCATCGGAACCCCAATCATGTTCTTCATCACGGTCTTATGCCAGAAGAGGTTGAACCCTTGGAAAACCATCCCCAGCTTTCGCCGCCCGCGAAAAGCGAGCCTTCCTTGGGAAGTTCTTGCTTTGCAGGTGCTGCACAGGCGGCTAGGGTTAACGTTGCAGCCCCCGGCAGGGCCAGGAACCTTGTCTTGATTGATAAGGATAATCCGGACCCTTTTTTCTATTGCCTTGTTGCGCGTACCAGCCCACTGGTTCTGTGGGGATCCCTCACGGGCATCAATCCATGTACGCGCCTCCATTTGCAGAAATGGCTTCACCGGTGAGAAAGTCTGACTTGTGGCTAAGGAGGAAACCGACCACATTGGCGACATCACCTGGTTCTTGCAGTCGGCCCAAAGGCGTATCCGCAATCCATGAGCTGCGGACATCCTCCAAGTTGCTGCCCTTGAGTTCCGCTTCCCATGCCAGTTCCCGGTCTTGCATGGGAGTGGCAACAAACCCCGGGCAGACTGAATTGACGTTGATTCGGTGTTCCGACAGTTCAAACGCCATCGCTTGAGTTAGCCCAATCACACCGAACTTGGAGGCGACATAGTCGGCGAGAAAAGGGACCCCACCTTGTTTGCCAGCCATTGACGCGGTGTTCACAATTTTCCCACCATGGCCCTGATGGATCATTGCCTTGGCAGCGGCTTGGCCGCACACAAAGACTCCCTTGAGGTTGACAGACAACGTGGTGTCGTACTCAGATTCAGTGATGTCCACAAAACGACGCATTCGAGATACCCCGGCATTGTTCACCCACGCGTCGAGTCCGTAGCGCGATGAGACGTCGGTCGCAAGTAGGTGTGCTGCGGCGCGATCTGTCACGTCAAAACCATGGGCCTCGTGCCCATCCCCAGCCAGCAGTTGACTGGTCTCCTCGGCCGCGTCAAGTCGGATGTCGGTGACAATAACTCGCCAATCAAGCGCCGCGAGTTCTTGGCAAACGGCACGCCCGATACCGGACCCTCCTCCGGTTACTACTGCAGTCTGAGTCATCGCCTCGTCCTTTCTGATAATTGATGTGCAAGGGGTGTGGTGACAGTGGCAAGCTCTCGCCATTGCGCATAAGCTACGTTGTATACAGCGGTTTTGTTCAAGTTCGGCTGGACAACGTCCCCGAGTCGTACGTATTGGGTAATGGATTCAAGTGATTCAACTGCCCCTACCCCCACGCCAGCGATCACTGCTGCCCCGAGAGATGCCCCGGGGTGATTAATAACTGGATGCAGTTCGACACCTAGGATGTCGGCGTGGATCTGCTTCCAGAGCGTTGACTTACTTCCGCCGTTGGTGACCATCGCTCGGTCAAATTTGATTCCACGTTCCTTGAGAACTTCGACGTGGTGGCGGAAGCCAAACGCAATCGCCTCTAGCACCGATCGATACATTTCTGCTCGAGTCGTGCCCAGGTGCATTCCAAAGAACATGCCTCGCAAATCCGGGTCGTGTAGGGGGCTCTTTTCCCCCAAAAAGTAGGGCAAGCATAGAACCTCCGCGGGTAGGCAGTCCTCGGCCTCGGTGTCCATCCGAGCGAGATCATTAATCTGGGTGAGTTCTTGAAACCAGCGGAGCAGGCTACCGCTGGTAGCCATGCACCCGTTCGGGAGCCACGTACCCTCAATAGGGTGGGCATCGAGGTAAAGGCGCTTGTCGACCAAAGGCTTAGTAGTGGCGACGAGAATATCTCCCGCCCCGCCCAACTTCACGAGCCAGTCACCCTCGTGAGATACCCCCGCGCTATAGGCCGATAGGACGTGATCTGCTCCACCCACGATGAGCGGGGTTCCCGGCAAGAGGCCCATCGCCTCAGCACTCTCAGCGCTTAAGCCCCCTACGACTTCTCCGGCAGAGACTACCGGTGGCAGCAACGAAGGCTGGATCCGTGCGGCGGCGAGTACGTCCTCGTGAATACGACCATCTATGTGGAAGAGCCCGGACTCGAGCGCCCAGTTTCTTTCCACGTGGGCCTCTGCCCCGAGCGCCATCAGGACCCAGTCGTAACTGCCGAGGATTCTTTTGGTGCGGGACCAAATGTCCGGCTCGTGCTGCTGAAACCAACGAAGTGTCGGAGCAAGCGACTGCTGGCTAAGTGGCGATCCGGTTTCCTCCACGATGTCCCGACTGCCTAGCTCTGCTGCCACGGCAGCTATTGTAACAACTGCGCGGGCATCGTTTTGGAGCACTGCACGATAAAGCGATGAACCCGTTTCGTCTACAAGCACGACCGCAGGCACCATCCCAGTGGCGGATATGCCCAGAACCTGCCGGGGGTCACACCCGGTGGTCTCCATTAACTCGCGGACGCTGGAATAAACGTTGCTAAGCCATTCAGCAGCATCGGCCTCAGCCCACCCAGCCTGTGGTGAGTACAACATGGTTTCAGCATTTGCCGTCGCCACGACCCCTCGTCCCACCTCAAGAAGTATGGACTTGGTTCCTGTGGTACCAATGTCGATTCCAATCGTAAATTGTGTCATGTAGACACTTCCTCCTTCGGCTTCACCACCGAGACCGAGACTCCACGTGTTTGAGCTTCTACAAGAGTGGGGTGTAGAGGGCTTCCATCGGTCACGATCACCGAGATCTCCTCGAGTCCCGCGATTTTGATCAACGACGAGCGGCCAAGTTTTGAGCGATCAGCTGCAACAATCGTCCTTTTGGCAGCACGTATCGCAGCTTTCTTCACATACGCCTCGTCACGGTGATAGTCCGAGATGCCTCCGGCAACATCTACACCAGCAACGCCAAGCACCGCAGTGTCGCAATTGAACTGATTGAGCTGCTCGACGGTGTCGGGGCCAATAAGGCTTAGCTCGCCAGGCCGAAGCAAGCCGCCGAGAAGGTGGACATCGACCCCATCGCAATCGGAGAGCTCAAGTGCGACAAGAACGCTGGGCGTAATGACGGTCAAGGTGATTGCTCGGCGACGGATTTCCCGCGCTACGCTCAGCACGGTGCTCCCACTGTCTAAAACGACCGTCTCTCTGGAAGAGAGTAAGTCCACGACGGCACAGGCAATGTGTTCCTTTTCTTTCGCCGCGATAGACGCACGGGATTGAAAAGGGGGCTCTTGAGCTGTTCCGCCAACGGAGATAGCCCCTCCCACCACGCGCCGAAGCGCTCCTGCTTGTTCCAAAGTCTCGATATCCCGACGAATGGTCATTTCTGAGACGTCACAAGTTTCGGCGAGTCGAGCAAACTCCACCTCACCAAGAGTTGCGACTTGATCGACGATAAATCTTCTGCGCTCTTGAGGGTCCATGTGTTAAAGCTAGCCGAATAATTTGAAAAAATCACACTATACTCATCACAGTTGCATAAAGTTTGTGTAAATAAGCATTATTTGTGAGACTAATTAACGCACGGTGCCCCATACACTGGGTGCAAAACTACGAAGGAGCAGCCCATGCAGACTTGGCTAGAGGACATGTTCAGCGTCAAAAAACCTGTTATTGCGATGCTTCATCTTTCGGCGCTTCCCGGGGACCCAGGATTCGATCAAAGGGCCGGTATGGCTGCAGTGATTTCACGAGCGGCTCGAGAACTCGAAGCCCTTCAGTCTGGCGGGGTCGATGGCGTGATGTTTTCAAACGAGTTCAGCCTTCCGTATTTGACCAAGACGGAACCTATTACTGCAATGGCAATGGCAACTGTAATTGGGCAGCTATCGAGGGAGATCCAAGTTCCCTTTGGAGTGAATGTCTTGTGGGACGGTGTGGCATCAATTGACCTGGCAGCAGCGTCGGGAGCAAAGTTTGTTCGAGAAATCTTCACCGGTGTT
>Ga0307980_1000329_pt1 | contig 22721 bp, 22 predicted proteins | sample OrgLakmetage1060_FD_201817 | JGI IMG/M metagenome (GOLD analysis project Ga0307980, IMG submission 201817) | Saline water microbial communities from Organic Lake, Antarctica - #1060 | ecosystem: Environmental > Aquatic > Non-marine Saline and Alkaline > Saline | place: Antarctica: Organic Lake... | reverse complement strand
GTCGGAACTAGGCCTGAAATCATTCGCCTTTCAAGGCTTATTCCTAAACTAGACGAATACACCGACCACATCTTCGTCCACACTGGCCAAAACAGCGACCCAAAGCTCAACGAAGTTTTCTTTGAAGACCTAGAACTGCGACAGCCTGACTATTTCCTAAACGTTGATACTTCGTCAATGGGCTCGGTCATGGGAGATGTTCTAAAAAAATCTGAAGAGGTTTTTCTAAAAGAGAAGCCAGATGCTGTGATGATTCTAGGTGACACCAACTCTTCCATTGCTGCCATCGTCGCAGAAAGAATGCATATTCCTGTCTATCACATGGAGGCAGGAAACCGATCCTTCGACAACAATGTTCCAGAGGAGCTCAACCGCAAGATGGTTGACCATGTTGCTAGCTTCAATCTGCCCTACAACGACTACTCAATGCGGAATCTTCTAGCCGAGGGCATTCACCCGCGCTTTATCCAGAAAACCGGCTCTCCGATTCGTGAGATTTACGAGCATTACAAGGACAAGATCGCCGCATCAACTGCAGTCGAGGATTTGGGCCTCGCGCCCAATGGTTACTTTCTGGTCTCTGTACATAGACAGGAGAACGTGGACATGCCCGAGAGGCTTGAAAAAGTACTCGACTGCCTAGTTGCAGTTCGTGAGAAGTGGAACATGCCGGTAATGGTGTCGACCCACCCAAGAACCAGAGATCGTATCGAGGCGCTTGCAAGAAAAGGCCTTGAGGGCATTACTTTTCACGAACCATTCGGTTACCTGGACTACAACAAGCTTCAGTTAGAGGCAAAGTGCGTGATCTCTGACTCTGGCACTATCAGCGAAGAGTCATCGATTACGGGCTTCAGCGCGGTGAGCTTAAGAGACTCCATCGAAAGGCCTGAAGCCTTGGATGCGGGGTCCATTATTCTTACGGGGGTCGATCCAGCATCCCTAATTCAGAGCATTGAATTCGAGACTGCTCTCGAGGTCGCGGCCTCCATCCCTGACGGGTATCAGGTCTCGGACTTCTCAAGTCGGGTGATTAAATTCCTGCTCTCGACCTCAAAGAGCCACAAAGACTGGAAGGGAATCAGATCATAGTTTTCTCGGCTGCTCGCGAACTGCGGTCTCCGAATTCAATTCTACTTTAATTAGCCTTTCTGTCTTTGTGAGCTGGAGTAAGAGATAAAGCTAAACCAGATGAGTTGTTTTTACTCATGGAATTTTTAGCATTCAGCATCCAAACCACACACACAAATTTGGATTCTTGGAGCTCTTTGTTAGTTTTCCTCGGTTAGCCCGGGTAAGAATGCATTGCCTTTTTAGCAAATAATGATTTCTTAGATTTTGCCAAATTGACACATTCCCCAATCAGAAGAAGCGACTGAGGCATGGTTTTTTTACCAAGTAAGTAATCTAAAAATAGCTTACTCTTCGTTGAATTTCACCTCATACATCAAGGATTCCCCGAACGTTGTGGTCGACCTCACTCGGTTTTTGTTAAGCCATTCGTTCAGATACCACCTCTGCGGTAACCAAGTCCTTGACGTACTACTATCTCTCCTTAGAGCTATGGCAGCAAGGAACGAAACAGCACTATGTGAACCGATAAAGGTTTGCGAGCGAGTCATTGCATACAAGTCCGACCAAATGTCAGTAGAGACGTACTCGATGTCCCTCCCCCCAGTCCCTTGGTTGACTAATTCCATCGCCAGGTCGGGAGAGTCAGTGAAGATTTTGATGGGTACATCATCGCGAACAGCGTGTCTAATACTCTTTTCCAGAGATCCCCAGGTGATTGATCCGTGGGTTCGATTGTTAAAGTAATCCCCCAGTCGCCAATGCACAGCTACGGAGTCCTCGACTCCTGTCGCTCTTGAAAAATTTGGCAGTCCAGACTGCTCGATTAACTCGGACAAAGTTGACCAAGCTTCCTCAATCACTCGATAGTCGCCTGGGTAGCCGACAAGGTTGGTACCTGGGCCCACCGAACCAAGAGTTTCCAAGGAAATTGTTCCTGTCTTTCTCCTTGGGAAGAACCAACGTCCGTTTATCTTTCTTTCGCCCCTAAGGGCCCCAACTACGACTTGCCCAAGTCCCCAAACTTTTGTCCCTCCCAATGTCTGCCTTACCAAATCCACCGCCCGGCTTGAGCTCCCGCTGGACCAATTTAGATTGCCACTGACCTTGGAATAAGAAATGCCTAACTTCTTGGCCGCCTGGGTATCGAGAAGGGCCCCTAAAGCAAATCCAGATATCTCAGTCCCGATATCATGAAATTGGAGATGAGTTTCTACACCCCTGTTTTCACCAAGCCAAGCCGCGTAACAGACTGCGAACATCTGTCCTGCAAGTCCCCCGGGTACGGATAGCGTTATTTTTTCAGGATTTAAGTCGCTCACCAGAATTCACCCCTCACAACATAAAAAAAGCGAATCCCCACAAGTTTAGGTCCTCGACGGGGGTTAGAAATAACAAGCCAACAGGAACACAAGGGACGGCCTGAAAGTACAAACTTGAAACAGGTCAAAGAAAAACATTTCGAGACCAAAATTCACGACGCTCACGGCCTAGTTTCTGGGATAGGGAGTCGGAACGAGCGTGTTTGATTACGAATGAGCCGACAAAAGTGGCTTGCCACGTTTCACCATATGACAGTCAGCAACAAGTAAAAAAAGCAATTCAACAGATTCTCTGCACTTTGCCGTCGCGAGTAGTTCGACAATCTCAATAAGCAAAGTTCGCTCAAAAAATCCAGCCCGTAACGTTTCGATTTGCGATGCCGGGAGTTATGAGACGACCTAACATCCACAAAACTCTCAAGAATGCGCTCTTATTGTCGAGTTTTATTCCACATGTATGCAGCGCGATTGGTGGTAAAAAGTGCGAAATAATTGACCTCTGAATTTATTTTGCGATGAGTGTGTGCTGGTGAGTCTGTAATGATAAAAAATGGCTTTTGACGATTCGGACGAGAATTTCTAAGTTCTCTTAAAAAATGGTATCGTTTCGGTTCGGCTGTTTTACGCTTATGTGTCCCCAAACAAGAACAATGTTTACGCGTGGCGAAGACTCAGATCACGACTCAAGGAGCGACATGTCCCATCACTATAATCCATGGCCGCTGGGATCACTTCCGCCTCAGATGCAAAGACCAGAGCCTCAGACTCTTCTTGATAAAGGCTACTCTTGGGACGACCCTCGTGATATCGTGGAGTTGTTTGAAAATAAGTTAGCCACATACTCCAATTCTAAGTTTGCAGTATTAACGGACTCTTGCAGCAATGCCCTTTTCTTATCGATGAAATTGCGAGAGGTGAGTGGCAGCATCAAGATCCCAGCACAGACATATGTTTCGCTTCCAATGCAAATACACCACGCCGGTGCAACTCCGGTATTTGAAGACAGAGAGTGGTCGGGTCTGTATCAGCTTGGAGACACGGGCATTTGGGACTCCGCAGCAAGATTCACACGAGACATGTTTGTTGGAGGAAGTGCACTCCAATGCCTCTCTTTTCAAATCAAGAAGCGCTTGCCCATTGGCAGGGGTGGCGCTATTTTAACGGATGACCCTGTGGAATACGAAAAGCTGAAATATATGTCTTATGACGGACGTGACTTGACGCTCCCCTATGCGAGCGACAAACACGTTAAAGCGTTAGGATGGCACTGCTACATGACTCCAGAAGATGCTGCACGTGGAATCTTGCTCATGGACATGTTGCCCGAAATCAACCCAGACAGCATGACTCACGACCACTACCCAGACTTAAAAAGTTGGCCGAACGTGTCGGTACTCTCCTCAAACAACTAGGAGCAATAATGAAAAAAGCCTTGATCATAGGTATAGCAGGTCAAGACGGCAGCTACTTGGCCGAACATCTTTTGGACAAAGGCTACGAAGTTCACGGGACACTTAGGAGGAATTCTACTCCGGAACACCAAGAATCAAGGATTCATCACCTTGCCGAACGTGTCACAACCCGATATGGGGATTTGAGTGACTTCCATAGCCTAGATGCTGCTATTCGAGAATCCGAGCCCGATGAAATTTACAATCTTGGGGCTCAGAGCCATGTGCGGATTAGCTACGAGGTTCCTCAATTTACCGCGCAGGTGAATGCCCTAGGGGTCTTGAATTTACTCACCGCCGTCCGCAGCAGTGCTCCGAAGGCAAAGATTTACCAAGCTAGTTCCTCCGAAATGTTTGGCGATTCAGTCGATGACGACATGTACCAAAGGGAAACGACGCCAATGCATCCAGTATCTCCTTACGGCTGCGCCAAGCTTTATGGCTATCACATCGTGAGGAATTATAGAAAGTCTTACGGGCTTTTCGCATCCAATGGAATCCTGTTTAATCACGAGTCACCTAGGCGTGGCTCGAATTTTGTGACGAGCAAGGTCGTTAAAGCAGCATGTGAGATCAAGCTAGGAATGAAAGATCGACTGGAGCTCGGGAACATGGATAGCTCGAGAGACTGGGGCCACTCGAAGGACTACGTCCGAGCCATGGTAATGATTTTGAACCACAAAGTGCCCGACGATTTCGTGGTGGCAACGGGTCAAACCCACACAGTACGTGAGCTTGTGCGAGGAGTTTTCGAGAGATTAGACATGAACTACGAGGAGTTCACGTTCCAAAACCCAAAATTCCTTCGACCGGAAGAGCTCCCCTATCTCAAAGGGGACTCCTCCAAGGCAAAAGAGCTGCTCGGGTGGGAGCCAAAAGTTAGCTTCGATGAATTGATTACTGAAATGGTGGAGAGCTGGATGCAGCGGTTGAGTAGTCTGCCTGAGTCCTCATGAACCAACTAAATCGACAGCAGATTCTGGACCCAGATTCAGGATTACTTCTTCATGAAGTAATCCGACCCACTCAAGTGACGGAGCCGGTTCTAGAGCTCAACAGGGTAGATTTTTCCGAACCCAAAGAGTTCTTGCAGGGAGCCCTGATTGAAATCCCAGCAAACCACTCATTCAGGCCACACGTTCATTTGGAACGAGAGCGATCGTTCTCCAATCTAAGGGCACAAGAATCCTGGGTGGTGATAAGAGGCGAAGTCTCAGTGGATTACTACAGCGATAACGGGGTATTGCTGATTACCGAAAACCTCCGGGCAGGAGACGTCACAATTACTTTTAGGGGCGGACACGGATACCGAACACTCACATCTGACGCCCTCGTTTACGAGTTCAAATCGGGGCCGTACGAGGGTCTGCAAATTGACAAAGTCTTCATTTAGAAATCCTGCATTGCAAACTAGAGGGTTGGCGTTTTTCGGTAGTCTTGCAAACCCAACAAGCCTGAACCAAAATGATATTCAAGTCACAACACTCTGCAGATAAAATGGTGACTCTTAGCAGGTTTTGATCTCTTCGCATCGCCAGACATCGACATACGAGAAAGGATGATTGTTTTGGAACAAGAAGTGCTCTACACGCCCTTGGAGCGTAGCCAGATGCCTGCGGTTATGTCGCTCCTACAGGGTATTTCGCAATTCGCGCCGGACCCAGACGATTACGACGAAATTTGGCTAAACCATTCGCTGCAAGGGAATGTTATCTCAATCGTGGCGCATCAAGTGAATGGCCTCGTGTTGGGTTTCGCCACTCTTGTCCTGGAGACCAAAATTAGAGGTGGGAGAATTGGCCATGTGGAGGACATAGTGACCCATCACGAGCATCGAGGAATCGGAATAGGTCAATCTCTAGTTGACAAATTGGTCGAAATCGCACGCGTAGAGGGGTGCTACAAGGTAGCGCTTCACTGTAGGGATCACAACATTTTATTTTACGAGAAGTCTGGCTTTGAGGTCAGTGGGGCCGCCATGCAGAGACTCCTATAGAGTCCGAATTTTTGTAAGCGTCCTTCAAGGAAGTTGCCAAATCGGCGATTTTACACACATGCGCGGGCAGGCTGAGCAGAATTGAAACAAGCCTGGCGCAAACGAAGGTGGTGGCGTTAAGTGTCTAAGAGTCACAGGGCGGTTCAGTTCAGCTGAGGCGGCTACATGTTACATAATTTGCCCAAGAACTACCTGCACAAAGGCGCTTGCACTCGCATCCCGGGATTCCAGTGATACCAATCTAAGCTGATACCAGCAGGGAATCCTTGGGCACAACGAGCGAAAAGTAATCATTTAGCGGAGACCCTAGGGCACCTAAATTCGTTCTCGCTTGTACCTCATCCGACAAGTGATGTCTGCATGGGTTGTCCGCATTGTCACTGCTACCGCGCTCGCACATTTGAGATCCTCTTGGGAATCTGGAGCAACAGGTCTCAAGGTCATGAACCTTTACTTTAGACACCTCTCCGACCGTGACTAACGCTCCAGTACCCGACCAATATTATAAATCCAAGTGAAAGATAGTTTAAATATTGAGGCCCTTCGAATGAAATTCAACAAATTGGCCCCGTCACGGCAAGAGGCTTTATGAGTCCCTTCTTGAAACTGAGGAGTGCTATGGCCGAGAACCTAAGTGACTACTTCCGAGTGCCACTTGATTCAAGAGACATGAACTACTCGGTCTACTTTGAAGAATGGGAAGAAGGACCCGTTGAACTTGAATCCTACACTTCTCGCAGCACCGAGCATCTCAGCGTAAGCGCGGCGAAGAAACTACTACTGATCGTCCCAGAACTTCGACAGAAAATGGGGCTTTAAGAAACTTAGAGTTGTCACAATCCCTGGAACTGGACCTAAAACAGGGGGAAGGTCAAATGTTCGCCTGATTTTGAATCATGGAGTTCTTCCCTATTTCGACACCCGGACCGATGGAGGCACCAGATCCGGTCGACTCGTGTTCCCGCACGTTAGAACCGGTCCAGATATACGCATCTTCAGCCACATGAGATCTGCAATGGACGAATGTTTCAATTTTCCGCATCATATTGCTCAAGTTCGCCTGCGGATTTGGACTAACGGGAAGCAGAATCAAAGCCTCCGGGGTTCCGCTATGGGCACGGGAACCTCCTTTGTTAAAATTCTGAAATTGGCTTTTTAGCCTCGATTTTGATTAGCTAACGGCGAGACCCCTAAGGCAACTTTAATATCCTTTAGAATCCTGTCAGAGGGCATTTCTGAGCCGTAAAACTCAGACAAATATTCATCGAAGCAGGTAGTTTTCTCTCTCCTCTGAGTATTCTTATCCCTCACAACGTTCAGAATAAATTTGTTAATTTCGGGGGCTGAAGACGCTGTGTCATATGTTTGAAGAGCGCACTCACCAAACTCATTCACAAACTCTAAAGCCTGGCTGGACTCGCTTAATAGGTATAAAGCAGGCTTCCTGGTAACCGCGTACTCCGCTATGAATGAGCTGCAATCGTGAATAATCGCGTCGGACTGAGTAAATAAATCGTCATATTCGCCCTCGTTCAACTGTGTATGCTCTTGTGATTCCCAAAACGCAAAGTATTGGTCCGTTCGTTCTTTGCCCCACGCCGGATGGAGATATAGCCTTGGTTTTAAGTGCGGGTGCGGCTTGAATGACCATTGCACTTGCTGATAATGATGTTCGGCAATTTTTTTTATAGAGACACCAAGCCGCAAAAAAGTAGATAGCGATGACTCATCGTTCGTGATCGAATGGTGTGGGGCATAAATTATCTTCTTCTTGCCGCTCTGAGATTTCCAGGCCTGACTACTTAATTTATGGTTAGGCGTTAGTAACGCTTCTACTGCTGGATAGCCTGTCAGCCGGCTACTTCTCATACCATCCCCTTGTGAAAGTGCATTAAAGGCCCCGTAGGCAAATTGATGTGGCCAGTAGATTCGCCACATAGCATTGAGCATCGGAGTACTGAACGCTCCTTCAGTGGCATGCACGGTCGCCATAAAAAAATAGGGAACATATATTGTGAGATATCTTGAATAAGCCTTGGCGTAGTAGGGAGGCACTGTTAGTTCATGGGGGTTGGTAAATACGACTAGATCTGGACTTAGGTCGGACAACGGCAACCAGCTCCCATCGTCTCTTCTTGACTTCCTTACCTTGTAACCTTTGGTTTTGAAATGTTCGAACGTCTTGTACATTTCACTCAGCATTTGGTCTTCGCCATAAAGAAAGTCAGGGCAGACTAAGATTTCGGGTTCAAAATATGGATCTCGTACCATGCGCTCGAAGACAGAATCGTACTTCCAAACACTTCCATGGATCGCTAGAAACACCACCCGTATTCTCTCTTTATTTTTTATTTTTTTTATTTGACGTAGATGCCTTCTTGGCATTACCACCGAAAGGCCGTAACTTTTGGCTCGATGAAAATGGACCGATAAAAATTCGATGGAATGTTCCGGCAGAAATTTCTTTAGCAGACCTTTTATCATTTTTTTCAAACCTAACGTTAAGGGTGAAGTTTAGGTGCGTGTCTTCTGAAAACAGTGGGGCTGAAGGATTTACATGGCACTTTAAGTTGGACCAAAAGACTGAATGAGACAGTGAACTCCTTTGGACTTGACTCTCTTGACGCTACCAACTGTAGCGTAGTAATTTGCGCGGGTTCTGTGCCTAGTTCCTTGGGAAGTGTAAGTCAATGGCTGGCCCCACTGAAATCTTTCGAATACTTTCGACCTAATTGGAAATCATCTTCCGTATTGTTTAGTTTGCATTAATATTCGTACCGTCCCGGACCATGCCCTTCGTTCAATTACGAAGTTGTCGCCGATTGGAAGCGAACTTCTCCCTCGACTCTAGCCAGCCTTCCCGTCCGGCGCTATGTTCAAAAATCTAGAGAAGCGTATCCGGAGCCACAATTAAAGGAAAGAATCTACTCATTTGCGCGCCGCGTTCCCAGTTCATCATGTCTGGGGCGTCGAAGAGACACGAACAGATACTGTCGTCAACCAACCAGAAAACGACGATACGCGAATACGTTTCCATAAGCTTAGCGCCGTGCGCCTTCCCAGCTTTCGTGTCGTTACGAATGAAGCAGAAGGTCAACCGCGGTTGTATGAACTCACTCTCACCAGATCTTCATCAGTGCGTTAGTTGGAACACGGGCCTTAGGCGCAACAGCGTTTGGCGAGAGTATTCAAGCAAGCATTGAATTAGTTGTGGAACTTATGATTTTCTGGCTGGAGAGTGGGGCTAATAAGCTCTTCCGAGCTTAAAGCCTGAGTGAGAAGGTCCCCTCGCTCGGCACCTCGCCGTTCCGCATTCCCGTCAGCGGTAATCACGCGGACTAACCAGAAGCCTCAAGTGGGAGTACACCCACCTTGGAAAACTAGCCTAGGTTCGGTCCACGCGTTTGCCATCTCATTTTTCAGTGTTCACGTTCGCCGGTCCTGCTGCTTTCGGACCCATCTCTCGAGACTGGTCATTATGTTACGTGCCGGAGCCAGAGTCGTCTTGTGTATCCAGCTGAGCAAGATTTTTTTGCTGCCCCTTAGGCCGTTGGGGTCTCTACGCCTGAAGTGCGGCGGTGGTTTCACAACGCTCGTGCCGCGCAACCATTTGATCTGAAGTTCCTTGTATCGGGCCGTTACCGGCCGTGCATGAGCAAAACGAAAGAATTCCGCTGGTTGCTGCATAATAGAACTGTCAACCTCACCTGAGTCGAAAAACTTTCTAAAGTCAAAGGGAAGGCCGTGAGTATGCATCCAATTCGGAAATTTCTAAGGCGCCTCTTCTTCCTCCTGAAGCTGCCAGAACAGAGGTTTAGACCATGGGCCGGCACCACTGCCAAGCTTGAGCGTGAGACCTTCGTGTTTCTGGAGTAAAGCCCGAAGTTCAGATCGCTTCACGTTTCGCTTGAACGAATTAATGAGCAGCAAAAAAAGAAATGGCCAAGCATGGTTTGCTGCGAAGAGCTCTATTATCAAGGCTATTGGCGGATAAGGGTATTTGGCGTGAAGCCGTCAGAAGCTCGATCCCAAAACTGTGACATCGAGGATTAACTCGCTACTTATACGACTGTCTTGGATATCGGTAGTAACGCTGGACTTTGGGCTTGTATCGTCTCCGACAGCGTTTTGATCGTCGATGCGATTGAGGTCAATCGCATCTGAAGTGAAATGGGCGCGAAGGTGACCGACTTCCTCGGTATAAAGAATGTGAACTTGATTCAAAAGTCGTTTGAGACTTTTTGCCCAGGGAAGAGATATGACGTTGTTTTTAGTCTCTCGAACCATCACACCATCGACGGAACCATGACCATGCCTTTTCATCAATGTATTGAAAAAATATGTACCTTACAGAGCCTGACGGGGGTGCTTTTTTTGAAAGCCATGACATTTTTGGTGACGATTCTGATTTGGAACAAAAGTTTCAAATCGCGTCGATATTCTTCATCCTCGAAAAACACAAAATGGTGAAAGCCCTTTATGGTCCAAACATAGATAGCCTTTGCGATTCTTAAGCGCAATTCTAAAAGTATTGATTCGCCATTCTTGGATTTCAAATTACGTGAAGCGTTGGCGAAGTATTTTTCCTAATCCCGACCTCAGGTTCCAAAGATGTCACCTCTACGTCGTCAAATCTAAATCCTAGGATTCCCCTGCTTGATCGCTTGTTTCACAACAAAATCATTAGCTTGGAGAGCGTGAGATCGTGATTCGTGGGAGAAATACATGCCAGTTAGTGGACCCTCTTTTCGTCTTTAGAGCACCGAAATGTACCAGAAGATAGCGTTGATGAAATCGGCACGAGGAGCCCATTTCTTCAGGTTTAGAAGCTAGACCTGCATGGACGACCGGCGACAATTTCACCAACGCGTTATCGACCCCCTTATCCGACAGTTCCAAATGATGGCAACAGCCCCGCAGAACTTGCCTTTTGGGTGAACGCCCATGCCGTCCATTGAGCTCTTCGAATGGGGGTAACGCTCCACCTGGCAAAAAGCTTGGGTGCTCTGATGGCCAAGTCCAAGGAGCTCACGAAGAGCTTTTAGCCTCGCTTGAAATAGACTGCCCATCCGGCGTCCTTGTGGCTGCAAACATCAAGCCATGCACTGCCAGGTGAACTCTCCTTCTCGCATGGTCTGCTCTTTGACTTCAGTGCCCCCTGAGGTAGTTGAGAAAAGGGCTCTGGCCCCTGCTCGTCAAGATCGCAGGCGGCCGGTCAATCTCTTTGGATTTGTCATGAGTGCAGGAAAGTTCTGGAGGGCTAGCAATTCCATTTCGTCATCAGCACGGACACTAGCTGCGCCGAGCACTGGATTTCAATGCCGATAGTGGGGTCAGCATGGACACGCCGATTCTTTTGCGGACCGCAGGAGGTGACACCGATTTTCCGGATTAGTCTGGCGAGCCAAAGTCTCCGTAGGTGCATCGATTTGCGTCGAGCCGGTGGCCTGGTTTCGGTAAAAGCAGTAGTTACGTCTAGGCAGGCCGAGAAGGCCATAATACGATTCAACTGCCGTCCCGGTTCGACAAGTCGAGTGATCATCGCCTGCCAACTATCGCTGAACCCAAGACGACCGTCATAATTCCAAGACCTGAGACAAGAGGAAGATCAGTTTGACCACCTTTGTCTGCCCCCTAAGGTTAGAGAACTGTTTCTGAGGAAAGATGTGGTGCTCACCGCAAAACCGTCGGAGTCCCTCCGTCGATTCTTCGACTTGGTCGCGACTGAAAAACCTTCACCGGAGTGGTCCAAGCCGTGGTTCCAATGAAGATAACTCCATGATTCCGGATGGAGCAAGACCTCGTTTACTCTGAGCGAGCCAAGGCTTTGATATGCAAAATTCACTGCTGGGGCTTTGTCTGGCACTAAAGTGTGAACCACCGCCAGGTGCTGACAAAAATTGAAAATCACAGAAAGAAAAAGTGCATGAGTAAAGAATTTATGACAGACCAATATTTGATTGAAAAAGCCCATTTAAATTACCATACTCTCACCACGGACCTTCCAATTATTGAGCGGCTGTGCAAGAAAGTAGACGTAGTGAAGAAGGTATATTGCGTTTACTCGGACGACTTGTCTTCCAAACTTAGCGATGAGGAAATTAGCTATGATCGCTATCTAGATCTGTTGAGATTATTTCTCTCAGCCGCTGAATCATTGGAAGATTATAAATTTCTGAACACGGCGTTAAAATCAAATGATATGTTACTGCCGCTGGGGATTTTTGAGAAAAGAGAGGCTGAGGAAAATTCGCTTCGGCTCGCTCATTTAGTTACTTCCTGGGAAAAGAGTGCGCGTGGAGACATCAATGAAAGATCTTGACCTAACGGTCTTATTTGTGGACACTATTCCTGCCAGAATCTATTTAGCGCTTCTAAAAAAGCATGGGTACAGGCCAAAGAAAATTTTGTATCTTGAAATTGAACCAACTTCTAAAAAATATCGGGCGCTGCGAAAATTCATGGGTCGACCTATAGCCAAAACGGTACACCAAATTTTTGTTACGCGGTTGTTTTCCGGCTTGTCCAGGAAGTTGCTTAAATTACACGGATTGACGCCGCAGTCTCTGCATCAAAATTTAGACTCTTATTCGAAAACCCCTGTTGAGAAGCTCTTGGTTAGTGGACTCGATGATATGCTTTTAGTGAAGCACTTGGGAGCCAAGAGCCAAGAGCCAACAACGTTTCTATTCACCGGAGGCGGGTTGTTGAAAGAGGCGCTACTCTCACTCGATGGACTAAAGTTCATTCACATTCACCCGGGACTATTGCCGGAGGTGCGAGGTTCTAACGGTTTTTTCTGGTCATTGTTGCTTCGAGGTAAGGCGGGTTACAGCACCTTCTACATGAATCCTGCAATAGATTCGGGCGAGATTATTACACGTCGCGAATTTGAAGTAGACCTCGCTCACGTCAGGCTCCATAAGTATAAGAACAATAGGGTTTACCGTGAGATCCTCAAGTTTTATGATCCATGTCTTCGAATTATGTCGCTGATTTTGTTTTTTGATTCTATGTCCGACGCCGCTTCACCTACGAGTGGTCTAGGAGTGGTGGAATTTAGGGAAATTTCTAGCGTAAAGCAAGACGTATGTGAAGGACGAATGTATTTTGTTATGCACAAACGCCTAAGGGACTCAGTCATTGACAGCTTGAAGGGCTAAAGACAAAGGCGGTCTTAAGTATTTTGCAAATTATCAAGAACTAGGTAAGTTCATGACCTGAACCTCAGGCCGAAATGTACCGGTGAGTCAGCTCATGAGTTGCTGCTGCGTCGGGAATTGCACGTAATTAAACCCTCCAGCAAAAGGGTCAGTGTCATTGCGCTAGAGGCTGGTGTCCTAAAAGTGAAGCTAAGTACCCTCGATTCGCAAACCGCTGCAGAGTTTTCGGACACCGGTTGCTGATGTTTTGATTGCCACTGCTGACTGTTGGTAAGCACAGTGGATGTGTTTGGGGTGGGGATAGTCAGTCGTCTGATTGGCATGATCCCATCATCAAGTTATAGAGCCCGTCGCCGAGAGTTCCCAACGATGGCAGTAACTCGGCGGAACGGATCTTGTGTGTAATCGTCCATGACCTGAATTGGACACTATCATCGGCGTGGACGAGTCCTCCTGGACCCGATGTTCGTGCCCTGGTGCCCATGTCAAAGGCGTTCACGACGAACGTTGAGTCCTGCTTAAAATCGATTGCCCACCCGACGATTCTGCGGCCGCATCCATCAAGCACTTCAGCGCCGAAGACCTTTCCGTCCCCGCTTGAAATTAATCGGTCATCGGGTAATTCGCCTAAGCGCACTCTTGGTGAGGGAAGTGAGGCCCGCTACTTTTTCTCTACCGCTAAAGATGCGAGAAAACACCAACTTAAAAAGGGCGCGAGGGCTAGGCGGGCCTCCAAGGCGCAGTGCTTTGAGCAGGGAACTTCTGAGGTAGCTAGTCTCGATCCACTTTTCCACCGCAGAAGACTTCTCATCGCCAAGAAGTTCCATTTGCTTCGCTCTTGCTAAATCGCAGCGATACTGATCACGGATGTGGTCGTCGCTAATGCCGGCCTGTCGCGGACCTCCTGTAAGGCTTTCGCTATGCCGTCTGTACTTAATTCCAGGCTTACCCGCAACAATTATCTCCCCGAGAATAAGGGAGCGAAGCATCAACGTGGTGTCCTCAGTCGGGCAGTTTCCATCCAACGGACCGAATAGATCGAACACTTCACGCCGATACGCTCGTGACGCACCGCTCGGGTGGGGGCTGATCCCATTGACCAACCCCCAAAAGTCGATTGTCGTGTCTAACAGATTAGGGTTTTCGGCCTTCAACACTGCGCCACTCTTGTCAATCACGATATCACTGAATGAGACGGTCACTGCGCGAGGATTCGATTGAAGCAAAGACATTGAGTTACTCACGCGACTTGGCAGAAAAATGTCATCGCCTGCTGCGAAGACCACGACAGACCCTCGTGCTTGACGGAAAATTTGATTGACGTGGGAAGCGAGTCCAATGTTCACAGCGTTTCTCAAGAGAGTTAAGTCATGGTCACCTGAGTATTTTCTAACAGTTGATTCCATGAGCTCAAATGTTGAGTCCTCTGAGCAATCATCCGAAAGTATGATTTCTAACTTGGGGTAATCCTGAGCCAAAACTGAAGCGACAGCCTTTTCGATGAAATGTTCGCTGTTATAAGAGAACAGGGCCAAAGTGACCAACGGAGTGGCGGTCAGAGGTTCAAGAGTCATCGGGAACCTCTCTTGTTTTCGTCAAGAACGCTACCGGGGAACGTTTTTTATGATGGATCAAGAATGGGTGGAGCTCTCTAACTCAAACTCAAACTCAAACTCAAACTCAAACTCAAACTCAAACTCAGATTAGCCCGTATCTGAGCGATGTCAACCCACCGACAAATCTCATCTCAAGTGCTCGCGAAATGGGGGCGAATTCAGGTGGTCAGCGCAATAGTAGTGGTTTGAACAGCCCTGTTCGCACACCCATCACGCGCACCAACCTAAATTTCAGTTCAAAAACGTCTCAGTGGACCAAGCCTGTCTGGTCTTGAGCAGGAAGGGAGAGAAAGCCACCAAATTGCTCGCTGCGGCCGTTACATCTCCTAGTGAAGCAAGCCCTGCGAGGGCCTCCGGATTAAGATTTTCTTCCGCAGGCCTTGCAGGCGAGCGAGGTTTCGCTCCGACCCCAAGCCTGTAGTCAAAGAATTTAAAATCTCCGCCGATTATCTTGTTGTCTAGTCTCAACCTTGTGTTCGGAACGTTGTGGGTGTCCGCGCAAATCAAGCCGTGCAAGGAGCTAGCGAGAATAAATTCACAGCGAGTTACTTGGTCAATTACTTCCAGAACATCGCCTTCAATATCAATTAGCAAAGCAGAGCTTGCGAATTGCTCGAGCTGGTCATAAATCCACGGGTGCTCTATCAACGTAGTGGGGGATGATTCCGCATGTAAATTCCCGTCTTTTCATCATTGGGACCATCGAGCCCAACAGAATTGCGGGGTCCCCGCAGACTGGCGAGCCATTCGGAACAGAATCCGATAATGTAAAGCGCCCAAATAAACCCGTGAGCGGTCCCCCAGCCTAAAACGCTGCCAATGACTGCGCTCCTCGCGCATTTCTTAAATAGTGGTTTGTAGGCAGTTCTTCCAGTCAGCTTATGAACCAAAAATGGGCTTAGGTTTTCTCCCCAGCTTCGGGAAACATCTCAAGCCAACGGGACTGTGAGAGACAACAAGGCGAGAGCAAAGGCGAACTGCCCGACGAAGAAAACCAATAAATAGCTTTCTAACCAAAGTTACAAACAACCTTTCAGTCACTTCTGGACTGTACAAGTGAATCAGTCATCTATTTTCCAGGCATCGATCCGTTTGACCTGCCCCTTTTCTAGGTCCAAGAACCAGGATGAAGTCAACATCCTGTCAGCATCACATGCCACTCGACTCAGTTTGGCGAACAACTAAGTTTGGAATTACTACTTCCAAGGAAGGACGTTTCTGATTCCTGCAACAAGACCGCCGGAGTTCCGGGAGAACCCGTAGCCAAAGTTGCGAAAGGAGTGCGAACCAGTGAAGAAACCCTGCGCCGCTGGATGGCGCAGGACGACTTCTGTTTGAAGCGCCCTGGGTTTGTTGTAGTTTTTGATGTGACCTGAGTTTCTCGAAGTCGGCCTAACCTGCCCCGAATTCTAAACGGAAGAGCAACAACTTCTAAGGTGGTGATAGTTCACACCCCCACCTAGTGAAGGGTTGCGCTTCCTTGTTAACAACTACCGGAATTTGGCTCTGCCCGGCCGAATCAAGATTGAGAAACTTCTCAATTCGGGCCACCCTCAAAAGATGATCCCAGCCCAACTGGGCTGTCACCGTTACACGATTTCACGGGAGGTTAAGCGTAGATCCTAGTCGCCGGAGCGAGTCCATTCGAACCTGAGACCATATTTGCGCAAGTACTCGACACCAGGATGCCGCGGGAGTGTATCTATCTTGCCGAGCTGGCCCAGAATCATGCCAATAAACGCAAAGAGCTCTCCTGTAAGCCGTATCGGATGGGCTATGACCCTTTGGTTCACCAAGTGTTCTCTAAGTTGCGTGACGGGTGGACACCAGAAGAAATCGGTGGCCGGCTGCCCCACGGTTTCCCTGCTGACCCGCGCATGCGGGTCAGCAGGGAAACCGTGTATGCGTGGATTTACGGGCAGGGTCGTCGGGATGTTCACTCTGACCGGATCAGATGGCGTGTGTCAATCCATGACCGCCCTTTGGACGTCGAGTCTAGGACCACGTTTGGGCATTGGGCATTGGGCATTGGGCATCAGACAGCATTGTTGGTCCGGGTCACTCTGGTGGAATACACACCAGCGCGGAGCGCCGATCCAAGTTTCTGTGTGCTACGAAGATTCCCGCGATCACCGCGGAGGCAACCTGGCGGGAACAGTATCGAATGTTTTCCCTCCTGCCCGCCCATGCGGTCGCCTCTGTGATCGCGAATAACGGCAGCGAGTTCGCGTTTCGTCACATACATGCTGACCTCATCTGGACTCTCACTTATTTTTGTGACCCGTATTCGTCCTTCCAGCAGGGAACAAACTAACACTTTAAGGGCCGCATCAGACGCTTTCTGCCCAAAAGGGATCAGTTTTCATGATGTCGCCCAAGAAGAACTTGATGAGTAGGTGAAAGAGATCAACAACCGGCCCCGGAAAGTGTTGGGGTGGTTGACCCCGGTGGAAGTATTTCAAGAACTATGCTCGAAAGGAGTGATCACCTGATGTGTTGCACTTCGAACTAGAATTCGGGCTTTGCACTTCCGCTCTGGGTCCTCGATAAGCCCTTGATAACTTTTTCCGAGGGTCGCTTTTGACAGCCGCGATCAGAAACTTCCAGCCAAGCGCGGTTCACTCTTTTGGGGCTCCAGATTGCTGGCAATGTGGAGCTTAGAGCGCTGTCGACTTACAAACCGAAAGACCTTAAGTTCAGGGTTACAAATTGGGGTAGCGACATTTTTTGGTTTCAACGGTTCCCAAAAGACAAAGTAAAGGTGAAAAAGCTCTTGCAGCTGGCGGATGCCTATTCTGCCGATTGCGAGAGAGACGTGATGCTTGCCAGGAACCTTCGCATCACCGATCAAATCATGCCAGTGATTCCAAACGCGGGGGGGGTTCCGAGGCCGACCTTACGATTCCTCGACTCACCTCAGGAGAGGGTAATGTAAATGCCCTCAAGGGCTGCCGCGGCTGGGTGGGCAGGGACAAAGTCTCCCTAGACGCAGTTAGAGAAATGTCGGAGGAGCTTCATGATTTCCAAATAGTTGTGTACTCGGCCAACCGATCCGTGTTGAAGTTAGCAAAGCAAGTTTCCAGAAAAGCCGGAGTAGAAATCAAGGCGTTCGGCAAATGGGCGATGAGCCACACGCAAGTTCTTGAGATGTTTGCAAAATCGAGCATCTACGTTGGCCTCTCAGAGAATGATGGAATCGGCACCTCTATGTTGGAAGCTATGGCCATGGGTGCTATCCCAGTTCAAACCTCAACGGCTTGTTGCGACGAATGGTTTGGAGACAGCAGAGTTGCCGTGCACGATATCACCGTCCCTGCGACCAAGGATGCGATTAGACAAGGTCTCAAGTTAGCTGAGGATCCAGCCAACGCGGGAAAAACCTAAAAACTATCGAGACTAAAGCCAGCGCAGAAGCGGTGAAGGCAATCGCCCTCAAGTTCTACGACTAGCAACTTATCAGACTTTTCGAACCTGAAAATAGCTAGAGTTCCTGATCAACTTAGTCTTATCAATCATAATTTCGTGAGCTTAATAACCCACTTCGAGCAATGCCCCACTCGGCTATCTGTCAAGTCGGGTGATGCAACCAGACAACAGGGACAAACCCCCAATCAGGTCGAAGCGAAGATGCACTTATACACAATTTTCTTCTTGGGGTGACTTCGAGAAACTTGGCTCTTTATAAGGTTCAGGTTTATGCTTAGACATGCAGTACAAAAAATAAGAGTAATTAAATCTTCAAGCGTTCGGCTCTGAAGCGCGGAGATACGGTAAGAGGGGAGATATGAAAACAAGTGGTCTTCCTATTTGGTGGGACAAAGATTACATCGGGAACCAAGAGAGAGCTGTGCTCTTATTTAGCAGCGCCGAGGGGTTAGTTATTCCTTACTCTGAAGGCTTTGAAGTGACGGAAGTTGGCCTTGTGGGCCCCTATTCAATGGCATACCCTCTTGAGCAAACATTTGAATACACCCTTGATAACTATAAGGACGCGTGGAAGCAGTTCCATAACCGTCTTCGTAAGGACATAATCATCCGCTTACCGCCGAGATCGCACTTTCCCGAGCTAGTGGACCTCAACACCAAGGCGCTGCTATCCCTAGGCGCCGAAATACTTTTTGAGGATCAAAACTTCTCTATAAGGCTGGAGGGAAGCGAAAAGGCCTTTCGTCGAAATCGCATTCGAGATGCGAAGACTGCTTCGAAACTCGGTATGAAATTTTCTGCCTGCTCCATTCAAGAGGCGATGGAACTCATTGCGATCAATAGACAAGCCAAGGGGAGGCCTCTGTCCATGGGTACCAGCCAGGCCGTCCGGCTCGACCTTGAGGTCCCCGGGCGCATCAAGTCTTTTGCGGTGAAGCTGAATGAAGTACTCGTATCCGCGACCATACTCCTGAGGGTAGATGATCGGATTGATTATGTCTTTATGTGGGGTCACGACCCGTCTAATCCTCTCGGCGGAACGTCGCTTTCACTTTTGGCCCAGGGTCTAGTCGCTGAGTCTAAAGCCGATGGCAAAAGTGTGCTGTGCCTCGGAGTAGCTTCCTCCGAGGGCGTGCGCGATGAGGGCTTGTCCAACTTCAAGGAAGGCCTTGGGGCAGAAGCCGAAGCGCGACCTTCACTCAAGTTAGCAAACCATGCTTAGCTCGGCAACAGGATCTGGGCGCCCAAGAGTTCTTCTCATTGGCGAAGGGCATGGTTTCCAGTCCTTGATCAGAGGAATGAGACAGTTTTACTCCAACTTAGAGGTTCACTCTCCTGATGAGGACTCTGAAAAATTGGCTTATGGCCTGGGAATAGGTTTGCATCCCGACCTAGACAAATGGGTTGCCGAAAATCCCCGGGGACTGATTGTGTCCTCGGGTTGGAGGAAGATAATTCCTGAAAAACTTTTAGGGCAAGCAGAATTCACGAACATTCACTATGCCGCTTTCCCGAAGTACCGCGGAATGCATTCCATAGTTTGGGCACTCTTGAATGGGGAGAGTAGCATCGCTGTGACTCTCCACAAGATGTCAGCCTATGTAGACGCCGGCCCAATAATTTGGCAAAGGAGAATTAGAGCTCGCTCTCTAACTAGTTGGCAGCTAATGGAGCTCTGCGACGATGTGGTCCAGAAACATATCGGCAGGGTACTGCGCCTTTATGTAGGAGGCTCCATAAGGTCCAGAATACAGGTCGAGGCGAAGGCCACATACGTCACAAGGCGCAACAAAGAGGACTGCCGAGTAAATTGGAAAGACTGGGACGCAGTAATGTTTAAGAGGTACATGAGGGCACTCGTTGAGCCCTACCCCCTCCCATTTTTTGAATGGAAAGGGGTAGAACTGCAGATAGTCAAGGCAAGAGTCACCGACAAGAGATATCTTCAAACCCCCGGAGTCGTCGTGGATGTTAAACACGGCTCTTCTTTTGTGAAGCTAAGGGGAGGAATTTTGGAGCTGCAGGTGCTTAGACACCCGGACCTTGGCGACGTAACCGCAGCGTCAATTCTTTCTAGGCCCGGGATCAGGCTCTAAGCAGACCTCGACTCTTCAAGACAGTGCCTAGTGACGTCTAATAGGTAGTCCAGATCTAAACGAGAAAGCCCTTGGTGAACTGGTATCAAAACAGCTTGGTTTCCAAAAAAAGATGTACTCCTCACCCCATGGGCATTTACTCTTCTTCTAAAATCTTTTTCGTTGAAAGAGAAGTTGGGCTTTACAACAGCAGCACCAGGCATGTCCGTACTCTTCAAATTGAACTGCAGTTCCCAAGGCCTTATCTTTTTTTCAAGGTATGTTAAGTTTGCGCGTCGTCTTGACCGTATTTCCTCGAGTTGCGGAATTTTGTCCTTTAGCAACATCCTCAAGGTGGCTTCTTGACTCTTACTCAGGTCCGACTCAACCTCGATATCCTCGGACAACATAGCAAGCCCGCCAAAAGGAAGGCCGAATACTTTCGGTAAGCTAGAGATGTACGCCCTGCCGGCACGCTCCAAAAAGACTTCGGCAAAATTGAGATCTAGGGACCAAGCATCATCATAAATTTGGAACTGTTCCATTGGCCTGTCAGTTTTAAATCCGAAATCAGAAACGAATATTGCCACCTCTGACTGCTCAGGCATAGAACGTGAAACCCTTCCCAGCACTTGGGGAATGCATCCAGACAAATATTCGGACTTAGAGGTTGTCTCCACGAATGGGAGGGTGTCTCCCCTCTGCGTCATCGCAACTACCGCGGCGCTTAGCGCCGCTCTCGCCGTCGAAAACAGGATGCTGCGCGCCGGTAGGCGATCGCCTCCAGTCAGACTTGACTGGCTCTTGCCTGTCATTGACCAATTGCTCACGTCCAGAGGCTCCAGAGTGTAGCGGGGCGATAGGTATGAGTCGTAAGGGGTCAGAAAGTTCGGCTGACTCGCTCCGCAAGCACATTGTGTGAGCAACGTGGCCTCCCTAGATAAATACAAGTTCGGTCAGTATCCACATACACGAGTCTGAGTAAATCTCGATTTCATGTCCTCACAAAGTTAGATTCGAATCTTTATTCTAAGAGTCTAATCGAGTAAAACTTCCTTTTTCTCCGGGGTAAATAAGGAGCGCTTTTTACTGAGCGCTTTGTCCAAGCCAACCGATTCCGTCAACAGGCCGGGCGCTCGAATCTCTCGTCCAATGCGATAAATGAGATGCTGCCGCCCAACAGCCATTCCGAAGACTTTAAGCGGCCTAAAGGTAAGGGGCTCTGGCCGCGTTTTTTTGAGATTCCGTCACGCTCTCGTCCCAAGTTGCGCAAGATTAACTATGCTTGATTTGAGCGAGACCAAGTGAATTGGGCGGAGTTCCACTCCATGAGGAAGTAAAGAAGACGATATGCATAGAGACTCACCCAAGGTCACTGTTTGTGCTCTCAGCTACAACACTGGAGACTTCACAGAGTTGGCCATTCGCTCAGCCCTAGATTCGAAATACCCAAATCTAGAAATCATATGTATTGACGATGGCTCGACTGACTCGTCGGCGAAGAAACTCTCGGCTCTGTCTAAGGAGTTGGGGTTCGATTTCTACGAAAACTTGGAGAACAAAGGCATACCTTTCAGCTGCAACAGAGGCCTAGATTTAGCGTCAGGGCAGTATTTTATTCTCATTGGTGACGACTTGATGCTGCCGAACAGAATTCAAGGGGATGTGGATATTTTGACCGATAATCCGTCTGTCTCCTTCGTCTGCGGGTCCGCGACAATCATTGGGCAAGACGGCTTGGCCCCGGAAAAATACTCCAATTGGGTGAGCGAAAGCTCCGAGGGAGCTTTTCAAGAGGCTCCCGAACTAGTGTGGCTCAATGGTTCGAGGATATTCACTCCTACTGCGACTTATAGGACTCAAACTCTTCGCGGCTTGGGTGGCTGGGATGCTGACTATGACGTTGAAGACAGGTCGATGTTCATTCGCTTTGCCAAAGAAAGAATCTCCGGTTGGAGCCGCAGCGATGTGACAACTCTTTATCGGAGACATGAGGGTAACTACTCGGCAAAATTCAAGGTCAACATCTTTGAGCAAGAACTGAAGCTTATCGAGGATTTTGCACTCAAGATTGCCCCTTGGAAGGTCTCCGCTAAGTTTTTAATCGAAGCCCATTATTGGCTACTTTTCCTGGGAGCAAGCTCCTCTCAGGTCGCGCAAGCCCTCTCCTTAGCGGGGAAAAGCAGTCTGTCCTGGACGACCAGGTCAAGGCTGTTCAAAGTTGCCTACTTAGCTTTAACGTTTGTTCGAAAGGGTCGATACGTCGAGCGGAATGTTCGGAATTACCTTCGCAGTAGCGATTGAGCTATTGCAGAGCCTGCGAGATGCGATCCGCTACAACAAGTGTTTGCTCCTTGGACAACCAAGTTCCCATCGGAAAAGTGACCACTTTTGACGCAAGCTCCCTGGAGCCCGTTAAGTCTGAGTCTTTGACGCGGAAGGTTCTTTTTTTGGACAAGTCTGTGAATGCTTCTATGGTGTAGGGATAGTGAGTGTCTGTATCAACTCCAAGCTCGGACATGCGCTGCCTGAAGGTCGTTCTATTGTCACTGAGGGCGGCAAAGTGATGGTACACGGAGTAACCTGAGTTGGCGGTGACGG
>Ga0307980_1000328_pt1 | contig 22729 bp, 22 predicted proteins | sample OrgLakmetage1060_FD_201817 | JGI IMG/M metagenome (GOLD analysis project Ga0307980, IMG submission 201817) | Saline water microbial communities from Organic Lake, Antarctica - #1060 | ecosystem: Environmental > Aquatic > Non-marine Saline and Alkaline > Saline | place: Antarctica: Organic Lake... | reverse complement strand
GTTTCGGGTGCCACGGCAAGGATTGCAGGAAAAACTCACGGATGTTAAACCCAAACGAGCATCCTACCGACCTGGCTACAGATCCCGTGACTTCAAGCTGCCGTTCAATCACTGCCAAATTCGAGCTGATTGTTACCAATATCTTTAAGTGGAAGGTTGCGAAAACGAGTGTTGACCTGACCCGAGCACACAAGGCGCAATGTTTATACGAGCTCAACGAGCCTTTGTGCGAGTTTGACGAAGAAAATTTACAATGCCGCGACGCGCCGCCGTCTGGATGTATTGGGGCACAGTGTGCGAGCGCCTGCGAAGGTGAATACTGCGGGGCTAACTGTGTCGGGGACGAGTGCGCCAGCCTTTGCGTCGGCTCCGATTGCGGCCTGGCGTGCATTGGAGACGAGTGCGCCAAGAGTTGCGGCGGAGGAGACCGGTGCGGCGTGGGATGCGTGGGCACCGAATGTGCCCAAGACTGCCAAGGACTCGACTGTGGCAAGGGATGCCACGGCACTAATTGCCGAGCCAACCCCGAAGAACTGCATTCACTTGTTACCGACCCAGCAGTGGCCACCTGCGCTGAAATAAGCATCAAGTATGTATTGCTCCGGACCGTTTACAGTACCGTGCCTTTTGTGTTGGCATCACTATCTGTTGCGGCCGAGGCTGCCTGCACTTATGAACCAAACGTGAACAAGTGCGACTACGATGAAGAAACCCACGTGTGCTCATTCAGGCGACTGGCGGCAACAACAGCGACCACCACAACGACGACGGTTGCTGTAGCCGGCGTAGACCGAGCCACCACAACAACCTTGCGTGCAACCACCGCGCTGTCCACATTAGGGGCGCCAGCCCCCCCTCCACCGTCGCCCTCGCCTTCTTCTGCCGGCGAGGGCACCACCACCACCACCGCTAAAAAGAAATCGGGCATGTCTGGCGGTGTTATCGCCGGCATTGCTGTTGGCGGATTAGCGGCTGTTGCGGGGATAGCAATGGCGATCAAACACGCAAAGGCCGGCAGCAGCTACTCGGCCGTTTCTACTGGCGGCGTTAAAACCATCTTGTCTTAGTGTACTTGTTACTTTATAAGAATAAAGCAGCGTGTAATCTACTCGATGTTAAAATCGGCAACGAGTGCCGGCAACTCTTCGCCATCGGAATCGAGGTTGTTGTTGTCGGCCACTGGCGCTTCTTCTGGCAGTTCTAATTCCGGCATGTCGTCTACTTCAGAGTCTTCGTCGTCGTCTGGCGGCAGCATGAACTCGATGATGAAGCAGTGATCCCGTCCTATCTCTTCCGCCCGCGGGTTGAGCGAGATCCGGAGACTGTCCTTCACCCGTCCCACCTGGAACAGATCCGGGAACCTTGGGTCGACCCCCATGTACGCCTCACGCGGCACGTTGCTGCGGCGAAAGCACCAGTCTACGTCATCGTCCGTGACCACGAGCGGGTCGTTCCAGCTGGCGAGGCACCGTTCGAGCCGCGGTTCGTCGTCCCAGTTTGGGTATGCCACCTCGATCGCCGGCTCGATGATGCCGCTCAAGTGGTAAATGTCAATGTCCAACAGGGTGCCAGACACAAACGCTTGGTTGTTTTCGGTCTTCAGGTCAACCAGCACAATCGCACTGACGTCGAGAGGGTGCGGCACCCTTGGCGACACCCAGATCTGACCCTGGTGTTGGCTAGGCCGCAACGTGTAATCTTCGCGCGGCAGCCGCAAACGGTTGCACAGCAGGTTGAGGCTGTCGTCGGACATGCCCTCAAAGTCTTGGAAGAGCTCGTCCACCAGATCTTTGTTTTCTTGCGTTTGCTGAAGCGGGCGAAGGATCGTTTTGAGGTCGGCCACCGACGGGTAATCGCCCTCTCTGCGGATTGAGCTCTGCCTTCCAATCATCATCATGGCGTGTGGCTGCAGCGGGAGATGTGAACGCAGCCCACGGATTCTCAGCGTTTGGTTTGGCCTGCACCCGTTTGTTTATTTGGGTCTGCCACAAAAGTGACGTACGGGCAAACAATACATACACCGGTTCGCGACAAAACTAGCGGGGCAGAATAGAATGTCGGCAGCCCGGGCCCTTTCATCGGCCGGCGGTGCTGCAGCCAAGTCCAAGCGGCCCACCGCCACGTTCACCGACCATGCGCTCAAGGTGGCTGCAGCAATAGCAGAGACGGACACGGCCGGGCTGCCCAGCGGGTGCTGGCTGCTGCACTCGGTGCTGCCCGAGCTGTGCCCGCTGGAGCAGTACCCACCGTTGTTCAAGTACATTGAGGAGATACCGCCCACGCTTTCGTTCATGCGGAAGGAGATCCACCGGCGGCAGGCGACGCTGTTTTTGACGCCGGCCGAGCTGGAATGGCTGGTGAACGAAACGCCGCTCCCTGCGCACGACGACCACCCGTGCAAAACGGCCAAGTACAAGTTTGGCCGCCAGACGACCCAGTCGTGCGACCGGACCATTTTGTCCGAGCCCCCAATCCGGGCCATGTTCAAGCACGTGGCGGCCGAGTGCCGACGGCTGAAGCTGGACGTGTCCGACTACACCATGGTGCACCTCAACTTTTACCCGTACAACCGAGCCGGGCTTGGCCGCCACGCCGACGACGAGGCGTGCATCCTGCCAGACACGCCCATCTTTTCGTTTACGCTGACAATGGACGAATCCGGGCACCCCGGCAAGCCCCGCACCATGAAGTTCTTCCGCGGCAAGACAAACCATGTGTGCCGAGCGATCGCGTTGGAGCACGGCGCGTGCGTGGTCATGGGCGGCCAGTGCCAACGCAAGCTGGAGCACCAAATCCCGGCCGCCTCGACCAAAAAAACCGAGGGCGAAAGCACCCGCATCAACGTCACCATCCGGGCTTTTAATCGCAACTACGTGCCGCCATAAAAAAATTGAGATGGCCTACTCGCTCGCATTTATTTGACGATATCTTTTTTTAATATGCACGAATTAAAAAACGAGATGGCCTACTCGCTCTAAATATGTGAGCCACGATTTAAAAAAAAGGACCGGGGCGGGGCCAGCTAGGTCAGCGGTCGCTTGTCGAGGAAGGCTGCTAGCTCGGCGCTGGCTGGTGTGGCGTGCTTGGCTGCTTCTGCCATGGCCGATGTGCCGTGCGTTTTTTTCGGGCCCGCCGTAAACTGCGTGAAGCTGTCGATGTAGGCCTGCTGCTCTGGAGTGGGCCTTGGCGGGCCAATCAGCTTGGCGTCGGCGGCGGCGGCGGCGGCGGCGGCAGGGGTGCTCATGGCGGCGCTCGGCGGGGTTGTGCTCGGTTTACCGCACCCAAGCCAGCTCAAAGGCGGTTTCGCCGACCTGTTTCACCTCGCGCATCATGCCATCGCAGTAGTGGTAAATTTTGGTAGGCGAGTTGGCATATTCGTCGAGGTGGCTCTTGTGCATTGGCTCCGGGAGGCCCGACATCACCTTCAGCATGTCCCCGAGCGTCCGGTAGCCATCGGGCGGCACGTTGGGTGTGTCGGTTTCGCGGCACGTCAGTGTAAACGTGCGCATGCGGTCCGGCAGCTTGAACGCGTAGAGCGCTTCAAAATCGGACGGCTCGTTGTCTCGCCGCGTGCCAACCGCCACGCCTTGGTACTGGAAACACTCGAGGGCGTCTGCCATCAGCTTTTCGTTCGACGCGTCGTCGGCGAACATGATTTGGGCACCCAACCTCATGTCGTTGTCATCAATTTGGAGCGCTGGGAAACCCCAAGTTCTGTACCACATGTGGCGGGTGTGGAGGGTAAGGGTGGACATGACCAAAATGCTCGCTTGTTTTGTCGCACTTTTACGTATATTTGCATGTATGTCAGCAAGTAAACAAGACAAGTGGCCCTGTTTATTCGTACTCTTTTGACACAAGTCCAAATTATCGCCATGGCAGACAGCAGCAGCATGGTCCGCTTTCAGGTGGTGCGCAAGTACCACACGTTCTTGCACGACCGCGAATCCAACACCCCCGCACGTCACATTTGCGCTCCCTACTATTATGCGCTGCGCCGCGACCACTACGATCTGCTGGTGCGCCTGACCGACAACCTGCTCGAAACCGGAAACCTGATGTTCACGTTTTTGGGCCCAAAAACCACCAAAGTCGAGCAGCTAGACCCGTCCTGGCGCGACGCCATGTACACGGGCATCCCCGACGACGACGACGCGGCCGAGATCATGCTGCCCTTTCTTCCGATCAACAACGAGGACGAACGGGTTCTTAGCTTTGTGCTGCCCCAAGCGCTCGTGGTAAAACACAAGTGTGACTTTATCTGCACGCCGGAACCGGAAGAAGCGGTGCCCCAGTAGCTTAGCTTAGCACCAACAATGTTGTTTGATTTATTTGTTTACAATAAAGCAGCTATGAACAAGGCTAAGTGCGGCGCGAGCAGCGAACCGTTTTGCGAAGTGCTCCACTTGCCGCCGGCATGGTGGGGGGTAGGTGCAGGGGCAGCTCGGGGGGCACAGGGCCACCGTACGCCTGCGGGGGCGGCTCAAAATCCCACACCTCTCGTATCATGGCGTTGTCTCGGTTGGCCCACCACCTAAAGTAGTGTTCCGCGGCTAACTCGGTTAGGCGGTTGGTGGCTGCCAATCGTTCCGTGTTTACGTGTTTGCCAAACGCTTGTGGCTGCACGCGCAGCATTGCCATACGTTCGTAGTACTCCATTCCATAGGTCGGGTTGTTGTGTGTGCTGCTTGCTGGCCGTCCCCACCCACCCGTTGCAAATAGAGGCGGCGGGCGGATGGCCCACTCCCGTTTACTGTTTATCGGCGTGGCTGGCCGCTAAGCTCTGGTCAGCTTGACGGGCAACGACATAATCAGCGCCACAGCCAAGACCGTTGCGGCCCCGCAGATCACGGCGGCCGAGCCCTCCCACCCCTGAAGCAGCTTTTCGAGGTGGCACTGGTTGTCGTCGCCGCACAAGGCCGGTGCAGTGCAGTTGTCGTCGTGCACGCACCTCCGCACCCAATGATTGTAGACGCTTGAGCAGTGGCCTGCCACGCAAAAATCCACCAGCGCCATTTGATTTGCTCTTGCGCTCAGCGGCGTGTGCGTGCGTGTTGTTTATAGGGACGTCACCCGCGATGGCATCATCAACGTCATCGTCGAACCGGCCGAACACGATCGTGCTGGCAAACGGCATGGCGGCGTACGACACGCACAACTGCTGCTTTTTCATCATGTCCGAGGTGGACGGCAGCGGCAGCCCCGCGCGGATGGTGGCCTGCGGGACCGCCACGCCTACGCTGCACGGCACGATCGCCGTGGGCACGGACCCGATGGTGGTCGGGCTGAGCGACACGGGGGTGGTGTGGATGCTCGTGGTCAACGTGGCGGTGCCGTGCTCCTCGCACGTGCACTTTGAGTTTGCCGACCACAAGTTTGTGCGGCTGGTGGCCGCGCAAGGCCACACGATCATTGCGGTGACGGTCGCTGGGCTGGTGGTCATGCTGAACACGATCCACATCACGTGCACCACGATCGCAACGGTCGAGCCCGACCAGGCCCACCTGGTGAGCGGCGACTTTGCCAAGCACGAGCCCGGCCTCGTCGTGCTGCTCGGAGTGGGGGGCCGGTGCGTGGTCGCCAAGGGGGTCGGGGTGCTGCCGGCGGCCCGGCTGTCACGGCCCGACCCGCCCAAGCTGACGCCGCTGGCCTGCGCGTGCACGCTCGTCGAAGTGTCTGCGGCTCACGGGCTGACGGTAGTGGCAGCAGGCACCCGGCTCGGCACGTTCACTAGCTCTGGCGTCGACCCCAAGATGCTGCCCGCCGGCCTCAGCGTCGTCCAGCTGCACGAGACGGTTGCCATCAAAAAGTTAGCCGACCCCATCATCCAGGCCTGCAGCAACTCGGCCAACCACCTGGTTGCGGTGACCCGGGCGGGCATCTTGCTAATCATCGTGCCCGAGGAGCTAGGGGCCTACCGGACCAACGTCGCATCGTCAGGCAAAGCGTGGGCGGACGTCCGCGAGAGCGCCACGGGCAGCCTGCTCGCGGTGTGCCGGGACGTGTCGACGCACAGGCTGCTTCCGCCCATCGAGCTGGTCATTACTTAAACAAACAACAAATAAATACACGTTTTCCCCCAAGCACCGTCACGCCACGATTTGGTTTAGCGCTGGGGCTTCTAGGCACTCGTCTGGCAGCGCGCACCCCGTTGCAACCGACTCGATCCACTTGCACAGCTCGTCCAGCTGGCCCGGGGGCGGCACCAGCTGCGCCCACTCGTCGGCGACGGAGGCGTGCGCGCTCACGGCGCCAATAATGGTTTGTTCCGCCCGCTCGAACTCGTCCAAGACCCGGTACGGTGGCAAGCGCGACCCACCTCGAAACGATTTCTGCAAAGCGAGCAGCGACGCCCAGTACGGCCACACCACCGCGTCGGCGCTGCCGTGGTTTATGTACGACCGGCCCGGCAGGTCGACGGCGACCCTGGCTGTTGTTTTGACTGGGTTGAAGACGACGAGGCTCAGCTCTAGCTGGAGGCTCGTTGGGTTGAACCCGACGCTGGTGGCGCACCACGTTGCGGCCCACGGCATGTCGTTGCACCTAATTTCTAACGGGCCCGCCCAGTCGGCATCCTCTTCGGCGTTGAGCCCGCCGTACGCCACAAACGGCATCGGCCACCCTTTTACCATGGCCACCACAAGCACACAGTTGGGCCCAAGCGGGAACGGCCCCTGCAGCGCCTTGGCCGGGCCGGGCAGCCGGTCCAGAACGCGGTGAACGGCCGCCGGGTTGGTGAGGGGCGACGGCTCCTGGTGCAGCAGCGGGGCTTGCGGGTCTAGCAGCGTGGCATTCAGCGGAACGCACATGCTCTTGCGCGGCATTGTATGTTTGTTGCGACAGCGTGGGCAGTAATGCGTCCCTTTAAAAGCTTGTGTTTGATGCGCCGGTTTGTTTATTGTTTACAACAACAAAAAAAAGGAGCAACAACAACAGCACAAACAAGCGGTCAATAGTAGGCCTCCACCTTGGCCCGCTTTGGAACGCGTTCGCTCTGTGCCAGCCCGTGTTTGCGGAGCGCGGCAATGTGCGCAGCCGACCCAGCGTCTACCGTGCTGGCCTTGTCCGTGCAGTCACGGCACATGGACACAACTTTGCCAATCACGATCCGAGTGAGCGCGCCGTAGAGCTCGTCGGATTCGCCGTGGTAGTCACCAAACTCACCGGGGTAGTCCCAGCCGTACCGCAGTTGCTGGCACTTCCAGCACGGAATCTGGTTTTCGCCGGCACAGTCTGGGCTGCTCGGGTCGGGCTTCGTGTACGTGTCTATGGCTTCCTGCATGACGTGGCCCCAGAGGTCGTTGAGGTCTTCGGCGGTGTCGGTGGGCAGGGCGCGCGGCGTGTAGCGGCAGATCGACTTGCTGAGGACGTGGCGGTTCGCAATCTTGACGGGCCTGGCACCGAAGGCGGTGCACGCCGCCTCAATCACCATCTCCAGCTCGGCCCGGGTGAACGGCGACGCGGTGACCCCGCGGACGCGGCAGTCGAGCTCGATTTTCTTGTCGTAGATGGTTTCGGCGCCGGACAGATCGATGATGGTGTCGCCCAAGACCAAGGGAAGCGCGAGCGCCTGAACACGGCTTACCGATCGAAACCGAATGTCCCGAAGGCCGTCGCCCTTGGACATGTCGAGCCTGCCGTTCCGCTTGTTGAAGAACGGCTGGAAGTTTGGCCGGCACAGCAGCTGGGCCATGGTGTTGACTTCGTGGCCACGCACGTTGCGGGTGGCCACCACGTACAAGACGGTATTGCCGAAGGTGGGTGGTGGTGAAGCCATTGCTACAATAAATGTGTGACTGCGACGCGTCAGTTTTGTGGCCTTTTACACGTCAGTTTTGTAGCAGAATGTAATTTTTGTGACATAAACAAAGACAATACGAAACCGTGCACACGCTACTTTTGTGGCTCCTTTGGCCAGCCAATCCAATACCGCACCGAGTTTGCGGCAGCGCGCACGACTGGCGGGCTCTGGCACTCTAGCCGGTCGCCGCACGTTTTGAGCGGGTCTACCTGCGGAATTGGCTTGACGACTATCTCCTTGCCGGCTGGCGACTGCTTGCTCATGACGTGAGCTGGGGCGGTTGTGGCCGAGATTGCAAAGCGGTTTGTTGTGTCGTGGGGGTGGGGGGGGCGACAATAAACAATCAGACGGCGGATGTTTTCGGCGCGTACCCAAACGGCACGTGCACCACGTGGGTGTCGACGAACTTGTCCCACTCCGCCCGTTGGGCCACCTGGGCATCGGAGCAAGCCACGGCGGGCCTGGCAGCGGTGGGTGGCCGCTGGTCGTGCCCGCATGGGCAGAGCGTGAACAGCCGCTTGAACTTGGCCAGGTCAAAGTTGATGATCCGAATTTGTTTAAAGTACGGGTGCCGGGTAAGCACGACCAGGGCCAGCTCGAAGCACGGGATCCCTTGCATGTCAATGGTGAGCGTGTCGCCCGCCGCCATCGTAGCCCCTTGCGCGGCGTGGGCAGTGAACCCCGTGCACGGCGCCACCATGCCCACAAAGGTGCTAATCTTGGCCTTGGCCGGGCCGTCCACCAGCTTGGGCTTTACGTTCAGGAGGTCGCCGTTTACGAGCCGGAGCTTGAGCAGCGTGTCGGCGGTGACCACCACGGTGTCGACGTCGCTGTCCAAGATGACCACGCCCACCTGGCCGTTGCGCTGCGTGTACTCCATTGCCTCTTTGTCGAACACGTTCTCCCGCACAACCATCATCTCGCCCGCGCACACGACGAGCTTTGAGCCGTCTTTGCCCCAGTAGGTGCACTCTCGGGCCCCGGACCGAAGCAGCCGCTGGTGCTCGCCCTTGTTCACGAAGGCCAGCTGGCGGTGCGTGTAGGCGACGTGTCGGGCGCGGTGATGCTTGTCTGCCACCCTTGGGTTCTGCAGCGTGGCGGCCACCGCGAACTCGAGGGACGCGTTGAAGTCGCGGGCCCTGAGGGCCTTGTTGAAGGCATGCATCCTTTCGCAGTGCTGGAAGCGCCAGTTCCAGTGGAGCCTGTAGACGTCGGCACCTTCGTCGATCAGGTTGGCGACAAACTCGGAGGCAATCGGGCTGGCGCCAGAGGGCGGCGGCAGCTGCTGGATGTCGCCGCCCATCACGATCCGAAACGGCTTGTCGGGCCCACGCGCGGTCATGGCCCGGTGCACCCCATCGATTTGGCCGGCGTTGGCCATGCTGAACTCGTCGATGAGCACGGTGGTCAAGCGGGGTTTGCGGCCGGGCCGAGTGGCGGCGTCTCGCTTCCAGAACGCGGCGAGGATCATGCGCGAAATGGTGACGGCGTTGAACTGGCGGCCGTTGAAGCGGCAGTCGGGCAGGTGCGACGCGGCCGTGGCGGTCGGGGCGCACACGATCACGTCCCGGCCCTGCTTGATCTCGGCCTTCACAAACTCGGCGTACATGGTGGTTTTGCCAGTGCCCGGCCCGCCCGTGACCACGGCGTGGCGGTTGTGGGCCGCCATGTGCCGGGCGGCCTTGCTTTGGAGCAGCTCGGCCTTGCGGCGGACGGCCAGCCGGACGGACACACCCGGCTCCAAGCTCACAAGGGTGGGCGGCGGCCGATCGTTGTTGTGGCAGACGACCCGGCGGCCGACGCACCAGGCCATTCTCCGGTCGGCCGTGGTCGTGATGACGCCGTTGCGAACGGCCATTTTCGTTTCGACCACGAGCTTGGACGGGTGCATCCGGGCCCGCACCTTGCCGGCCGCAACCAATCGCTTGAGGCCCAGAGGCTTGGCTCTAGATGGTCGCATCGCTAAAAATGGTACTGCTGTCACCTAAACAAACTGAATATATTTATTTGTTCACCACACAAACAAACATAAATAAACACGCACGTCAACATAAACAAACCCGGCGCACAATCGCTTGCCGGCCTTTCTCAGCCGACAGTCACGATGGCCATGCGGGTCGCCACCATCGACACTATCCCCGACGATGTGTTGGCCACCGTATTCCAGTGGGTATACTTTGAGTCCCCCGTCACCCTGTTCCACACGATACCGGCCGTGTGCCGGCGGTGGCTGGCGGTGTGCCAGAACCAAGTAGGGCGCCTCCACTTGTCGATGCGGCCGCAGGAGCCCAAGATCGTTGGAACGGACCCGATGACGTTGGACTGGGCACGGTCGGTGGAGCAGTTTTTTTTCAGCGTGGACCGAATAGTGGCCCGGTTCCGATCCGTGAACCGCATCTCGGTGATACTGGGGCCAACGTTGAGCAAAGACATGGTACGGGAGTTTGTGTCGCACCCAGCGCTCGCAACGGTATCATCGCTGTGGATTCGCAGCAACGACGTCAGCCTCTGCGAGATGGCGCTGGGCATTATCAGCGTCCGCACGCTGCCCAAGCTCCTGGCGCTGCTGCTCAAGCAAACCAAGATGGTGTTCCGGCCCGAGTTTAGCTCGTTGCAGGACTCGGCGGTAACGCGTTTCTTGGGCTACAACCCGGGCTTGAAGAGCCTGTACCTGTGCGGGTGGCGGTTCACCGATGCGGTTCTGAACGAGGCGTGCAAAATGCCAGGCCTCAAGATGATTAGGCTCGGGCCGAACCAGACGTTTTCTGACGCGGCCGTGGCCAAGCTGGTTCGATCTTGCCGCAACCTGCCGCCCACCTCTATTATGTCGCTGGCGCAGGAGGTGGGCAGCCGCACGTTGGATGCGGTGGCCGAGGTGCATTCCCGCAAAATCAACACGTTTAGCGGGGGCCGCATTGGGCGCTCGGTGACCGTTGCCGACCTGCGACGGTACGTGGCTGCTTGCCCAAACTTGCGGTCCGTTGCGCTGGACAGCGCCTCCTGCCCCGTGCCCAACGAGCTGCTTGACATGTTTTTGTTGGTCGCACCGCGGCTGGTCCGGCTGGTGCTCCACAAGCAGCGCCGGCGCAACGCATGGTACGATGCCACCACGCTGACGAGCCTGCTGTCCCAGTGCAGCAGCCTGGAATCAATGGTGTTTGCGTGCCCCGTGCTGAACGACGCGGCGTTGGAAGCGTTGTGCCGGGTGGCCCCGTTGAAGTCGCTGACCATTGAACGCCTTCTAGAAGAGGACCTGCCGTTGACCGGCAAGGGCTTGGTTGACGCCATGAGGCAGTGGGCGACCCGCTCAGCAGACGGCGAGCTGTACATGCTCAAGCTGGACGGCATGGAGCTGGCCGACAACGAGCTTTACGAAGTGGCCTGCAGCACGGCCAAGCTGAAGACGCTCAACCTGCGCAACACGGTCGGCTACACGCCCGGCGGGCTGATTGCTTCGTGCGGCCAGTGGTCGAGCATGGTTGGATTGTGCGTGCACAACAATGCCTTGGCCATAACCGACATCGTCATGCCCAACTTGGTGCAGGCGATGGGGGGCACGCTGGCCAACCTGAACTTGGCGCACGCAACTCAGTTGACCGACACCGGCGGCCGGGTCATAGTGTCTGAGCTGCGGCAACTGACGACGCTCGTGCTGACGGGTTGTTTTGGGTTAACCAACGACACGTTCGACCACATTGGCTGCACCAAGCTGGAGACGATGGTCCTGACCGACTGCGTTCTGGTGGGCGACGCGGCTATGCAGAAGCTGGCCCGGTTTTGCCCGGAGCTGGCCGTGCTCAAGGTAAAGCAAACCAACGTGCGAGAGGCGGGCATCTGGGACGTGTGCACCTCGTCCGCCAACCTGCACACGTGCTACTGGACGGTCTACCAGGACCTAGACGACGCCCAACGCCTCATGGACTCGTTTCCCAGCGTCCGTTTTTACACCAATTAAACGAGCGTATAAGCCATCCGTTTTATATTTATGCTAGCGACAGATTGGTAGCAATGGCATCTGAAACCTGGGGAGGGGACGAAGTGACCGATTTCCCGTTTTACTGCACATCATCTGCACACTCGCTGATTTACAAAGCCTTGACCTTTGTCGAAACGTGGCTCGCCAGCGGCCGTTCGGCGCGAAAGTATGCCCGCCAACACCAACAATACGAAGTCACCGACGAGCTCGAAGGCATTTTTGTGTGGCCCAGATATTCCACAAACGGGGCAATGTACACCGACACGCTGGCAGCCATACAAGACATGTTGATGTCATCAGACCGACCGGTGATTCCCCGCGAAAACCGCGCCACGTACGAACGCCTGTTCGAGCAGCTGCGGTCAACATTGCGGTCCATCCAAGCGAGCTTGGGCAAACAGGGAGGGAACAAGTTGCACCGCGGATGGGGCGAGTGGAACGGGGCATCCCGGGTCAAGTACAGCAGCAAGCTGCCTACCACCCAAGCGCAGGATGAGCGTGCTCCCGACGGGCTGACACACGTCTTGACGGACCACGTCATTGCACTGAACCTTATGAGTTTCCTGGACCTTGGCGACCGATTGGCGCTGACGGGCGTATCCAAGGCGGTGTTGACCGGTGGCGCTGACGGCGGAGCACTGTCGGTGACTCGGCGGCGCGTGATGGAGGAGGGGCAAACCGAAGTCAGCCAGCTCACAGTGAGGCTGGTGGCGGGCGTTGACACGCTGTTTTTGAACGGGAAACAGTACGTCGCCGCTGCGTTTGCCGATCGGTTATCACAGTTCGCGATGGCCAAGCCTAAGTTTCGAAAGGTGGTGTTTGGCCCCGGCACGCTGGCATGGCTGCAGTACCTTGTAACATGCACTGCTGCCACGGACACGTACACGACCACTATGATGGCAAAGGTAACCGAGGTGGAAATACCCGTCGGCACGGTGCTGGCCTGGTACACAGCGCAGGGCCTGGCGGTAACGTCGGCGCCTAACCCGGCGGCACGGGGTTTGCCTCACCTGTTTCCCGTGGCCACCAGCGTGAAATACACCATTGCGACCGCGCATAATCAGTTAAACATTCAGAGGGTCCGCCTTTGGAATATAACGACGTACGTGCCCGAGTTTACCGCCTGGCCTTCAATAACCACCGCGTCTTTCCCGAACCGTCATTGGGTTTTCCGGGCCCAGAAAATTCCAGCGATCAATTACCCGCCGTTCATGAGCTACGTGCATCCTAACATACGCACCATCCGCCTGCAGTCTCTGGACGATATTGACTGGGGAGCGGAAGAAACCACGTCGTTAGAGAAGCTAAATCTGCTGTGGATTGCTTTTATTGGCTACGTTGGCAAGGCGCCAAAGCAGCTAGGGGTGCCAAAGGCCATGTACGACGCAGCCAGCCACGATTACTGGGAAGGCCCGCCCGACTCTGCACTGCACTCTCGCAACCACCCGATGGATCTACACCCAGAGCGGGGCGGTTTCATACTGAACAATCCCATCCCCATCCTACCCGTTCGAATTATGTGTAATGATGATGAATAAAGCAACAGGCTAAGCCTGGTTTACGGCCGTGCTGGCGGATACGCTGCCGCATCGAAGGCTGCAACGGCGTCGGCGTGCAACGGGTTCATGCAAAAGGTGCAAAAGTGGTGCTTTAGGAAAAGGCACAGCTCAACGTTGGTGATGGTTTTGTCGCTGCCGAGCTGGTCCAAGGCCTCCATGCTCAGCTGCTTTGTAGCGAACTCGGGCACCGCGTCAATAATGGCCGACGCCTGCATGATGAGCCTGACCATGTCGCCGTCAGCATGGATGTAGCTGAACGGCTTGGACAGCGACCGAACAAACCTGGAGCAGCCGCCCTTTTTGTAGATGATCCGTTCGCACGCGTCCCACACCAGCTTGCGAGTCCCGATTGGAATCAATGCGTCCGGCTCGGGCTCGCCGATGACGCTGAACGTGATGGTGTTGGTGTCGGCAATGACGTCGGCCACCACGTCGCCCATGCGGAGCGGGTGCACCACGCCGGTTTTGGAGAACGTGGCCACGCAATACAGCCGAGAGGCCTGGATGAGCCCGTTTCCACGGTAAATGGACAGCGTGTCTCGGACGGTCAGGCCACTCGCAAACTTGACCCTGCCGGTCTCTCCCGTGGCGAGGACGTACACGTAGAACGTGTGCGGCTCATCGGGCCTTGTCTTTGCAGCGGTGGCCATTGTATTGATAGGGGTGTGGTTGATTGTGATTTGCCCGCAGTTGAACAATAACCGAAACGCCACAAAACAAGCATGTCTCCAGAGCCCGCGCTTTTTGTGGCACGGTTTGTTTACTGGCCCCAAATAAAACTGGTCTTTTTTTTGGACACGGGCACCACCACTCCTGACCACGATGCGGCTGCGGAGCCACGCCAAGTACCAGCGGCCAACGCCGACGGCGGGGCGGCCTTTCACGCACAAGCCAATGGTCGATCGAGAGTTGGGGCCCGCCTACAACAAAGATGAGCAGTGCCTTGCCATGGTGGGCAACGCCGGCCAAGGGAAGCTGGAGTGGGCCAAAAGGCAGTTCAAGGAGCCGCACGTTGTGCGTTGCATCGCCGACTTGTACAACATGCCACCGTACACGACGGGGCTGATCTTTCTTTACTGCGAGTTTGCCGAGTCGAGCGAACACATGCAGTACAACCTGCTGGACTTGGAGTTCATGACAACGCCCCGGATTTTCATAACGGACAAGATGAGCAACCTGTTTGACATGGGCTCGCACCGCGTCCCCTTGGCCACCAACGTGCACGTGTGGTACTGGCACTAACCAAAGCCCCAAGACCCTATTTTCCTTTATTGCGTTCCAATACACGAAGGCAAGACCACGTTTATGGTGTCGGGGCGTGCGGCAGCTGCCAGCTGGTGCTTTTCGCCGCCCTTGCCGTAAAACAGGTACATGACGTTAGCTCGCAACGCGCAGAGGTGCGGCGTGGTGGCGCCGGCGGTGTCGCGCGAAAAGCAGCACCTGCGCAACACTTTGGCTAGCACGTCGATGCGGTCGTCTAGGGGCGTGCCGCACACGCTAGCGTCGGGGTTGAACCGAACGAACAGGGTGGTGCGCCGTGCGCCGTTTACCCCGTGGTTTGTCTCGTCGAGCTTGGCCAGCTCGCACGCTACCGGGTTGCTGCCGTGAGATCGCTCGTCGATCTCCAAGTGCACAATCTGGGCGGCGGACGCCCAGGCCAGGTCGGGCCGGCGGCTGTGGTCGGTGGCGCACCGGGCCTTGTCGGTGGCCAGCAGCTGATCGTCGGCTATTGAGGGCGTGGGGATCGGCTCGCCGTAAAGCGCTATGTACCGCTCGCCGAGCTTGGCCCAGACCACGTGCTCGATGCGCGGCAGCACGTTCGGGTCGCACTTGGCGCACACCCTGCCGCCGTACCGCACCCGGTTCGAACCGAGCGCCGTGTACACGCACACCACGCACCACCGCTTTTGCTTTAGCATCTGGTCTACGGACAAACAATCTCTGCACGCGTGCTTGATCCGGCCGTGCTCGCAGATGCCGGCGCCCCCGCACTCCCGGCACGTGTACGGCGCTCGGCCGTGCTCGCACACCGCCCGGCCGCCGCACGTCTTGCAGTTGTACCCGATGATTCCGTGCTCGCACACGCCCGAGCCGTTGCACTTGGCGCACAGCCGGCGCTTTCGCCCGTGGTGGCAAAACGACTTGCCGCCGCAGTCCCGGCAGTGGGTGCGCACCCGGTTGTGCACGCAGACGCCCTTGCCCTTGCACGGGATGCACCGGTACCGGTTGACGCCGTGGACGCAGATGGACGACCCCACGCACACCTTGCAGCTGGGCTTTTGCTTGCCGTGCTCGCAGAACGCTGTTGTGGAGCACTGGCGGCACCGTTGCCTAAACCGGTTGTGCTCGCACAGCTCAGAGCCGTGGCACTCCTTGCACCGTGACCGGCGCTTGCGGTGCTCGCAAATCCCCGATCCGTCGCACGGCACGCACACTTGCCTTAGCCGGCCGTGGTGGCAGTACGCCGACCCGCCGCATGGCTTGCACTTTTGTCGCTGCCGGCCGTGGACGCATTTGCCAGCCGGCTTTCGCTTCGGCTTGGCACTCGCCGCGTCTTCACAGGGCTCCATTTCTACGCGTTGTGTTGTGGCAAGTGGGGCTAACTACATTTTCGGGCACCACACCACCACACCGTTGGCGTCAGCACAATACAATACAACGCAACGCAAAACACAGAAACGTAGAGTGCGTGTACTGTAAGAGAGAATAGTTATTCGGCGGCGTTGTCGCTTTCGCAGCTCGTTTCGTCATCTCCCACGATGTAGCTGCCAAAGTAGTGGCTCACTAAGACATCGTCTACGGCTTCAGAGTTGGCCAAAAAGCCGGCCGCCGTCCCGCCACACTGCCGGACCTTCTCTGCCACGGCGATTGACAGGGCCGCCGTCCAGCAGCATTCTACGCCGGGCATGTTGAGGATTGGGTTCTCATTAACCGCGTTTTCCAACGTTTCGGCCGCCACGTCTTCTTTGCTTAGCCGCGCCCTGCGTTCTCCGGTGACTCGAGCCCACGGCTTGTGCAGCTCCGAGTCGGGCACGTCGAGGTCCAGATCTCTTGCTTGATCGAACCCGTTGGTAAACTCCAGCGTGCCGTCGTGCCATTCGCGAACCAAGGACAGCTGCTCTACAATAGCCCAGGCGATGGCCGAATCCTTGAAGATGGCCTCGGCGTGAGCAGCCCAGCTTTCGATTTTCGGCATGAGCTCTTCGCGGTGAGTGGCCACAATGTGGGCACGAATTTCAGCCGGCGACTTACCCTTGCAGTCGCCGTCGTTGCAGTACATGTGGTACTCTGATTTATCCTTTATCTTGTGCTTTGAGAACCACAGCCGGACGGGCGACGTGTCTGGGTCGTGAACAAAGTATGCCATGGCGTTGTGCACGATTCAGTTTATTGTTGGCCTGGCTTTTTTTATTGGTTGGCTGACGAAACAAACAGAACGAGCTACGATTTTGGAGGAAACTCGGCATTGGTACGGCTCCGCCAGCCTGGCAGCTGTTCCAATTCGCACATGCCCGTGGTGGGCGGTCCTACTATCATGAAGGGTGGGTGAAAGTCTGATGGCGAGAAAAACATGGTGCAATTCGTGTAGCTAGCAAACCCGTATAATGATGCGTGCCCCACTAGGTCTCGTACGGTGGTTCGCATTTGGACAATCGGGCCAGTGTAGTCGTAGTCGGGACTCCAGTGCGGGGAAGCGAACCCCCACAGCCTCGGGATTTCTACTGCTGGCTGAGTCGAGCGCTGGCGGGCCACGGCTGGATCGTAGGGCACGAGCTCCATATGGTGGTAAAGTTGTGGCGGGTTGAGCGTATATACGTCATTGTATTGCATCGTTTGTTTTGTAGCACCACATCAAATCAACTCAACCATGTCCAAACGATTTGTTGATGCGCCGGCGGACGAAGGGGCCGATGCCAAACGCCAGCGGGCGGCAGCTGACCCCCCAGCAATGACTGAGGCCGAGCGGGCCGAGCGACGGCGACAGAAGCGACCGGCGGAAGACAACGGAGGCCCAGCGCCCCTGGCAGCCGCCGTGGCTGCCGATCCGGCATCGTGGGATCGCCAGGAGAAAATCGAGTTGGACGCGATGGAAGCGAGGCAAGCGTTGGCACTAGCAAATGCGCAATCGCCCGCTCACCTGAGACAGCTACAGGCAGTCTTCAAGCAAGACCGGACACAGCAGCGCAGGCGCCAACTCCGTCGGAGGAGAGAGGACGTACCACCAACCGCGGGCGAGCAAGCGCAACAAGAAGCGATGCAAAAGCGGCACCGCCAAGCGCGGGAACTTCGAGCCCATTGGGATCCTGCCCGACTCGAGCACTTGGAGTTGGTGCACCAGCAAGAGATACTACGGCTGCGACACCAAATAATCCAGAGAGCCCATGGCCAGCCACAGCCTGTGCCGCCACGTGCAGCAGTGGCAGCCGAGCCGCCCACTCGCCAGGAACCGCTACGGACCGAATACGAGCAACACCAGGCAGCGATGCGGCAGCGGCAACTCCGCCAGCTGGAAGACATGCAAGAGCGGCACCACGAATCGCAGAAACACCGAGCCCACCTTGATCCAGCCCGGCCGAAACCCATGGAGTTTGTGCACGAGCAAGAGCTATCAAGGCTGCGACAACAAGTAACCCAGGGCAACGTACAGGCTGTGCCGCCACCTGCTGCAGTGGCCGCCGAGCCGCCGTCATGGAATCCCCAGCATCAACACGAACTGGAAATGTTGAAAGCCAGAGAAGACTCAGAACGAGCGCGCGGGGGCACACCCGAATACTTGAAGAGGCGCGCGTTCCACTTCAGGGGAGAGAGGGAAGAGCTGCGCAAGGGGCATGTTCACCGGAGCCAGTTTAGACCGCCAACCGCGGGCGAGCAAGCGCAGTTTGATGCCATGAATGAGCAGCATCGCGAAGAGTGGAAACGCCAAAGCCATAGGGATCTAGCCCGACTGCGGGATATAGAGCTAAAACATGGTTCAGACAGAACAAATCTGTTTTTGGAACTCTACGAGTCAAGTGAAGATGAAGATGACGACGACGAAGACGAACCGCAACCAGCGCAGGCCAAAGCGGAAGGGGGCCCAGCACCACCGAGGCCAGCAAGGGAGCCACCCGCCGTTCCTCGCGACGACACGCCCAAGCCGTGGGCAACCGAATTCGAGCGTAAGAAGCACTTGATGAAATCGGTCAATTACCAAGAACTGTTAGATTTGCTTCAGGTAAGGCTAGGTACGCCTCGCCCCGGAAGCCGTGAAACTGTTCCGAGCAAAAGGGTCGCCGATCAAAAAGTAAGAATGGCCCAGACGTTTCAGCGGCAGCAGAAACAATTGCGCGGGGGGGGCATACCACACCCACGACATTTCGACTATGAAGATGCGGCCATGGAAGCCAAGTGCACTAGCTTGGCAACGTTCCTTGAGCAACACTGGGATGAGGACGACGCTCAATTCGTTGAAAGCTACCGGCTTTGGCGGCCTCAGCAAGTAGCGGCAACCAGGCGTAGGTCTCAGGATTACGGGAAAGGGTCTAATCTGCGGCGGCCAGTCTTGCCACCGGGTAGCGAGGTACCAGCCGACCGACAGGCCGCGTGGGATCCCGTGTTCGAACTTGAGGTGGACCGGGTCAACACGATTTACGACGAGGAATTGCGCCGGTGCATGGTGAAACTAGAACACCCACGCTTCGACGAGGACGTCACACCGGAAAACATGTTACGCCGGCATCGGCACAGGCTAGAGACGATTGACGAAGACGAAAAACGGCCAAGCAAGTTACGACCTGCCAGCAAGGAGATACAACAGATGTTCACGGACGAAAAGGTCGCCAAACGCAAAGCATTGGACGCATTCTTGGAAAAAGCCGCGGCGGAGCCCGAGGAGCAGTTTGGAAGGGCCCGGACCGAATACGAGCGAGGGGAAAGAGAAAGGCACAAACGAACACAGCGCATAGCCAGGGAATTCTTTTTTCCACGCCAGTTCCCCGCGGAAGCGGGTGGGGGAGCGGGGGGTGGTCCAGCTGCGCCCCCGGAGCCAGTGGCAGCACCGCCTCCGGCTCGTCAACGGGTTGCGCCGGCGAACGGCTACCGACTAGTGAACGGCCAGACGCCACTCGCCTACTTTACGGAGTTTGAGCGGAGGCTGGTCATGTCGCCGCGGCAGCTGTCTGCTGTGTTGGAACGGATGTCACGGGACTTGGGGCAGCACGCCGAAGCCCACGGCATTCCGTACGGGTACGCCCAGCAGGCGGTGGCCAGCCGGGCCCTGTTTGACGTGTGGCTCGCCCACAACCCGGAGTAGCGGGCCAGCCGTGTCGACAGAAAAGAGTATAGCTTACACCAGCGCTGCTTGCACTAATTGAGCACAACACACCCAACGATGAACGCGATTGGGAACGGAGTGTATGTTGTTGGCGGCGGAAAGCCGAAGCCGAAAGTAGAAACGAAGAAGAAGAAGGAGGAGGCCGAGCCTCCCAAGTGCATTGTTTGCTTGGATGCCCCGCGGAACTGCTGCTTGGACCCGTGCGGCCACGCCAACCTGTGCGTTGGTTGCGCAGAGCAGCTGGAGACTTGCCCCACGTGCCGCGCAGACATAGAGCAGCACATACGCATATTTTCTTAATTAACGACCAATTAGACAGACGGTTCTAACCCTAACCAGCGCTGCGGCCGGTGGCAGTGATGGACCTGACAAACGCTTGCGCCTTGGGCATGGCCAGAATTAGGTCGATGACCCGGTTGTGGTTGAGCGCAATGGGCATCGGGTTGCGTCCCACCCGCATGACGCATGAACCGTCTAGAAACCGTTTAATCTGGGAGAGCGGGATGCACCAGAGGCGTTCCAGCTCTTCCGACTCTTGCGGGTCTTTGTCGATCCACCTCATGACGAGATGCCGAATAGCGTGGTGCCGGGGGTCGTTTTCGCAGTCGTCGATGCAGCCCAAGTAGCACGAGGCAACGATGCCCGAATCGTCAATGCCGATCTCTTCCATCAGCTCAGTCTTGGCCGCGTCGAACAGGTTGTAGTTGCCCTTGTCGCGGTAGTACTCGGGGCGGGGACCCATGCGCTCGTAGTGCCCACCTGCGGCCAGTACCAGCCCGCTGAAGAGATGCTTGGTGCCGGCCATGATGTGCCATTTTTTGAACTCGCCCAGCACGAGCACGGGCTCGGCCATTGACCCGTCAGTTTTGTAGCACAGGGTAAAGTTGTCAACCGTCACCGCGGGGCACCGTTGGGCCTGCGGCACCATGACGCCGTCGCCGAGCCCGGGCACCCCCTTTGGCAGCCACGTGTGGTCCATGGCCATGCATGCCCCCACCAGCTGCGGCGGTGGCACCCGCGGGTCCTTGGTGATGTGCATGGAGGGGATGCCGACGTAGCCGTTGCCAAAGTCTACAAATTCGCCAGCAAAGGGCCAATCGCCCTGGCGCACCTCGTCTACGGTCATGTCCGTGTCGCCGTCGGCATCGCTCATGCTAATCGGGTGCGTGCAAGCAATTAGTGAGGGCATCTTACGGCTGCGGCAGCCAGCCAAGCAACAGTCCCCCCGCCCCACATTGTCAGCAATCTTTATGTTTTATTGGGTACTTGACGAAGAAGAACTGCTGCACTCGTCCAAACATTCCATGAGGCTGAGCGCGGCCGCGTGGAGTTGGCCCGGGGTGCGTACACCTGGCATTATAAAGCGGTTGTCCGAGCAGTACACCTCTGGCACGATGGAGCCGCCCGGAATGTTGACGGCCACCCCTGGAAACCGAAGTGTGGAGTGGGCCCGCCAGTGCACCTCCAAGTTGGCCTTGACGACGTCTCGCTTGCTTCGGCCGGTCACCACCGTGTTTGGGCACGACAAGGCCGCGTACGACGAAGCCGGGTGCAGCAGCTTAATGTTACGCAAGCACCGGATCATGCGGAGGGTGGCGGCCACCGCGTCTGGGTGCGAATGCTTGCCGGCCCTGATGACGCTCTTGGTGCCAAAGACGAGGTACTTGCCGTCGGGCACTCGCCCTGGCGCCGGCGGGCCGCACCGTATGCGGTAGTGGGCGGCGCTGCGGCCTGCCGGGACGTGGCTGAAGCGGGCGACGCTGTCCTGCGTGCTGAGAACGGGCGGGGCCACCCCACGAAACCACTTGCCGTGCCGGTACGCTTGCGCCGGCGTCAACGTCAGCGTGGCCAGCAAGACCACGTTGGTTGTGCTCAGCGCCTCTAGCGAATCGGGGAGCGGCGACGACTCGCACAGCCGCCTGAACTGCTCGGCGAAGAGCAATACCGGCGGTGGCTTGCCCCCTCGCGTCCGCTTGGCGCGCTTTGCTTTGGTGGCCATTGATTGCCTTGCGTGTATGGGTTGTGCGTATATGCCTTGCGAGATTGAGCCATATGAAAGCCCGAACCCCGAATCGAAAATAAATGCCAAACCGGCGGTGGTGGTGGTTGGCCACGACGACGCTGGCAACGGCGGCGCACGCCGTGCCGCAGTGGGGCGACACAACGGCCGTGGCCTTGCCAGACAACTTTGCCGCCCACAAAACCCTTGTTGCGGCAGGCGGGTGCCCCGTCGAATCGACGGAGGAGCAGGCAGCGGAAGGGCCGACTTGGACGGCTATCGACGTAGCCCGAACGTCCAGCAACACGCTGCTGGTGCTGGCCGGCCGATACCTGCGCACCACTGCCGACGCCACAACCTACCAAAACGACATGCGGCGGGTGGTTGCCTTTGGGTACAACAACGGTGCCCTGCCGCTCGATGCGGCGTCGTGCGGGCAGTCTGCGTCGGTTGACGTGGATCGGATCCTAGTGTCCCCGAGCACGATTTACAGCCACGACCGATCGGACCATTGCCGCTTTTACGTGCTGGTGGCCTCTGGCCAGATTGGGCCCTCGTTAGACCAAGTGCGGTACATCAAGTACAAGAAGGGACTGACCAGCCCAGAAGTGGCCGACCGGTTCGAAGCGGCGGCGTCGGCTGCCAACACCCACACGTGCAGCATACCGACGCCAGAGCCGGCGTACGAGAAGAACTACTCGAGCATGCAGCGGGTCTACACGTTTACGGGCGAGAGCGAGAACTCGCGGGTGGTGCTCATCACGTCCATCGAGACACCCGAATTAACGATCCGGTTCAGGGCCACGCTGTTTGAGCCGAGCGAGACTGGGTGCATAGCCACGCGGTGGGCGGGCAACGCCAAAATGCAGAACATGGACTTGGGGGTGTTTGTCCAGCCCAAGGGCGTGCCGGCGTTTGTGCGGCCGCTCCACTACAAGCTGCGCGCTGCTCCGTACGGGCCCAAGGGCGTTCAGGTGTGGCTGGAGTGCACCCGCGAGTCGTTGGCCAAGACCGATTGCTCGCAAACGCTGTACGGCGCCGTGGTGCGCACCATCCCGTCGGCGCCGCAAAACAGCGCCAC
>Ga0307980_1000325_pt1 | contig 22812 bp, 33 predicted proteins | sample OrgLakmetage1060_FD_201817 | JGI IMG/M metagenome (GOLD analysis project Ga0307980, IMG submission 201817) | Saline water microbial communities from Organic Lake, Antarctica - #1060 | ecosystem: Environmental > Aquatic > Non-marine Saline and Alkaline > Saline | place: Antarctica: Organic Lake... | reverse complement strand
AGGGCCTTTGAGCGACGCGATCGTTCCAGCGACTCCTCCCACCCAGTCCTTCGTCTCCTCAAACTTGTCCTTCAACCCGCGCAACAGACCACCGATGATGTCGGAGCCGATCCCGGCGAGGAGCTGACTGAGGTCGCCGAGCGTCGAGACAATCTCGCCAGGTAGATCCGTGAAGAACGCCAGAGCGTCGCTGATGAACGTCTCGATGCCGCTGACGACATCGGTGAACATCCCCTCGAACACTCCGAGGACCAGCGACGCCAGGTCGACCAGCGCATCTACGAGCTTGCCGGGCAGGTCGAGGTAGAACTGAACGGCGTCGATGATGAACCCGCCGATGGCGGTCGTCACGTCGAGGAACATGTCGGTGAACACGCCGAGCACGTCGCCCGCAAGGTCCACGAGGGCCGTCACGAGTTTGCCGGGCAGCTCAAAGTAGAACTGGACCACGTCGGCGATGAACCCGATGACCGCTTCGCTGACGGTCACGATCAGATCGGTGAACATGCCGAGCACGTCAGCGGTCAGGTCAACCAGCGCCTCCACGAGGCGACCGGGCAGCTCCGTGAAGAACGTGACGATCGTGACGAGGCTTTCCGTGACGAACGTGATGACGGCACCGAACGCTTCGGTGACAATCGTCTTGATCGTCTCCCACGTCTCGTTGAAGAAGTCCTTGATCGCCTGCCACGTGGCGTCCCAGTCGGTCGACAACTCGGTGATCTTGGTGACTACATCGGTGACGAACTGGACGACCGTTTCCACGACGGCGGTCAACGTCTCGATGACGACGGTCAGCACTTCGGCGACGATCGGGATGAGCCCTTCGGCAAGGAGCGAGATGAGCGGCGGCAGGATGAGCGTCACCAGCTCAAGGAGTGGCGGCAGTAGAGGGAGGAGTGCTGCAACGAGGAGGAGGAACACTTCGATGAGCTGCGGGATGACCGGCAGCAACGCGTCGATGAGCTGAACGATGAGCGGCGCAAGCAGCTCAACCAGTTGCGTGATGATCGGAGCTAGCGCCCCGGCGAGCATCGTCGCGAGCTCAGCGAACGCACTGGCGATGATCGGGATGATCGGTGCGAGCGCCTCGAAGATCGAGAGGAACGCTCCGGCGAGGACAGGGATGATCGGTGCGACCGCCGACAGGATCTCCAAGAACGCTTCGGCGAGCGTGCCGAGAGCGGTGCTGACTGCCCCTCCGATGATTGAGGCCACCTGCACGAAGATCGGAATGAGCTCATCGAGGATTGGCGACAGGATCTCGATGGCCGAGACGAGCGTGTCGGCGAAGATGCCCGCCACCTTCGACAAGATCGGAGCTAGCTTCTCCAACGCTTTCCCGAGTGCGCCGGTCAACGCCTTCGCTACCGGAGCGAGAGCTTCGAGAACAGGCCCGAACGCCTCGGCCAGCAGCTCTATGGCGATGACGAACACGTCGGCGACGAGCGCCGCAACCGGAGCGAGGATCGGGATGAGGCCACCGATGATCTCGAAGAACGGTTCGAGCGCCCCGATGACCGTCTCGACTGCAGGCAGCAGTGCCTCCAACGCTCCGCCCAGGATTTCGCCGAGCGATGTCGCTACCGGCCCGAGCGTGTCGAACAGTGATGTGATCGCAGGCGTGATGTTGTCGATCGCGCCGATGAGCCCTTGACCAAGGTTCTCCTTGAGGTTGGTGAACGCCGCACCGATCTTCGCCGTCGAGTCGGCTGACGCTGCAGCGGTTCCGCCGACCTGCCCTTCGATCTCGCCGAGGATGATGTTCTGAGCGCCGAGGACGTCCCCCGACTCTTGGAACACCTTGATTTGTTCCTTCTGCTCATCGGTGAACGTGACGCCCGCCTTCGCGAGCGCCGACACGCCCTTGATCGGATCGTTGAGCGCCTTGCCGAGCTGGACTGACGCCGACGCAGCATCGCCGCCGAGAACCGACGACAGGTCGAGTGCCGCCTGCTGCGTCCGGCCGAACGCGTCCGGCCCGATGTTCTTGAACGTGAGGAGGACGTTCGATGCTTCCTGAATCGAGACGGCCGTCTGACCCGTCTGAGCTGAGAGTTCCTGCGACGACGCACGAATCTGTGCGGCCGACACCCCGGCCACACCACCGGTCGCTTCGATGATCTGCTCGGTGTTCGCGATGGCCGAGTTCAACGTTTGAGCGTCGAGCGCCGAGTCCTTGAAGAACGAGCCGAGCTGCGCTCCTGCGAACAGACCGGCCAAGCCCGCAGCGGCCTTCTTGAAGTTGATGCCACCAAGCGCTTTCTCGGAGTCCTTCGCCGCATCCTTGAACGACCGTTCGATGTCCTCACCGGCTTTGTCCGCGCCCCGCTCGGCGTCACGAAACTCACTCCGGTCGAGCTTGTTGAACGCCTGACCGGACTGCCTCGCTGCATCCTCAAACGACCGTTCGATGTCCTCACCGGCACCCCCCGCAGCCCGTTCAGCCTTGGAGAACTCGCCGCGCAGCTCCGACGTGAACTTTGTGAAGTCGGGGACGATGGAGACGAACGCTTTGGCGATTGGCCCGTCCACTACCGGTCGTCCTTTGCGTCGGCGGTGAGGAGCATGACGGTCAGGTTACTCTCGTGCCGTCACCCGACGAGGCTCTACCCGTTGAGGAGCTTGTCGAAATCCGACAGCTCGCTCCCTTCGTCCCACCCGTACGGGACTCCCGTGCGAGGGTTGATCCGGTTCGGTGGCTCAAGGGCCTCCTGAATCTGCTCCCACCCGTCCTCGTCGGACGTAGAGCGTAGATGATGCAGGAACGTGTTCAGAAGGCGATGGAGTGGGAGGTCGGCAGGGTCGACGCCTCCGAGTCCGCAGAGTCCGTCGAACTCTCGCCAGTACCGTCCGATCCAGTAGCAGAGGACGAAGACCTCATGGTAGGGCGGGCCGCGATCTGAGTCACGACCTCCTGCTGCAAGAACGCCACCTCGTTGATGTCGATTGCGCCCGCTTCAAGCAGTGAACCGATGAGTCGACCCGTCTCCGGTTCGGCCATCACGTCAAGGAAATCCATGAGGAGTCGGAGCTGCTCCATGATGTCGGGTCTGTCGGCCTCGGCGAGCTTCCCGACAGTGCTCACGATACGGAGCGCAGGGATCGTCATGGACGGCTGGAACCGGAACTCGACGGGGACCCCGTCGTACTCGCGATGGACTGAGATGTTCCGCTTCGACCGGGCAGCAAGCACGCTGTCGATGATGGACTGATGGTCGGTGTCGGGCAGGGTGTCTTCGGGCATGACGCCACGATAGCTGTTCGGCTACGCGGCAGCCCGCAACGCTGGTTCGAGGAACGGTTGCGCCTTCATGCCCTTGATGCGACGAGCGAACACGTAGCTCCCCGTCGAGCCGCCCGAGTAGCGCCCGCCCTGAGTGTTCGGCCATCGAAGGAACTGTCCGCGCGGGTAGATGTAGCCGCGCCCGGCGTGAATGCCGGTGCCCTTCTCGACGTAGATGGCGTACTTGAGGTTCGACCCGATACGGGCTTCCAGACCGTCGCCGGAACCGCGCACCTCGAACGTGATCGAACCGCGCAGCCGCCCCTGGTCGACGGGGCACTCCCGGCGAGCCATGTTCTGCACGCGCTGCGCTCGACGCACGAGGTCGCGGGCCGCTGCACCGTTCGTGCCCATGAGCTGCTGCTTGATCGCCGCCGTGTCGAGTCGGATGACAGCCTCGGCCATGTCAGGACCAGCACCAGTCGATCGCGCCGACCCCAACCGTCAACCTCGTATTGATCGAGATGCAGCCACCCTCGGAACCGGTGAACTCCTGGCTCACTGACGCCCGCTCCCACAGTGGGTCGGGCAATGGCCCCACGAGCGAGTTCCAGACGATTGCAGCGTCATCCAGTACCCGCTCGTGGGCAACCTGTAGGCGCGCCGCCGTAGGGGGACGGCCCGAGTCGTCGGGAGTCGGGACACACCGCACCAACGTGACGGCTACCACCACGCCGAGCTCGCCGCCGAAGCACTGCTCGTCAGCGGTCGCCTCGTTCGGGAACGTCAGGTACCGGAAGATCCGCTCGGGCGTCACGACGAGCTGCCCGCAGCAGTCGTCCCAGGCGACGAGGCCGACGCCCGTGTACGTCGTCGTCACAGGATCCGACTCTGGGTTCGCGTCCAGCGCAGCAAGCACCTGAGCGCGCAGCGCATCGCACACCGAGTACGGGGTCACGGTTGCGGAACCTGCACGGCCTGGCCCGACGTGCCAGGCATCCGATCGGGGGACATCGCGCGCGAGCGTCGAGACAGACCATGCGGGTTCACAGCACGGATGAACGCGTCAGCTAACGGCAGTCCCGTCATCCCGCTTTCGAGGAGTGCCGACGCGTCCTCCATCTGAATCTGAACGCCCTGCCGGGCGACGGACACGGCCCGAGCAGACAGGGCACACACGCCACCCTCCAACCCTTTCAGTAGCTCGCACGCCACCTCACCGGCTGCGTACTGCCCCGCCGTTGGCACCGGGAACCCGGCCGTGTAATCCACCTCGATCGGAGCGGGACCACAATCGGAGCAGAACGGGCACCCGTCATAGAGTCGGACGACGCCCGCATCGACCTCGTACCGATCATCGGCCACGATTGCCCCGTCAAGGCGCACCTCTGAGACGGAACGCACTGGATGGTGTGCCAACGGCACAACGCAGCATCCGCCGCCGCACACGGCGTTTCGCCGCTCGCCGTCAGAACCGTTGTACGGGACGGCCCGCCATGCGCCCGTCGACTCGCAACCGTAGACCCGCCACCGTTCGCCAGTGATCGCCCATTCACCGAACCGGCGACCCGTCAAACCCCACATCATGAGCGAGGCGGTCGCGTCGGCTGCAGCCAACAGATCAGGATCAGCTTCGGTGGTATCGCACGGGTAAAGGATCGGCCACATCATGCGACCACCTTACGCTCAGTCGCCGAGCTCAGTGAGGAACTCGATGAGCGTCGAGCGGCCCCTCCCGGCCCGTTCCAACGCGAGCACGTCGTCGCGCCGAGACGGATCCTCGGCGACGTACGCCTCCACATCGGACACGGTGTGCTCGGCCGGATCGTACGACTCCTCCACGGGTGCGGAAGCCGGGACAGATGCCCGAACCTGCCCCGACTCCCGCTTGTCGCGAGCGGCCTTGAGGATCGACCGCTGGTTGGCGTGAAACGAACTCATACGGCCAGCGCCACGCAGCCGTCAGTGACAGCCGGAGGTTGCACCGTGGTCCGAACGACGCCCCAAAAGTCGCCGACCGGGAACCCGTCCGTTTCGAGCATCGGGTTGTCGCCATACGGGTTGACGCCCCACTCGGCGACGGCCTGCTGGCCCTCACCCTTGAGGCCCAGCGACATGGTCCCGTTCTCGATGGTGACCGCACCGTCAATGTTGCCGTTCGTCACGAACGGAGAGACAAAGTAGCCCCACTCGGGAGTTCCGCCGTCGCAGCCGTTGCCAGCCTGCTTCGTCCAGACCTCCAACGCGAACGCCTCCAACGAACCGTTCACGCCGAACGTGGTACCGATCGTGTCGGTGCCGTTCGCGTCGAGGACGTTGGTGCCGCCACCGACGAGCTCCATCACGTCAGGGTTGACCTCGCACATCGAGAGCGTGATGTTGACCCACTTGGTGCGGTCGCGGTCCTTCTCCTGGATACAGAAGTCGCCCCAAGCGTTCTTCTGCGTGTACTCCTCACCCGACTCCACTTCAGGAGCGAACTCGACGGTGATGAACCCGTCAGTCACGATGGTCGAGCAGTCGCCGGTAACCGGCACTCCACACACATCGAGTCGGGTGAGTCGGATGACCCGACCCTTCAAGCTCTGCAGCATTTTCGTTGCCATGTCAGGTGCCTCCTACGGCGATCAGTGTGTTCATTGGTTGTGTCGCCGTCAGGCGGCGGTAGCGGTCAGGGCGGTGCAGTCCCAACCGATCGCATAGTCGCGTTCGGCGTACTCGGACACGTCGTTGATGGCGCGGTTCCAGCCGGTGCCCACCGAGACGGCCGAGCGGTGCCCGATGAACGAAGGGACACCGAAGATGGTCAACGGGCTTGCCGGTGTCCATCCGCCCAACGCAGCTACCGGAGTGCCGAGTTTCGTGCGCAGCATCGAACCGGTCTGCATGAAGTAGTCCGGCATCGCAGCGATCACGGAACGGCGCACGACGATGACGCCCTCGGACCCCTGCTCGGCCAGTGCGTGTTCCATCTCACCGAGCTGAGTGGCGAGGCCACTCGCGGCGACCGTGATGTCCGTCGCGCCAGTCACGAGGTAACCCGAGAGCTCCGTCTCCACGGCCGTCTGCTCGCCTGCAATGAGTCGCGCCTGTGCCCGCCCCGGCGACGCCGAACGAGGAGGACGGCCTAACGAGGACTCATCGAACGAGACGACCGTGAACGGGTTGGCCGTCTTGTCGGCGCACTCGATGTTCGTCGCAGGCATCGTCCCGTCGCCGCCACCGACCACGATGCAGTCGTCGGTGATCGTCCCCGGCACCAAGCAGCCCAGCGAATCCCACGCCACGCCACCAGCCGCCCGCTCGTCAGGGACGAAGGAGATCACCGAGAACAACCCGAAACGGTACGGGACACGAGCTGGCGCATCGACCACTCGGCGTACATCTTGAAGTGTCATCAGTGTTCTCCTTCGTCCATCAGATCGGCGGCGTCAAACCCGATCAGGCTGCGACCGGGACGGCGGCCGGGCCACCCGTGATGCCGTTGATGAGCGTCGTCATCGTGACCTCGCGGGCTGCAGGACCACGCTGCATGACCGAGTAGAACGACTCGGCCCACGCTGCGGTGAAGTCGTTCGTCGCGTTGAGCGTTGAGTCGCGCACCACGCCGAGGTCGATGGTGCCACCGTCGCCAGCGACGTAGCCGCCGGTCGGGAACAACAGCATCGTTGCCGTTGTAGGCCAGCCGGTTGCCGGGGTCGTGTCGAACAAGGCGTCGTAGCCGTACACGAACTGCGGACGCAGGTTGCGGATCGTGAAGAACTCTCGGACACGCTGATCGGAAACGGCCAGCTCGGAGACGCCCGCCCGCATTGCGAGGGTCGCTCGAATGGCACCGAAGAACCAGTGCGGAAGCACGGCGTCGAGGACGGTTCCCTCGCCGAGGAGATGCTGCGAGCGGTAGTCGCTCACCTGCAAGTCGACGGCGTTGAGGATGTCACCGGCAGCGTCGGACGGTACGGCCGTCACGGTCACCGAGGTGGCCGAAGCGACGATGGCTGCGATCTTCGCAGTCGACATCTGGTGGAGGTGTGCGGTCATCGCCAAATCGACGGTGCGAGCCGTCAGTTCGGGGTACGCACGGTCCGTCAGGTTGCCCGCCGTAACGCACAGCCCTTCGGCCGTGAGACGCACGTCGGTGAAGCCGGGACACGGCACCGTGATGCACGGCTTTGTCGCCGGACCATCAGAGCCGGGAGTGATGTCGTTCGCCTCGGTCCATGCCCACACGCCTGCAGCCACGTCGCCGAGGCCGATGTAGTTCGGCACCTGCACGCCACCACGGGACACGCCCACGGTCGGAAGGTCGATGAGGCCGTCACGGGACTCGACGCTGAACAGGTCGTACATGATCTCCGAGGGTGCGCAGAACCCGCCAGACGCAACAAGGGCGTTTGCGTCCTTACCGGCGAGGGCGTCGTTCACGGCGGCGGTCATCACGTCGGCGGCGTTGTCGTTGCCGTCGCGAATCCAGTGCGCCTCGGGGATGGGACGGTTGACGGTCGCCACGTTGAACACGGTCTGACGGCCCTTCGAGTCGCCCATGCCACGGGCACGAGCGTGCATCGCCTGAGCGATGCCGTGCCGGTCGATCTGCTGGCCGTTCGAGTAGCCCGGCACGTCGGCGGAGGCCGTGATGACGATCTCCGAGGCGGCGGAGGTCGGTGCGGTCGGAGCAGTCTGACGGCCTGCGACCTTCCGAGCCGAAGGGGGACGCTTGTTGGTGGCGGAAGCGGTCACAAGCTCCGGCTCCTTCTCGACGGCATCGTCGCTTGGTGCGGATGCGTCGGCGTCGGCATCCTCGACGTTTGCGTCGGGGTCAGCCTCGTCGGTGGCGGCTTCTGCGCCATCCTCGTCGGTGCCGTCTTCGGCGTTGGGGCGGATGCGCTCTGCGAGTTCGGCGCGCTTGGCGGCGTTCTCCTCAGCCTGGATCGAGCGCTCCTGCTTCGTGGAGCGGGTCTTGTCGATGGCCTCAGCGAGTTCGCCGAGGAGTTCCATCGAGCCGTCGTTGTCGAACGCGGCATCGAACTCGTTGACCAGCGACTCCTCCAGCTCGGTGAGCTGCTCGTCGTTCAGGTCGTCAAAGGTTTCGGGGACTTGAGTCTCCATGAGGATCTTCCCTCCTAAGGGATGTTTGAAGTGATCGTCATGCGCTCGGGTCAGACCCGCATCGCTCAGAGGGCGGTCAAACCGACTCCTGATTCGTTGAGCGTGACAGTAGCCCTCAGCGCGTGCCGACGCAACCACCGCCAGTGCGAAACCTCAACTCTGAGGTTTCACGAGGTGATTCGGACGGTGCCTCCACGCGACGTGGCGTAGCTGTTCGCGGCAAGGAGCGACCGGAACCGGCGACCTGAGAACTGCCCGTCCACGTCGACCTCGTAGTGGACCTGTGATCCGGCTGCGACGGCTTGAGCTGTCTGCTCCGTCGAGATGGTCGGGGCCGGAGCCGGAGCGGACTTCTTGTTCTGACGGGACTTGCAGCACATGTCAGTTCGTTCCCTTCACGCGTACAGCGAGAGCGAGTCGTCGTTGGAACGGGTCGCGGCCGATCTTCGAGGCCAGTTCATCCCGCTGCGCTTGCCGCTGCGCCGGGTGACGGCCGATTGTGGCCGCTACACGTTCCGCTGCGGCCTGTGACCCCGGCGAACGCTCAGCGGGCGCACAGCCGCCGTCCGGTGCAGCCACCAGGGCCGACACTGCGCCAGCGACGAGGGATGCCCGCACCGTTGGGAACCCCGGCGAGTTGACCGAGGCCACCGCGATGAGCTCAAGGTTGCCCTCAACCCGTCGCCAGTCGCCGGACACCTTCGCCGCCATGAACTCTCGAAGCTCGGCGCTCGACTGTCCCGACCGGACGGCACCAGCCAACCAGATGCCGTGACCGTTCTCGCCGCACGCAACGTCGGCCGCTCCCCAACCGGTGTGGTCGTAGTGCTCCTTCGCGCGAAGGGTGCTGGCGTTCAGTGGGGCATGACCGGAGCCGGTGGTGATCGTGCCCACAGCGATCCGCCCACCCTCGGCCGTGATGATTTCACCGGACCGGAACGCTGCGTAGTCGATTGCCGAGCGGGGTGCCATGACGCACTGATCTTGGAACCCGACATGACAGGTGTCCCACAGGGCGAGGTAGCCGTACACGCGTCCGTCGTCAGTGACACGGATGCCAGGAAACGGATCCTCAATCTGCGGGTCGGCGAACCACGCTGCAGGAGGAGCGTCGGGCGGCTCGACGGCAGCGGTGATTGCCGCCTCCTCCACCTCGACATCGTCGGCTTCGCTCACGTCCTCGGCAGCATCGACGCCGATCTCGGCGAGGAGTCGCACGAACGCTTCCAGCGCCTCGGGGTCGTCGCCGATCGCGTCCTCGACGGTGCGACGATCCTCTGCTGCGTCGGCCGTCAGCGCGCAGAACATCCGCCCGGCTCCGGCGATGAGGACAGCACTCGCTTGACGCGCCTCGGCGAACGCTGGGAACGGGACGGCGGTAGCGCCCATAATGCGGGCCTTGGAGAACACGAGGCGTTCAGCGTTGCCGCCGATGGCGATCCTCATGTCGCCATCTTCGGACGGTGCGGCGTCCTCCTCGGAGGGCACTGCGTAGATCATCTCTCCGGCGATGTCGTCCAGGTCGACGGACACGCCGAGCAGGTCGCCTTCGGTCATGAGCTTCTGCAGTCGGAGCACGTCGGGGTCGTCGGACGCGATGTTCTCGGTGTAGCCGTAGATCGAGGATCCGACACGTTCGATGTTGACCAGCTTGGCGACGAGCTTCGCGCCGTCGTGCCCTTCGCCAGTTACGTCGGTTGCCATGAACGGCAGTGGCAGCTCACGCCAGGTGAACGCGTTGTCCTCGAAGGTGCGGCCGTCGCCCGTAGGCGAACCTTCGATGGCGAGGAGCCATCGCTGCGTGGCCGCTTCGGTCACGGGTAGCTCCTCGACCGCGTCGGGAGCGACCTCGTCGGAGTCGAGGGACAGTGTGAGCTTCGGCATGACGTAGAGCGTAGACCTCACGTCGTAGTCAGCGGGTGATTGCTACCCTCCGAGCGTGACCCGACCGGTACTCCTCGACCTCTTCTGCGGTGGCGGTGGAGCGTCGATGGGCTACCACCGGGCAGGCTTCGACGTGATCGGGATTGACCGGAATCCGATGCCGGACTACCCGTTCCAGTTCATTCAGGCGGATGCGGTGGACGTGGCGTCGTGGCCGTTGCGCTTCGATGCGATCCACGCGTCGCCTCCGTGCCAGGTGTTCTCAACGGTCACCCCAAATCGGCACGAGCATGTCAACCTCATCGCCGTCATCCGTGACCGCCTCTTCGCCTCCGGCGTCCCGTACGTGATCGAGAACGTTGCAGCGGCGCGCCCGCACCTACGGAATCCGGTCATGCTCTGCGGTTCGTCGTTTCGCCTGCACCTTCGGCGGCATCGCCTGTTTGAAACGAACTGGCCGTGCGCCGGGAAGCGGTGTATGCACGAATGGCAGCAGCCTCGGTTCCGGTCGCTGAACAACTCGATGCGAACGAAGAAGCTGTCGTCGGTCGTCGGGGTTCACGGGAACCTGCAGTACGAGGGGGAGTTACGGCTTCGTCAGATCGCGATGGGCATCGATTGGCTTCCGACTCACCCGCTTTCAAAGGCGATCCCTCCGGCGTACACGGAGCACATCGGACGGCAGCTTCTACGCAGGCTGCAAGCGTCGCCCTGACGCGACGGAGCCGCCCGGTGTGACCAGGTGGCTCCGTCGATTGCGTGGCGCTCGCTGCGACTCAGGGCACCGTGGCCCGGTACGCGCCGTCGTCGCACAGGGCGCTCATCGGTCGCACTTTCGGGCGCATGGCATGAGGGTGAAGTGCGGCCAGTCCCAGCCTTGATCTTGGGCTTGGTACACGTCGATCTCGCGTTGTACTGCGTCCTTGAGGTCGGTGCCCTCGATGGGGAACTCGGCTGCTCCTCCGAGGCCGGTGTGCTTGGTGATGTCTCTGCAGCCAGGCTTGTGAATCTCAAACTCGTTGCGGAGGGTGCTGCCGTTGTAGAGGCAAGTGAACTTCATCATGATGTGTCCTTTGGGTAGGTGTTCGATTCAGCCGTTCCAGGCTGCGTGGTCGGCTCGGTTGGAGCGGTCAGCGAATGACTGCCACTGAGCCTGGTAGCGGTCGGCGTTCATGCCGAACTCCGCTGCGTTCTGCGCCAGGCGGAGAGCCTGAGCGGCGCGGGCGTCGAGCGCCACTGCGGTGCGGAGGAGGATGTTTTTGAGGGCGTCGGGGTTGCTCATGTCTGTAACCTACCCCGACCCGTGTCGGGATTGCAACCCTTAGTCCAAAGAAACTTCGGGCGTCTCCGGCACAACCGAGCCGTCCGGCCGCGCATCGCCTGGATACAGGAACTCCATCACGCACCGACAGTTCACAACGTTCGCCGCCGACCCCTCGCCCGGCCGCTCGATCTGCTCGCCCATGACCACGAACATCTCGTTGATGCCGACCGTCTGCCCATCAGCCTCGGCGTGCTCCACGCGAGTACGCGCATCAAGCGCAGCGATCCACACCTTCTCGTGAGGCCCGTACTCCCCCAACCCCTTCGCGCCAGCAAGATCGCCAGCGTTGTACGCCTGCATCGTCTCCGTCCGGCCGATCGTCGCAGCCCGATACTCGGAGTAGCCGGTCACCGCCTCAATCGACTCCTTGAGCTCCTCGTTCGACAGTCCCTCGCTCAGAGCAGTCACCGTCTTCGAGCGGACATCCGACCAGGTGCTCGCCGACGCCTGCACGATCCGGTTCGTTGCCGTCGCCTGATAGGTGACAGCCCCTTCGTTGACCACCGTCAGCCACGCCTCGGCCACATCGTCGATGATGCCGTCGAGTCCCGGCGTACGGAAGAACGCGACCATCGCACCGTTCAGGTGAATGCCCGCCACGTACGACCCGACCTCCTGCGTGATGAAGCCACGCCACGCCACCTCCGCAGCGTCGAACACGGCAGGGTCACCGACCGCCGCCGTCATCGCGTCGGCGTACGCGACGACCGCCTCGCGCGCCAACCGGCCAGCCTCGTCACCCATCCTCGCAGCCAGCACCTCTTGCATCTCACGCAGGTACTCCTCAGTGCGCTCAGGGGACGCGTTCAAGGGCGGCTCGGCCGGGAGGGGCCACGCCATCAGATCGTCGCTTCCGCGCCCAACGCTGACGTGAGCCGCATCCGGTCATGCGGCAGACCGGATGCGAGTAGCGCACGGCAGTACGCGTTCAGCGTTCCGGCCAAAGCGTCGCTGTCGATCCCGAGGAACTCGGCTACGTCAGGTACCCGATCGAACGCTCCCGTGAGCAGCGCATCGAGGTCGGCGTAGACGGTCGCGTCGTACACCGAGTGCAGCGTTGTCGGGTCAACGTGGTCAACGGCTTGCGGCCCGCCAGGAACCTTCCGGCCGATCGCCGAACGAAGACGAGAACCGGCACGCTCCATCGCCCGATACACGATGCCGTCGCACGCCATGATCGTCGCCGACACCGCAGCGCCCGCATCGACGCCTGGACGGTCACCTCGTGGCGGTGTTCCGCCCGTACGGCTGTCCGGACCGGACGGCCCATCGCCAGGCGTAGACGGGCGTGCAGCATCTTCCAGTGCTGGGACATCCTCCGGTGCAACTGCGATCTCCTCCGCCATGATGCCCACTTCGGCGAGGAGGGCGGGAGCGAGCACAGGGGCAGCGCGAGCCAACTCAAGGAGCACCCGCTTTCGGAACTCGGCGTCGTCCGGCTTGTCATCCTCGCCAAGCCCGAGCTCGCGACGCAACGCCGCAGCCGACACCTCGTTGCGGTCGTATGCGAGGACCACGTTCCCTGACTTGTCGGGAGGAGATGTCAGGTCGGACGTGTCGTACCAGACGATCGCCTCGTTTGTGGGCAGGCCCTCCGCTTCGAGCGCGGCACGAAGGTACCCCTCGGTCAGCGCAGCGCAGACCACCTCTGCAGCCGGTTCGATGTGCAGCGTGACGGCAGTCTCCTCAACCTGCCAGGCGGTCCAGTGGTTGACGCCACCCATGCCCATCAGGATCTCGGGCGGCATGTCGAGGCCGAGCGCCAGCCGCTTGATCGCGTCGGTCAGCAACTCCTTCGCCTGCGCATCGAACGGCGTCGAGAACGAGAGGTGCTTCAACTTGTCGATGTACTCGCCGGGGATCTGCACGACGAGCGGCACGACGGACGAGGCGTTGTCCCGGTCGCGGATCGGAACGGTCATCGTCTCGACCAGGTTCTCCACGAAGTAGTCGAACGGGTCGAGCGGAGTTGAGCCGTCCTCGGGGATCGGAGCAGGAGGGAACTCGGCTTCCGTGGGGATCGCCATCATCCCGGCACCGGCCAGACGGGAGCGGCCCGTCGCTGTGATGTGCGCCGACAGTAGGTCGATCTGGTCGAGGATGCCGAGGACGGCCCGCACCGGAGCGTCCGGTTCCCACGGGCGACGAGGGTGACGCCGCCAGCACTTCACGACGAGGGCGCTCGGATGCACTACGCGCCACCCGTCGCTACCGCTGCCACCGGTCGCCATCATCACCTTGTTCGATTCGACCTTCACGGCGTCCTGTGAGTAGACGCCCCACGTCTCGTACTCGTCGGCGTCCTCGTCCTCAAGGTCGGGTTCGGCGATGAGCCACCCGAACCCGGCGACCGAAAGGTGCTGCCCGAACTCGCCGAGGATCTGCCCTTGCCCGATTGATCCACCAGCGATGTACTCGACCAGCTCGGCGGCACGCCGCTGCGCCTTCGTGTACTCCTCGGGCGAGTCGCTGTCGGTGCGGATCGGAGTCGGTTCGTCGCCGACCTGCAACGGTGGGCGAGCGGCCGTCAAGTTGACGCGCGACATGGCGTTCGACAACCAGTTCACACCGAACCGGAACTCCCCGACCGTGTCGTAGTGCATCCACGCTTGCTCCTGCCACGGGAGAAGTCTCTGCCCTTTGAGCTTGCGGGTGACGCCCTTCGACGTGATGACTTCTGCAGCGGCGACGAGGCTAAATACGTGCGGCTTGGAACGTGTCGGTCGATCGCTCACGAGCCGAGGTTACCTTCCCGGCTCAGGTCACCAGGGATAGTCTCGGCCGCTGCGACGACGCCACCACGCTTCTCCGAGCATCCCGGCACCAAACACGACGAAGAACAACGCGCCAACGAGTAGGTCTACCCACGTCACCGGTCGAGGCGATCTTCGATGACGGCGAGCATCCCGGCCGCACCGGACGCCGTCAAGACGAGGAGTGCGGCGAGGATGGCTCGGTTGTCCGGCCAGATGACAACCGGCACTACGACGATCGGAGCGATCCAGATGCTCAGGCACCACGGGCATTCGAACAGGTAGCCGATCTTCTCGCCTCGGCGCGCGGCCCACGCTCGGACCGGTTCGGCCAGGAAGTCCATCGTGACGAACCGGGTGATCCGCCATACGGCGAGGATGGTCAACGCGACGAGGAGGAACGGCATGAGCCGATCGTAGTCGGATCGTCAGTGGGTGGCGTACGGGTCGGGGCGGAGCCCTTCGGCCCTGTCCATGTCCCGCTCGACGGCCTTGATCGTCATGTCGGTCTTTGGGCTCATCGAGCAGTTGACGTCCCGGCACCCTTGCTTTGAGAGACGAAGGTGCGAGTTGTTTCGAACACTGATCGTCCACCCTCGTTTCGCTGCGACCTTGCGTAGTTGCTTCCGGTAGCCGCTCATCGCTGGACCCGTTTCGCCCACTTGTCGTACGTTTCGATGTCGCCGCAGCAGCAGTCAGCCTCCGAGTTCAGCGGGGCATCCCACCAACATGAGCAGTGCGACCGGCCATCGCAAGCCCAGTCGCCGGTACAGACGACGTTCAGGGCTGCGCCGTGAGGACGGGGCCTGCCGCTCATCGCGCTGCGTCCTCTACGTCGATGACGCAATCTTCGCAATACGGCTGCATCAGGGGATCCTCCCAAATAGTGATTGTGCGGACCCGGTCGTGCCCGGTTTCGTCGCACACGTCGACGGTGAAGCCGACTACCGTTCCGCATCGGACGCAGAACGCCTCGTACTCGTCGTACGAGGCCCATCGACCGCCGGAGATCGGACCGAACGCGCCCCACACGTACTCCTCCTCCACCTCGGTGAAGGTGGGGTGCTGGTCCCGGTAGATGATGGCGGTCACTTGACGCCGCCCTTCTTGCCGGAGCGCCGCCAGCCTTTGAGGGCCGCTTCGACGTACTCGGCTCGGCGGGCGTGCCAGGTGTCGCGCTTCTTCCGGTTGACGACCTGGTGGGTGGCGGCGTTGATGGGTTCTCCGTCATCGAGGTGGATGACGATGCGCCATGCACACTCCTCGCCGTTCGACCAGCCGCACGGGGTGTCATGGTCGACCAGTGTCGTTTCGACGGTGTGCCACTGGTCGGAGCGGTACGGCCATTCGATGATGTCGTTGCGTTCGACGTTGCCGAGCATGGGTTGCGTCTCGGCGCGGAAGGCCGTGTGGTATTCGCCGTGGGCCTTGCGTGCTCCGGCTGCTACGACCCATCCTGTTCCGCCGCATCCGAAGCAGGTGGAGCCGGTGACCGAGTTGAAGCTGTAGTGGCCTCCGCCGCCGCATCGAGTGCAGGCTTGCAGGGGGAATCCTGCGGTGCTCCTATGGGCTGGGAGGGCGGGTGTGGTGTTGGTGGGCATGGCGTTTCCTTTCGGGGTGGGTGTCTACGAGCAACCTACCCCGACCGTTGTCGGGAATGCAACCCTTCGTGTAGACAATCCTGAGCGGGGCGGGGTTCGTACTCCCCGACCGCTACGGGTTCAACCGAGGCGGCGGGAGCACCCCGTCGTTGCCCGCCTGCGCGCCGCACCGACACTGATGGGCTCGCGTACGGCGGCGATGCCCAAGCTCAAGCTCACAGCCGTGGAGCGGATCACCGTTGACGGCCCAACCGAAGCAGCGCCGATCTGCGGTCCACACGGCCAGGCACGTCTCGTTCACTCCCACTTCCAGTGGTTCCTTTCCGGCCGCTCCTTCACGACGAGGGTGCGCCACGCCAGCTCGTCGCGCCGTTGACGCTGCCACTGGCCGTCCGGTCCTCGCCGGAAGTCGTGCGCCCCGCGAGGGGTCATGCCCAGTGGTCCCGGCAGTAGGTGCGCTCATCGGCCTCGGGCGGCAACGGCTCGACCGGCTCGCCGGGCTGCGGCGACCAGAGTGCGAGGTCGATGTCCCAGCGGTCGGACGGGTCTATCTCGTACTGCATCCGGTCGTCGCGGCTCATGCCGACACCCAGTCACGGATCATGCGGATGGTGGCGAGCTTCGCATCGTTGGCGATGCGGGCGTCATCGTTGCCCCGGCCCGACCAGGTGTCGTCTGCGCCGTCAGTGGCGAGGTCGATGAGTTCGCTCATAATGGCGAGCTGCGCCGACGCGATGGTGAATTCGTCGGCGTTGCGGGCGATGAAGCTGGCGACGCTCATGGCGGTTCTGCACACCTTGACGGAGGCGGCGAGCTCGGTGCGGGTCGTGAGGGCGTTGCGCAGGTCGTCGGCGGTGTAGTCCGCTCCGAGGTTGGGGGCTGCTGACATGGCCTCGCCCGAGGCGGTGATCTCGGAGTTGGCCCGAGTGACGATGCGCTGTGCGAACTCGGTGGTGTTGAAGGCGGTGGTAGTTGCTGTTTGGCTCATGTCGACAACCTACCCCGACCGTTGTCGGGACTGCAACCTTTCGTCTAAATATTTCTGCCGGTGGCCTTCCCGACACGCGACGCGTGCTGCTGACCCTCCGGCAGCAGAGTCGCCACGCAATGCACCAACGCATCGAGCCGGTCCGGCGACTTCGCATCCGAAGGTATCCACGTCGTTAGCTGCTCCTCCAGCTCAGGCATCGCGCCGACATGATGAATCCAGCCCCGCTCGTACAGGGCAGCAACCGGCTCCGCCCTCGTCTGCTTCGACCCGCGCGCCGTGATCTTCTTGACCACCACCGAAGGGTCAACCGCGTGAATCGTCGCCCTTGTCATGTCGCCGCCCTGATTGGACTCCACATGCACCGCTGCGGCGTTCGACTCCCGGTAGGCCCGTACCACCGCCGACCCCCACTCCTCGGGCCGTCCAGTCATCGAAGCGTCACGCCAGATGACAGCATGATCGCGGCCCGCCTTCGCGTGCACCGGAGCCGACCCGACGACGATTCCACACTCGGCCGTCTCGCCAGGCGGATCGACGGCCACGATCGTCTTCCAGGCTCGACCCGCCTGAGTGATCGCTGGACGCTCGTTGGCGACGAGGAACTTGCTGAGCGAGGCCCACGGGTCGTCCTGCTTCCAGTCGATCATCCGGTTGTCGTCCACGGTGCCCATGAGCCACAGTGCGCCCTCGACATCCTCAAGCCACTCGGCGTGAAGCTCCTGCCGTCCGAGGCGCGTCCCTTCGTACCGGTCCACCACGTCCTCCACGAAGGTCGGTGCCAGGTTCGAGATGTTCTCGTACGTGGAACCGCGCGTCTCGACAGTCGATGTCCGCTCGGCGATGCGGCGCAGCCACGGCAGCATCTTCGGTGTTCCCGTCATCAGCGCCCACGGTGCGTCGCCGAGGCGCAGCCCGAGGAGGAGGTTGCTCATCATGTCGTCGCCGTGCAGCTTCATCGACGCGGGCTCCTCCACCCACGCCCACTCGTGCTGCGGGCCTCGCAACCGGTCCGGCGTCTCCGCCGAGTACATGAAGCCGATGCAGCCGGACGGGAATACCACGCGACGGCGCGACGGTTCGTAGATCGGCTGCTCCCATGACGGGAACGCAGCCATCAGGCCGGACTCGCCTTCGATCATAATGTCGCGCACCTCGGAACGGGTCGGTGCGACGAGAGCGATCCGCTTGCACCGTTCCGACATAATGCGGCACGTTTCCGCTCCGGTCCTCGTCTTTCCGAACCCTCGGCCAGCGCGGATGAACCAGACTCGGTAGTCGTAGCCCATGTTCGCCGGGATGCGCTGCGATGGGCGCCTCCACGACGGCCAATGATGCAGAAGCTCCTCTGCCTCGTGTTCGGTGAGGCCGTCGAGGAGGTTGCCGTCAGTCCCGGCGAGGATTGCCAGTTCGATGTCGGACAGTTGGGCGGGTGCCCGGTACCGGAGGTCCGTCACGACCCGCCCTCGGTGAGCTCGATCGCTGACGTTTCGATCGCTTCGATGTTGGCCTTGCGCATCCGTGCCAGGCGGTCCACGAGCGCTTCGGTGGACGAGGTGATCTCGATGGGTCCTCCGTCGCCTCCGGTCACGATGATCTGGCGGGGTCCGAGGCGGGCGAACGCGTCGGCGGCACGGATGCGGTCGGACCATCGGTCTGCTTCGTTCATCGCCGAGAGGAGGGTGCGTAGTGCGACGGCCTGCCCTGCAGCGAGGAGTCGGTTCGTGCGTTCGGTGAGGTCGGCTTCGTACTCGCGGACGATGCCTCGGCCTTCGGGCGTTTCGAGGTGGCGTTTGAGGGTTTGCCGGGTGGTGCCGATCGCTTCGGCTGCTTGCTCGATGGTGCCTCCGGTTTGGAGGACGCCGACAGCGCGGTGCAGGTCGAGGTGTTCTTGCGAGTTCAGTGGGCGTGTTCGTTTGCCGGAGCGCCCTTTGATGGGGGTGGGTTCAGCGGACATCCTGGCCTCCGTAGAGGTCGAGCCACAGTTCGAGGGCGTCGTCCACGATGCGGCTCATGCTGTAGCCGCGTCGTTCGGATTCGTCTCGGAGTTGTTCAAGCTTGTGGGCGTCGAGGCGGAGGTTTGTTTGGCGGCGTGGTGTTCCTCGGGGGGTTCGGCGTTTGGTGACCACTGTGGTGATGGTAGTGGTCGTGTATCGGTGTGTAGCTCTATTGGGGTGTGATGGTGATGATGACGAGTGTGGTGCCGGGGTGGAGGGTGGGGATGTGTTGGGTGACCCAGTTGGGGGTGTCGTCGGGCCAGGCTCCGGCTTGGGTGAGGCCGTCGACGATGTGTTTGACGGTCTTTGCGTAGTTGATTGGGTCGCGGCGTCTGTTTGTTGGGAAGGGGAGTGCGGTGTGGACGGCGGAGGGTGGCAGGTTCCGGCCTGATGGTCCTGTGTTGGGCCAGTGGTGGCACCAGGCGTAGTAGGCCCGGTCGCGCCATGCGGCGGCGTCTCGGCGTACTGACCATGTGTCGCCTTGGTTCATGCTGATTGGGGTGGCGGGTGCGTCGAAGGTGAGGATGTGGTCGGTCATGTGGGGGTTCCGCAGAACGGGCACGGGTTGCCGGGTGTGGACAAGGTGTGGGTGCAGGATGTTCGCCAGCGTTTGTCGGGGAGGTGGGCTTGGCAGTACCGCTTGCCGTCTGTTCCGATGTAGAGGGCGCGGTCTTTGGAGCAGCCCGTGGGGTGGTCGCGTGCGACGCAGTGGTGGAAGTCGTGGCGGTTCATGGGTTCATCTGCGTGTTGATGTGGGCGATCGGGTCGAGTTGGGTTCCGCAGACGGGGCAGGTGTAGACGATGATGTCGCCGAACTTCATCGCGATGTCGAGGCGGTCGGTGGTGGCGGTGGCGGCGCAGCCGTGGCAGGTGATCTCTCGGGTCACGAGGGGCGCTTTCGTCGGGCGGCGAGCTGCGCCGACGCGATGGTGTAGTCGTCGGCGCAGTGGCCGTGCCGTTCGGGGAGTCTCCTGCTGTTGCGGCGGGTTGAGTGACCGGACGGGTTGAACGTGTGCCAGCAGTTCGGGCATTCGACTTGCTGCGGGACAGCGGGCATCACGCTGCGAGGTTGGGGTCGTACTCGGGCAGGTTGCGCTCTACGAAGCGGATCTTGTCGGCGATGAGGTTCATGGCAGCTCCCCTCGGAACGCGTGCGGCGTGACGCCGGGCAGACCGCGTGGCGGTTCGTCGCCGTCGTAGTGGCCGAGGTTGACCCATCTGGTGTCAGTCAACAATTCGACGTACACGGTGCGCTCGTACGGCTCACCCTCATCGAGGCCGGTGCGGGCGGTCCACAATCGGAAGTCTCCGGTGTCGACTCGGAGGTCGCAGCTCTGCGCTTCGCATTGCGACGGGCGGGCGGTGAGGGTGTCCCAGTCCGGCATGATGATCGGGCGTGGGATGCCGTGCGGCGGTGCGTCGTCGCGTCTCATCGTTCGGCCTTCGGCCTTCATGGTGTAGGCGGCGACGGTGGCTCGCGCTGAGAACGGTGTGGCGTATTGGCCTTCACGGAAACGGCGGTACAGCCAACGGAGGAGTATCCGTTCTCGGGGATCAGCGGAGGCGAATGCCCGGTCGATCATGGCCCCGTACGGACGGGCTCTATGTGCGGTCATCGCTCGCTCCCGTACTTGGCGGTGTGCTCTTGCCGGGCGTCGCAGTTGAGGGGCGCTCGGCGTTCCTTGACGGCGTTTCGGTCGATGTCGCAGTGGACGCATCGGTCGTCGATGATGAGGTGCTTGAAGTTGGGGGTCGGGTCGAGCATGGGTGCCTTTCGGTAGGTGTTCGGGATCAGGCTTCGTGGAGGCCGAGGGCGTGACCGTGATCTTCGGCGCAGTCCCGGTGGAAGGCCTTGTCCTCGTTGCCGGGGATCGGATGCCAGTCGGCGGTGAAGGGGTCGGTGACCTCGTCGGCGGTGTAGCCGAAGCCGACGTTGTCGTCGGTTGAGCGGATGGCCTGCGAGCAGATGAAGCAGTTGGCGAGGGCGGCGGTTTCGGTCATGTCTGCAACCTACCCCGACCCGTGTCGGGATTGCAACCTTTCGTCCGAAAGAATCTTGGAGCGGTGCTCCTCCCACTCAGTGATTAGCCGCTCCTCGCGCCGCACGTCATCCGCCAGGATCTTTCGTTCCACATCGCCTGGTTGACCCCCTGTCACGCGTCGTCCTCGTTCGCCCGTCACCGTGTGTAGCCGATGAGGTCGAGGACAAGGTCAGCGCCAGCGGACGTGTACGCCCACATCTCGCCGTTCGGTCCGATCGGGACGATCGCGAACCCCGACTGGTTCTCTCCCTTCCGGTAGTTGACGTTGGATGTGCCAGGGCGTCGGCCACCGGCCCACAAGCACAGGTAGCCGTCGGCGTGCGGGTTGACGGCGACGAGCGAGACGATCGCTGCTGTAGCCCCGGCTGGCGGTGAGCCGGTCAGCGACAGGGGGACGTTCCGTTTGTGCGGGAGGCGTTCGTTGGATTCGCGGGTGTCGAGGACGCGGACCGCTGCGGGCAGCATGAACGGGTCGGCGGCTTGTCCGGTGTGGGTGGTCATGTGTTGAGTCACTTTCATGTCGGCAAGGTCGATGTCGCAGAAGTCGAGGCGTAGCCCGACCGAGTGGTAGCCGGGGTCGATGGTCGGCGGGTCGTTCTCCATGATGTCCGCGACCATGCGGCCGTCCCAGTGCAGGGCGTAGTGGGCGGCGGTGAACACTTCGCAGCGGAACTGGTGCCAGTCGCCGTCCATCGGATCGGGGATCGTTTCAAGGTCGCGGTACTCATAGCCGGAACGGGAGCCGTACGGGTCGTCGGGGCGCACGTCGCGCATCTCGGCCCAACAGCTCACACGGGTCGGCTTGTTGCGGCGACCGATGCCGATGCCGACGTTGCGGCTGTTCGAGGGGTACAGCGGGTGCCAGTTGAGGCCAGGGTCGTACGGGGCGGTCACGCCTTGTTGCCAGCCGTAGCCGAACACGGGCGGGTCCATCACGGCGTTGAGGCGTACCCGACCGGAGAACGTGTACGGCGGAGTGACCCGTTCGGCGGAGGTGAGCCGCCAGTATCCGGCGTTGATTCCGTCGAACGACGTTGGGCCTCCGGTCCAGGTGATGTCGCGAGTCGTCATCGGGTCAGCCTTTCACACGTCGCGCCGGGCGACGACTGGATGCTTCGGGGCGGGTCGAAGCTCACGACGCCGCTCCCGCATTCCACTCATCGACACGACGTCGAAGCATCGGCATCAGCTCGGCGTACTCGTCAGCGAACTCGGGGGCACACTCTTCGACTTCGGCGGCGATGTCGTCGATGGTGGCGGCGGGCTCCCACCAGCAGCCGATGGAGACGTGATGGCCTGTGTCGGATCGAACGAGTGTGAGGTACTGGTCTTCTGATCCGATCGGCCCGACCGTCAAGACGTCACGGGTGTCCCGAATGACGCCGCCGTAGATGTCGCCACCGAAGATGACGCCGCCGTAGATGTCGCCACCGAAGACAGCACCGCCGTAGATGCCGCCACCGTGGATGACGCCGCCGTTGATGACGCCACCGTAGATGTTGCCGCCGTAGATGTTGCCACCGTAGATGTAGCCACCGTGGATGTAGCCACCGTGGATGACGCCGCCGTAGACAGCACCGCCGAAGACAGCACCGCCGAAGATGACGCCGCCACGGATGACGCCGCCGTAGATGTAGCCTCCGAACACTCGGGCAGTCGGCCCGACATAAGCCTCGTCTGACACGGTGGCGGTGTCAGCGACCCAGCCACCGCCATTCGGATGTTGGTGAGCTGGCACGCCGAGCGGGTTGGACGCGCGGTTCACGACGCCACCTCGATCGGGTAGGCGACTTGTCCCGCTTCGCACGGGCCGATCTGGTCGGTGATGATCTCATTGGCCGAACTTGCGGGCCACAGGAACACACCGACGCCATCGGTCACGATTACT
>Ga0307980_1000323_pt1 | contig 22834 bp, 20 predicted proteins | sample OrgLakmetage1060_FD_201817 | JGI IMG/M metagenome (GOLD analysis project Ga0307980, IMG submission 201817) | Saline water microbial communities from Organic Lake, Antarctica - #1060 | ecosystem: Environmental > Aquatic > Non-marine Saline and Alkaline > Saline | place: Antarctica: Organic Lake... | reverse complement strand
ATATAAGAATTGTAATACCTCACATCTCCAGTGACTTCTTTAACCAGCCATTCTGGTTTCAGGAAGTATTCTTCTTCTGATTGTAGTTCAATTTCGGCTAGTAGAAGTCCGTTATTTTCTCCGTGGAAGATGTCTATTTCCCAAGTATGATTTTCTATAACTACTTCATACCTGGTTTTATCAATCACGCCAGGCAAACATAATTGTAGTAACTGCTCAGCCTCTTGTATGGTAATTTCTTTTTCCCATTCATAACGAGATAGGCCACTTTGGTTAGACTTTCCTTTTATGGTTAGAAAACCTTGATCGCTTTTTATACGCACCCGTACCGTACGTTCTGGATCTGTAGATAGATAACCTTGAGTGATGCGTTTTCCTTCTATACCTTTTAGGAAATCGGTGTTTTTAAATAGGAATTTGCGTTCTATTTCAGTCATGGTTGCAAGGTATTGAAAAAGCTTGTTAGATTTGACATGCCAAGTATTCTTCTTGGCATTGTCTACATCTGACGGAGCAGTTTTCTCTTTTTGTCTGATGAAGAAAGGAAAGGCTGCATCCAGAAGTCAATAAAACTTAAGGAAAGAAAAAACAGCAGCGAACCTAAATTTGTGAGCCGATTTTCTAATTTTGCCTACAGCCTACAGCCTACAGCCTACAGCCTACAGCCTACTGCCTATTTCTACCAACTCATCACTTTCTATTCTATTCTTATCATAAGCGTTTATCGCTATATAAATCATAGCGCTCGCAATTGTTTCTGGTTCTATAGTCCTGTATTTTTTAAGAGCGCCGAACAATAATGGATCAATGAGTTTTTGAAATTTTTTCCAAAGACTTTCAAAGGGTCTTTTTTCATCTCGTTTGCCACCTATAAGTGCTGGTTGGACAAAATAGCTTTCCTCAAAACCTAAATCTTCTAAGTCTCGTTCCATTTCTCCTTTGCCGCGATTATAAGAGATGTTGCTATCAGGATTGGCACCTAAAGCAGAAACAACGATGATTTTACGTACTCCGTTTTCTTTAGCTACTGTTGCCACTCCGAGAGGTAGATCGTGTTCGATTTTGTAATACTCCTTTTTATCTGGTGTTTTTGCCTGCGTGGTTCCCGTACATATATAAAGATGGTCTCCTTTGAGATATTCTTTATAGGTGGTCGGGTCAAATAAATCGGCTTGATGATTATAATGTTTTGAGTTTTTGTTTTCGATTCGCTTTCGCGAAAGCGTCACCACCTTAGCATACCTGCTATCTTCCAATAATTGGGAGAGTAAGATATTTCCTGTTAGGCCAGTGGCTCCTATAATTATAGCGGTCAATTCCATTTGTGGAAGTATGTTAATATTCAAGGTTATAATTCTTAAAGGTAGTAATTTTACGAGATGCACGAACTAGCAGACCGAAAAATAATTCATGTAGATATGGATGCGTTTTATGCATCTGTAGAGCAACATGACAACCCAGGCTTAAAGGGGAAACCTGTTGCCGTAGGTGGCGGCAGCGATCGAGGTGTGGTCGCCGCAGCTAGTTACGAGGCCCGTAAATACGGTGTGCGCAGTGCTATGCCTAGCGTGACTGCAAAAAGATTGTGTCCGGACCTTATTTTTGTAAAAAGCAGATTTGACAGGTATCGAGAGGTATCGGAGCAGATAAGAGAAATTTTTCAAGACTATACGGACCTGGTAGAACCTTTGTCGTTAGATGAGGCTTATCTGGACGTAACGGAGAATAAATACCACTTTCCCAGCGCAACCATTATAGCCTACGAGATCAGAAGGCGTATTTATGAAGTTACAGGAATAACTGCAAGTGCAGGGATATCAGTTAATAAATTCATCGCCAAAATAGCCAGTGATTACAACAAGCCTAACGGTCAGAAAACTATTTTGCCAGAAGAGATCCTTCTTTTTCTAGAAGAATTGGACATTCGTAAGTTTCATGGAATAGGTAAAGTCACTGCAGAGAAGATGTATCAATTTGGTATTTTTAATGGTTTTGATTTAAAACAGAAATCACTGGAGTTTCTAGCTGAAAACTTTGGAAAGAGCGGTACTCATTATTATAAAATCGTAAGGGGCATTCATAAAAGTCCTGTTAAAGCAGACCGAATTAGAAAATCTTTAGGTGCAGAACGCACGTTTTCTGAAAATATCTCTAGCGAGATCTTTATGAAAGAACGTCTTATCCAGATTGCTGAAGAAATTGAGAAACGTATCGCAAAATCAGATGTGGCTGGTAAAACAGTAACGCTTAAGATTAAATTTCGGGACTTTAAAACTCAAACACGCAGCAAGACTTTGCCTTACTTTATAAGAGACAAGGAGACGATTTTAAATACTGCCATAGAACTTATGGAGCAAGAAAGTTTTCGTGAAAGCGTGCGCCTTTTAGGAATTACACTTAGTAATTTGAACACGGCCAAAGAGGAAGAGGAAGACTTTGTTGAAGTGCAGCTGGGATTTGAGTTTTAACACTGTTTTCTGTTTTAATAATACTTTTTAAACACAAAAAAACCTTATCAAATCGATAAGGTTTTTATAATATAGTGTCGTGCTTATGGTTATTCTACTTCAGAAACTCTTAACGTATTTACCATTCCTTTATCAGTTACTGGCATTGCTGCTAGGTTGATGAGGAAGTCACCTTTTTCTACAAATCCGTTGTCTTTAGCAAACTTATTGACATCTTTGATAGTCTCGTCTGTACTTACAAAACGGTCGTAAAGGAATGCTCTAACACCCCAAAGTAAACTCAGTTGTGTCAGTATACGGTGGTTACTCGTAAAGGTAAGAATGTGGGCAGCTGGTCTCCAAGCACTGATCTGAAAAGCGGTATAGCCAGAATTAGTCATGGTGGTAATGGCTTTTGCACTGATCTCATCTGCCATTTTTGCGGCGTGGTGACATACTGATTTTGTAATGTATCTCTTTGTTTTTATATGTGGTGCAGAGTGTGGGACTTTGATCAAGTCACTATTTTCTACTGCCAAACAAATACTAGTCATTTTTTCAATTACCTGAACTGGGTATTGTCCTACAGATGTTTCTCCAGAAAGCATTACAGCATCTGCTCCATCCATTACAGAGTTTGCTACATCATTTACCTCAGCTCTTGTAGGAGTAAGACTTGTGATCATGGTTTCCATCATTTGGGTAGCGATAATAACAGGAATACGCGCTTTCTTTGCTTTAAGAACAAGTGTTTTTTGTATCAAAGGAACTTCATGAGCTGGAATTTCCACACCTAGATCTCCACGAGCAACCATTAAACCATCACAATAAGCAACGATTTTATCGATGTTTTCAACGGCTTCTGGCTTCTCAATTTTAGCAATAATTGGAATTTTATTTTCCGAATGTTTTGAGATGAGTTCTTGTAGTTCGATCAAATCACGACTGTGACGTACAAAAGACAGCGCCATCCAGTCTACTTGTAATTCACAAGCAAATATGGCGTCCACGATGTCTTTCTCTGTAAGGGCTGGAAGTGAAATATCTGTTTGAGGAAGATTGACTCCTTTTTTAGATCTTAATGGTCCACCTTGAATAACTTTAGTGACTACATCTTTTTTTCCATCAGTTGAAATAACTTCAAACATGAGTTTTCCATCATCAAGAAGGATGCGCTCTCCAGCTTTTACATCTCTTGGGAAGTATTCATAATTCATATAAACACGCTCTGCAGTTCCTTTAAAAGGAGTTCCAGTAGAGATGGTAATGATGTCACCAGGGTGCACGACTACTTCTTCTTTCATGACACCTACACGTAATTTAGGACCTTGTAAGTCTCCTAAAATACCAGTGGCAAAACCGTGTTCTTTATTGATGTCGCGTATCATTTGCACGCGCTCTCTTACATCCTCATGGTCTGCATGAGAAAAGTTGATTCTAAATACGTTGACGCCTGCTTTCATCATGGCCAGTAATATTTCTTTAGTAGAAGTGGCTGGTCCTAGAGTCGCGACAATTTTAGTTTTTTTAGTGTTTGGCATTATTCAAATATTAAATAATCTTGTTGTTTAATTTTAAAAGTATCTACAGGATAGACACTTATTACTTGAGGTATTTCCCCAAGGGCATTTATTAGTTTTTTAACTGGAAAGAAGTCGGCATCTTTCTCGATTTTAAGTAAAAAATCAACTGTTCCATATTCTTTAATCAGAACGGTTTTAACTTGCGTCGTCTCTTCATTATCAAATAAACCTAAGGACACTTTTTCTTGATTTGAAATTCCCCAGTATTTATTAGGTATCAGATAAAAAGGGGCGTTTTGCTCCTTGTCAAAATATTTATACACTGGATAATTTGCAGTATATGCTTGCTGCAAAATATCTTGATCTACCGCTGTTCTCCTAAAGCCTATCTCTAAGTACTTATTAATGAAGTAAGCCATTCTGTAAGGCTCTGATGTAGAGTGTATAGCGATAAGTATATACGGCTCTTCTTCTAATTCCCAATCTGTTAATTTGTGAACAGCCATCTGTTATCTTGTTTAACCTTGCTAATTTAAGAAGACTAGAGGCAAATTTACCGCGTAATAACCTTAAATAAAGGTAAAATATTACGAAAACGATAGTAGCTAGCAATCTATTTTGATAATTTGCTATTATCCACTTGTAGTGGATTTTGAATAGTGACAAAATAAGGAAGAGGAACTAAGAGCAAGCTCAGGTCTTGATTTAAATTTTAGTTTGCATTTCAAGGCTTTCTAAAACTTGTCTTGAAGAGCAAAAAAAGCCCTTTTACTGGCCTTCTCCTCTGCTTTTTTCTTAGAAGTAGCTCTGGCTTTTGCAATAATGCGATTGTCGATGGTGAGTTTTACGGCAAAATGTCTGACCTCATCTGCACCTGTATCTTCATAGGTGTTGTATTCAAATTTTTTCTTATGCTTCTGACACCATTCTATCAGAAGACTTTTATAAGAGATGACCTTGCCTTCTAGTTTTTCAATATCCACGTAAGGTTCAATAATTTTTTTACAAATAAACTTTTTACAGGCGGCGTAACCACGATCGAGATATACGGCTCCTACTAAAGCTTCAAATAAATTACCGTGAATATTTGCACCAAAATTGCGCGTTGGGACTTGCGTCTGCGCATATTTAATCAAACCAAAATCTTGACCTAATTCATTGAGGTGTTCACGACTTACTATTTTAGAACGCATTTTAGTCAAATAGCCTTCATCACCACTCGGTACTTTATTATAAATGTATTCTGCTATAACCGCACCTAGAATAGCATCTCCTAGGAATTCTAAACGCTCGTAACTTTGTGCAAATCCTTTGACTGTTTTTAGCCCCATTGATTTATGAGTAAAGGCAGTTTCAAAGATAGAAACATCCTTAACCTTTAAGCCAGTCATTTTTTTTATTGCATCAGATAAACCTTCGTTAGTATGCGTGTTACTTCGAGATTTAAATATTTTACGAATTCTATTCATACGAATGAAAAGACCTGATTAGATCTTTCTGAAAGCAAGGCAACAGTTATGACCACCAAAGCCGAAAGTGTTACTCAAGGCAACGTTTACCTCTCTTTTTTCAGGCTGGTTCAATACAAGTCTTAAGGAAGGATCAATATTTTCATCTACAGTGGTGTGGTTGATAGTAGGAGGAATAATACCTTCAATTATCGCCATGACACTAGCAATAGACTCTATCGCACCTGCAGCACCTAGAAGGTGACCTGTCATAGATTTGGTAGAATTGATACTTATGTTAGGGGTATGATCACCAAAAACGGCTTTAATCGCTTTTAACTCAGCAACGTCACCTAGCGGTGTAGAAGTTCCATGAGTATTGATGTGATCTACATCTTCAGGATTGATTCCTGCGTTTTGTAGTGTGTTTTTCATTACTGCAATAACTCCACGACCTTCAGGGTCTGGAGCAGTAATGTGATACGCATCACTAGAAAAACCACCACCTATAACTTCTGCATAGATTTTGGCTCCACGAGCTTTTGCATATTCATAATCTTCTAGTACCAAAGCTCCAGCGCCTTCCCCAAGTACAAAACCATCTCTGGTAGCATCAAAAGGGCGACTTGCTGTCTCTGGACTTTCATTGCGAGTAGAAAGCGCATGCATGGCATTAAAACCACCCATTCCTGCTTGAGCAACAGCAGCTTCAGAGCCACCAGTTACAATAACATCACAATGTCCTAGTTTGATATAGTTAACCGCATCCAGCATCGCATTGGCACTAGACGCGCAAGCAGATACGGTGGTGTAGTTAGGTCCCATAAATCCATATTTAATAGAAATATGAGCCGGAGCTATATCAGCAATCATTTTTGGTATAAAGAAAGGATTGAAGCGCGGCACGCCGTTACCAGCTGCAAACGCTTTAACTTCTTCCTGAAAAGTTTCTAGACCACCTATTCCAGCACCCCAGATAACACCGACTCTATATTTATCTATAGAGTCGATATCTAATCCAGAGTCAGCTATAGCCTCATCGCCTGCAACCAGTGCATACTGGGCAAATCGATCCATGCGTCTAGCTTCCTTGCGGTCTATAAAATCAGTCACATTAAAGTTCTTGATTTCACAAGCGAATTTTGTCTTGAAATGTTCCGTATCAAAATAAGTGATAGGAGCACAACCGCTCTTACCTGCTTTTAATGCCTCCCAATATTCCTGTAGGTTATTCCCTATAGGAGTAAGGGCACCCATTCCTGTAATGACAACTCGCTTTAATTCCATGTAATATAAATTACGCTTTTGCTTCTTCGATGTATGAAACAGCTTGACCTACAGTAGCGATGTTTTCAGCTTGGTCGTCTGGGATCTGGATATCAAATTCTTTTTCAAATTCCATGATCAACTCAACTGTATCGAGTGAATCTGCGCCTAAGTCGTTTGTGAAGCTTGCTTCTGTTACAACTTCGTTTTCGTCAACACCTAATTTGTCTACGATAATCGCTTTTACTCTTGATGCAATGTCTGACATAATAATCTAATTTTAATTTTAAATGAACTGCAAAAATAACAAACTTTGAGTTAAAACCATCTTTTAGCTAATTGAGTTAACTTGCAATTTCATTTATTTTTATAATAATAATGAATTCACCTCTGGCTTTACAACTAGCCAACCCTATAAATATATGAAAAAAATAGTAATTCTAGCGAGTGGTAATGGTACTAATGCTCAGGCGATTATTGACCATTTTGCAAGTTCTAAACTGGTTACAGTTTCTTTGATTTTGTCTAATAAACCCCAAGCTTATGTGTTAGAAAGAGGCACAAAAGCCGGTATTTCTGTGATGAGTTTTAACAGATTTGCTTTCGCGAAAGCGGAACACGTACAACGCCTTTTAAATCAGGAACAGCCTGATTTGATTGTTCTTGCTGGGTTTCTATGGAAAATTCCATCATTTTTAATTCAAGATCATCCAAATAAAATTATTAACATTCATCCAGCTTTATTACCTAATTATGGTGGTAAAGGCATGTACGGCATGAATGTGCACCGCGCAATTATTGAAAATAAAGAGACAGAAAGCGGCATTAGCATACATTATGTAACTGAAAATTATGATGAAGGCGCTATTATTAAGCAAGCGACTTGTTCTATAGCTAAGACCGATACTGCTGAAGATCTCGCAGCAAAAATCCATCTTTTAGAACAAAAGTATTTCTCAAAAACCATTGAAGAATTGCTTCAATAATGGATGAAGTACACATTTATACAGACGGTTCTTCTCGAGGTAACCCAGGTCCTGGCGGCTATGGTATTGTAATGATCGCAGTAGGAAAAGGCTTTAAAAAAGAATTTTCTCAAGGCTATCGTAAGACCACTAATAATCGCATGGAACTCCTCGCTGTTATTGAAGCACTTGAAAAAATTAAAAAGGATAATGTAAAAATTACTGTTTTTACAGACAGCCGCTATGTGAGCGATGCGATCAATAAAAACTGGATGGCCGGTTGGATAAAACGCAAGTGGAAAAACGTTAAGAATCCGGATCTATGGAAACGTTTTTTAAAAGCTTATAATAGAACACAGCCTAAAATGCAATGGGTAAAAGGTCATAACGATCACCCTATTAATGAAAGATGCGATGCCCTTGCTGTAAATGCGGCTATGAATAAATCCAATCATTTAGTGGATGAAGGTTTTGAAGCTGGTGAGAATGGGTTGTTTTGAGAAATCTCGTTTTCAGAGCTTTTGTTTAACTAAATTTTAGTAAATCACGAAAATTATTGTTAAATTTAAACTAAACTAAACTAAACTAAACTAAACTAAACTAAACTAGGTGTTCTTTTTTCTATCTTACAGTGTCTTTGCAAGGATTTTTAATCTAGTTTAAAACTAAAAACATGAAAAAGTTAAAATTTATTTACCTTTTCTTATATTATAATGGTAGCCGTTATTTCTTGCTCAGAGGACAATGAGCCTCTTAATGAATCAACAAATATTGGTTCTCTGACTAAAAACAATAATAATGAATATGTTTTCACTCAGAAAGATTCCATGGATGTAGTGGAAAATGCTAAATTGGATATGATTTCATTTGTAACTTCAATTAGGGGATTTTATACAGAAGGAGATTCTTATGAAGATTTAAAATTGACTTTAGATTCTGAAAACCAATTAGAAAATATGGACCCTGTGGTTAGGGAGTTATTATTTAAGGCCTATGAGCACATATCAAATAATACCAATGATGATGAATTAGATGGAATTGAAATGTTAAACGTTGCAACAGTTTTAATGCAGAATGCTCAAAACGATGGTTTAGAGGATATTAATCAAATCAATTTAGAAACATATAGTTTGCAACTATGGGGCAGTGATTTAGGGAATTTAGCTAAAAGCGGTTGCAGGTGGTGGGCTCTTGGATGTCATTTGTCCAACTTTTGGAGTTGGTTAAATAATGATGCTGGCGGCGGCAGTGGTGGACAGTCTAATCTTCAAGCGATATCTACTGCACTAACCGCTGTTGCAACTATTGTTGGAGCTATAATACTGTTTTCTGGTGATTAAAAAAATATAATGCGTTTAATCAAAAAATCAAAACATACTTTTATTTTCCACATGGCTTTAATGTCATGTGGAATTTTATTTGCGCAAAACAATACACTTAAAACTGAAGATAGTATAAAATTTGACAAACATTATAATGTTGAAATAAAAATTAATGATAAACCCAAGCTACTTAAATTTGATACTGGAGCTGCTATATCAACGTTAGATACAATTAGTATTTCTTCAGTTGACAAATCTTTATACCAGTTGATTAGAGAGGAAGAATTCTTAGATCCTTTGGGTAACATAAAAAAGTTTCCTGTCTATATGGGACTCAATTTTGAAATAGATAAATTTCTTATTAAAAGTCCAGAATTCGTTGGCTTTTCTAATAAAACAATGATGAAATTGAGCTGTGAACTTGCAGATAATTCTGTCGGAGTTTTAGGCATGAATGTTTTCATGAAAGATATTGCTAATGAAAAAAGAAAAGTAATTTTAATAGACAATGAATCCTCGGAGATTCTCATATTTAATGAACTCAAATTAGACAAGAACTCCGATTATAATGAGATCGGTGCAAGTTTTAAAAATAATCAAATTAAAATTGATTTAGAGATTGAAGGTAAATATATAGAAGCTGTTTTTGACACAGGTTACAATGGGTTTATTACCATCAATAAAAAGTTTAGAAAGCTCAAAAAATTTGATGCTGTTAATTTTGAAAAATCATTAGTTTTTACTCTTTTTGGACAATCAGATACGAGTGAAGAATATATTCAAGGACCTGAAGTTGAATTAGGTGATTTCGACCTAGAAAACAATTTAATTACTGTTAATGAAAGTTTTTCACAGCCTGTTTTAGGTACGCAAATGATAAACAGATTTAGTTGGATAATAGATTTTGAAAGAGAAAAAGTTTATGTTAAGCTGCTTAAGAAAAAAATAAAAATAGATATTTTAAATCAACTTAGAACAATGGTAAATATTGCCATTGCTATAAACGGTAAACTAATAATTTTAAAGACCAAGAATGATAATTTGAAAGTTGGTCAGGTTATAAAGAAAATAGACGGTACAGAAGTGTCCGATGCTAATATATGTGATTTTGAAAGATTGTTATTTGAAAAAACCTCTGAATGGAAAAGTTTTAAATTTGAAGTTAAATAACTGTATATGATAAAAATATTACTTCCATACCTATTACTCCTGACTGCTAGTTTATCGTTTGCTCAAAGTAACACAAGAATTCACGCTGGTGTAGGTTTAGGAAATGATGTTTCCTCCTATTTTGCATTGGATTATGGAAATTATCTTTTGAAAGAGGATTCTAAATTTAATATAGGCGCTCAATTAGGTATTGTTTATTTTAATTTCAATAATGATAATTTAACCAAAGACGGGCAGCTATATGCCTCTTTGAGTTTAATTCTTAAATATGAATTAACTAGTAAATTCACCTTGCAATTGGATACAGGAAGTAGAATTGACCTAGGAAAATCTAAATTAGCCTTCAACGATGTGACTGGTAATCTAATTCCTGATACAGAGGTCGGAAACCACAAATTCTCCATGCCTTTGCTAAGCTATTCAATAAATGATCAATTTGGTGTGTTTTTAGGATATCAATTTGTATTTGAAAAAGACTTAGATATGAATACTCTTTCTGCTGGGTTGCTATTTGACTTATCTACTGATTAAACAACCTTCTTACATCTTTAACAACATTAATTTTACCATACCGTCATCTTGCACTACTTTTGCTTATTCAAATTAATTCTAAATAAGCGGTGAATACTACTATAGCAGACTTAAAGAGAGGAGAAACGGCCATTATCAAGCAATTTGATGGGATAGATGTGCCGTTAAAGTTACTGGAAATGGGTTGCTTACCTGGTAATCGGGTCACCATGATGCAGTCAGCACCATTCAAAGATCCTATTTATCTCGATATTAATGGAACTCATCTTGCCATTAGAAGAGAAACAGCAGTCACAATTAGGGTAGAACTCGATGGGTAAATCAATCAATGTATCACTAATAGGTAATCCTAATACAGGAAAAACCTCTCTATTCAATAGACTTACCGGTCTCAACCAGCAGGTAGGGAACTATCCTGGAATTACCGTAGAGAAAAAAGAAGGTATTTGTAAACTTGACCGAGGTCTTAAAGCGCATATCTTAGACCTACCTGGAACCTATAGCCTGAATACGACATCATTAGATGAAAGTATTGTGGTAGAGACTTTACTCAACAGGAACTCCAAGGATTTTCCAGATGTTGCTGTTGTCGTTTCTGACATAGAAAACTTAAAGAGAAACCTGCTTGTTTTTACTCAGATTAAAGATCTAGAAATCCCTACCATTTTGGTCATTAATATGGCCGACCGTATGGAACGCAAAGCGATCTCTTTAGACATCGACTTGATGCAACAAGAGCTCAATACGACTGTAGTTCTAGTCAGTGCACGTAAAAATCTAGGGATTCAAGAGCTAAAAGATGCCATAGCCAACTATAAACAGCTTACTTCTGAGCCATGTGTTAATGCATCGGTAATCGATACCGAATATTTTGATAATCTCAAAAAAACCTATCCTAATCAATCCGTTTATAAATTATGGCTGGTCATCACTCAAGATGTGAATTTTGGTAAACTGGATCGTAATAGAGATATAGAAGATTTAAAAAAGCACAAGTTTGATATAAAATCTGAAGCTGATTTGAAAAAAATGCAGCACAAAGAAACAGTGGTGCGCTATCAGTTTATCAACGGCTTGCTTAAAAAAGTACTTACTGTTGATACCGCAAATGCAAAAGATATCAGGACACGACTCGACCGAGTCTTACTGCATAAGGTTTGGGGTTATTTAATCTTTTTTGTGATCCTATTGGTCATTTTTCAAGCGATTTATGATTGGAGTACGTACCCTATGGACTGGATCGATGGAGCTTTTGCTAGCATGAGCTCTTGGGCAAACAATACTTTTCCGGCAGGACCCTTAACAGACTTATTAGCCGAAGGAATCATACCTGGCTTAGGAGGTATTGTTATTTTTATCCCACAAATTGCTTTTCTATTTCTCTTCATCGCTATTCTGGAAGAAAGCGGTTATATGAGTCGTGTGGTCTTTCTTATGGACCATATAATGAAACGGTTTGGTTTAAGTGGTAAGAGTGTGGTACCCTTAGTTTCTGGAACAGCCTGTGCGATTCCAGCCGTAATGGCCACTAGAAATATAGAAGACTGGAAAGAACGGTTGATTACCATATTAGTAGTTCCGTTTACAACTTGTTCAGCCCGATTGCCTGTTTATTTGATTATTATTTCTTTAGTAATTCCAGATGAGCGCATTTTAGGAGGTGCTTTTAATATGCAGGGACTTACATTGATGTTGCTGTATTTGTTAGGTTTTGTAGCTGCGATATTTTCTGCTTGGGTACTTAATATCATACTACCCATAAATCGCAAATCATTTTTTGTCATGGAAATGCCTTCTTATAAATTGCCTTTATTTAAAAACGTGGCGATTACGGTTATTGAAAAAACCAAAAGCTTTGTAGTAGGAGCCGGTAAGATCATTATGGCTATTTCTGTAGTTTTATGGATACTGGCCAGTTATGGGGTAGGAGAAGAGTTCAATAATGCTGAGGCGATTGTCAATGAACAATATGCAAACCAGAACTTGACAGTGGAAGAAATGGATCAAAAGGTTGCTTCTCACGAGTTGGAATACAGCTTTATAGGTTACATAGGTAAAGGGATTGAGCCCGCCGTAAGACCTTTGGGTTACGATTGGAAAATAGGTATTGCGATCGTAAGTTCTTTTGCAGCAAGAGAAGTTTTTGTAGGAACGCTGGCAACCATTTACAGTGTAGAAAGCGACGGTGAGGAAGAACAAACCATTAAGAAGCGCATGGCCGCAGAGACCAACCCTATTCTAGGAGGACCATTATTTAATTTTGCCAGTGGTATTTCTTTATTACTATTCTATGCATTTGCCATGCAATGTATGAGTACACTAGCCATTGTAAAAAGAGAAACCAATAGCTGGAAATGGCCTGCAATTCAATTTTTCTTCATGACTGCTGCGGCATATTTTGCTGCATTGGGCGCATACCAAATATTGAAATAATGCACATCGCACAAACCATAATCGTAATTCTCCTCGCTATTGCAGCAGTGCTTTGGCTATTCAGAAAATCATTGTTTCCTAAAAAATTCAAATCCTCTGATTGTGGCGATGGAGATTGCGGCTGTCATTAAAAATGGGTGGCATTAGATTGGATACCTATCGATTACCCTAAAATTTAGAACGAGCTTGTCGAGATGCAAGTGCGCAATAAAACCCTGCTTTTTCTTTTTGAGTAAATTCAAAGACAAACTGTTATAATTGTTTATTTTTGATATGATAGGAAAGCATTCCTGCAGTATTCTAGCTTCCTAAAGGCTAGTCTTGCGCGAGTAGGAGCATCATTCTGTTGTAATAACCAATTATTAGACCTCGCTTAAATAATAATTGGTATTAAATAATAGTATCAATGAATGTACTCTTCTATAGAAAAACCATTGTTGCAGTTACAGGGTTATTTTTATGTATTTTTTTAATTGTCCACCTCAGTGCCAATGCAATCCTAATTTTTCCTGAAGAGGTCGCTCGAGGATGGTACAACTCCTATTCCACAACTTTAAGAGAAAGCCCCTTAATTAAGATAGTAGCTTATTTACTATACCTTTCTATTGTTCTTCATGCTTTGTATGCCTTATTAATTACTATAAGAAATAGAAAAGCAAAACCACAGAAGTATGTGATGGATCAAAGTTCAGAAAATAGTACTTGGGCCTCTAAAAACATGGGAATTCTAGGGACACTTATTTTGATTTTTATCATTATACATTTGGCTAATTTCTGGGCACGTATCAAATTAGGCTTAGGTGAATCAGTAGGCTTTGATGCAGCGGGTAATAAGGATGTTTATGAAGTGACTTATTCCTTGTTTCACAACATCTATTTTGTGTTATTTTACGTGATATGTGCCATACCACTAGCTTTTCACTTGTACCACGGTTTTAAAAGCAGCTTTAAAACCTTAGGTTTCTACCATAAAAAAGGTACTGCAATTATTGCAAAAACATCTTTAGTATACGCTATCATTATGGGGGTTGGTTTTGGTCTTATTCCAATTATTGTTTACTTTAAATAACTAGAAAATGAAATTGGACCCAAAAATACCTAAAGGAAAACTAGAAGATAAATGGAGTAATTATCAAATCACTTCTAAACTCATCAACCCAACAAACAAGAAAAAACTGAATGTCATTGTCGTTGGTTCTGGACTGTCTGGAGCTGGTGCAGCAGCTACTCTTGCAGAATTGGGTTATGACGTTAAATGCTTTTGCTATCAAGATTCGGCCAGACGAGCACATTCTGTTGCCGCTCAAGGAGGAATCAATGCTTCAAAGAATTATCAGCACGATGGAGATAGCGTGTACCGCATGTTTTATGACACTCTTAAAGGAGGCGATTTTAGATCTAGAGAAGCAAATACTTATAGACTCGCTGAGCTTTCGGCTCCATTGATTGATCACTATGTGCAACAAGGGGTTCCTTTTGCTCGAGAATATGGAGGCACTTTAGTAAACAGAAGTTTTGGAGGTGTACAAGTACAACGCACCTTTTATGCAAGAGGGCAAACTGGCCAACAGTTACTCCTGGCGGCTTACTCGCAATTGTATAAAATGATACGAGCTAAAAAAGTAGAAATGTTTCCCCGTAGTGAGATGTTGGATCTGGTGGTTATTGATGGTAAAGCAAAAGGTATTATCATACGGGATTTAGTTACTGGAGACTTAAAACGCTATGCGGCAGATGCTGTGGTACTAGCTACTGGTGGTTATTCTCGTGTTTTTAGACTGTCTACGCTGGCGATAGGATGTAATGGAAGTGCTCTGTGGAAAGCGCATAAAAAAGGCGCTTATTTTGGGGCACCTAGTTTTACACAGATACATCCTACTGCTTTACCGCAGTCCAGTGAAGCGCAATCTAAACTTACCTTAATGTCAGAGTCTCTGAGAAATGATGGGCGTATTTGGGTTCCCAAAGTTAAAGGAAATACGACTGAAGCAAATGCTATTCCTGAGGAAGAACGCGACTATTATCTAGAGCGTCGTTATCCAAGTTTTGGAAATTTAGCTCCACGAGATATCGCCTCGAGAGCCGCTAAAGAGCGCCTTGATGCTGGTTATGGCGTAGGACGTTTAAAGAATGCCGTCTACCTTGATTTTAAACACGCCATTGAGAAATTTGGGTTGGAGACCATCAAAGATCGCTACGGGAATCTCTTTAAGATGTATAAAAAAATTACCGGTATCGATGCGTATACAACACCCATGCTCATCTCGCCAGCAGCCCACTTTTCCATGGGTGGGCTTTGGGTAGATTATGAATTAATGACTACCATTCCAGGTTTGTATGCCATAGGGGAATGTAATTATTCTGATCATGGAGCTAACCGTTTGGGAGCAAATTCATTGCTTCAAGCAAGTGTGGACGGCTATTTTATACTGCCCAATACCATTAATAATTACCTGGCAGGAGAGATGAAAAATGAGCAGCCTACTGTAAACGATCCCGCTTTCGCGAAAGCGGAACAACAAACTCAAGAATATATAGATCAAATACTAGCCATTCAAGGAAGTAAAACGGTGGATCATTTTCATAGAGAACTAGGTAAAGTCATGTGGCGAGAATGTGCTATGAGTAGAAATCAAGACGGACTCCTAAAAGCCATTGCTCAAATTAAAAGCATTAGAAAGGAATTTTGGAGCGATGTCAAAGTTACGGGTCACGATAAAGAAATGAATACAGAGCTAGAGAAAGCCTTGCGCCTTGCTGATTTTATAGAATTGGGTATATTAATGTGTACCGATGCGTTGCAACGAGAAGAATCTTGTGGAGCACATTTTAGAGAAGAATATCAAACAGAAGAAGGTGAAGCAGTGCGTGTAGATGAAGATTATAGTTACGTTTCTGCTTGGGAATATGATCATGGCGACTTTAAATTACATAAAGAGCCACTAGAATTTGAATTTGTAACACCTTCTGTGAGAAGCTATAAGTAGTATATCGGTTATTAGTTTACAGTTAATAGTTGTTTGTGGATCGTAATAAGTTTATAGCTTAAGATAAAAGCTGCTGTTTGTTATATTTCGCTTTCTGTTTTCTTTTTGAATATAGTAGTTTACGCGGAGGAAGCTCAAGGCGAAAACGGAATAAAAATAAATAAAAGATTTTGTAGAATTGCGAGAGGTTTATTAGGGGAACTTATCAATTACATAAAACAATTTAATAGTTTCAGGTTTATTAAATTGGAGATACAGATAACTGATAACAAATAACTAAGTAGTTATGAAAGTAACATTTAAAATATGGAGGCAGGAAGGGCCTCAAGATAAAGGAGGCATAAGAGACTATGAAGTGGATGGCCTCACGGAGGATATGTCTTTTTTGGAAGCTTTAGATCACCTTAATGAATTGCTAGTCCTCCGAGATGAAAAGGTGATTGCGTTTGAATACGATTGTCGAGAAGGTATTTGTGGGCAATGCGGGGTGTTTATAAATGGACGTGCTCACGGACCTCATGATCATATGACGACTTGCCAATTGCATATGCGGAGTTTTAAAGACGGTGACAGTATTGTAGTAGAACCCTGGCGAGCAGCTTCATTTCCAGTCATCAAAGACTTGATTGTTGACCGCTCCGCTTTGGACAGAATTATAGAACAAGGGGCATTTATCAGTTCCAAAACAGGAACAGCTCCAGAGGCAAATGCGATTCCTATCCCTAAGGAAGTATCAGATAGAGCCATGGATGCCGCGGCTTGTATAGGTTGTGGTGCTTGTGTAGCCACTTGTAAAAACTCGTCTGCTGCATTGTTTACATCAGCAAAAATCAACCATCTCAACAGTTTGCCACAAGGTAAGGCTGAAGAACATCAACGCGTCGAGCAAATGACCTATCAAATGGAAATAGAAGGCTTTGGGAGTTGCACATTTACAGGTGCTTGTGAGGTGGAATGTCCAGAAGGTATTTCCATATTAAATATTGCCGAAATGAATGCAAGACTGATTAAATCCAATGTAATAGGCTGATTTTATTCTAACTTTCTATATGTAGTAGTCCGTATATAAAATTAACATGGGTAAGGATACCTTGAGAATGTCCATTATTTCTTAGAAATTCATGCCTAATTTGATTCAGTACTCCAATTGAAATAAAGTAATTTATAGGGGCATTATAGAGTTAAAATGCTGTGGCTGCAGTATGATATAGTCTTGTTTGGAATTCAAACTAGCAACTATAGTGTATTCTAAGACTTATTTTATACTAAATCCCTTACCAAAGACGCTGCATTGTGTGCTAGTCGAAATGAAAGGACTTTGAATTTACTTCCATTTGGTAAGCGCTAGGGATAGTTTTAAACCTAAAGTCAGATGATCAACCGGCTAATAAACTACAACCAATGGTATTCATCCAGTAGGTTACATCCTTAAGCATACATCTTTATACCTTTGTACTTATTACCTCATACGTCAAAGTATTTTCTCCTATTTTTACATCTATGAATAGCAATCCAATAGGTTTTTTTGACTCTGGTGTAGGAGGAACAAGTGTATGGAAGGCAGTAATTGAATTATTACCTCACGAAAACACCATCTACTTAGCCGACTCAAAACATGCGCCTTACGGTCGTAAGTCTAAGCAGGAGATTATTAGGCTCTGTATTAAAAACACCGAATTTTTATTAAGTCAAAACTGCAAAATGATCGCAGTTCCTTGTAATACAGCCACTACCAATGCTATTTCTTATTTACGCGCTCATTACGATGTGCCTTTTATAGGAATTGAGCCGGCTATAAAAACTGCGGCACTTAAAAGTGATACTAAAAAAATAGGAATTCTCGCTACTAAAGGAACCCTGTCGAGCAAGCTTTTTAATGATACCCAAAAAGAATTTGCTCACAGTGTCAATACTATTGAAATAGTAGGAACTGGAATTGTTGAGCTTATAGAAGCAGGCAAAAAAGACAGTGAAGAGATGCGAGATCTTTTGGTACGTATTACTGAGCCGTTCATGATCTCTGGAATCGATTATTTGGTTTTGGGCTGCAGCCATTATCCTTACGTAAAAGAAATGCTTCAAGAACTTCTTCCTATGCGAGTGCGCATTATCGATTCTGGAGCCGCAGTGGCAAGACAGACGTTGAATATTTTAAAGTTAGAAAGCTTATTGAATCCAACGGATAAAGCCGGAAAGCACTTGCTATATTCTAATTTACAAACAGAAACGCTAGATGATTTAACTAGAGAAGTAGCAAATAGAGAGGTGTCGTTATTGGATTTTTAAAGCTATTCCTATAAAGTTTTTAGAAACCAACATGTCAAGCATTTGTCTTGGTGTGTTTGATGGTAAGCGATACAACTAGTACTTATTACAATTTCCAGCCTTTAGACTAGATTTAGACGTGGCAAACACCCTTTGTCTATAGGCAATGTGCATGCCTCTGATGGCTAAGCCGAGTTCGTGGATGCAAGTAGGGAAAACCTATACTATCTAGCTTTAGTCTATAAAACATAGATTAAGGGTGCCTGCCGTTTTCCCTTAGAGGCGATGCACTGATCAAGTCGAAGTGGAAGATAAGAATTGGGTGTATGCGATGTTGTTTTAAATCAACATATCAAGTCTAACTAAAATACCCAAACAAACCCAGTTTTTTACTCGGGCTTACAGGAAGTTCTACCGTTCCCAGCATCACACTACCGCCTTTACCTTTTTTATAAGCGGTGACATGAGAAACATTGATGAGGTGTGATTTATGAATACGAGCAAAACCTTTATCAGACAGCATGTCGTCAAAGTGTTTTAAGGTTTTAGAAACCAGTTTTTTGTCGTTTTCAAGATAGATATGTGTGTAATTATCGTCTGCACTGCAATAGATGATGTTTTTAATAGGGAGTACTTCAAAGCCTTCTTGGGTAGGAATGGTGATTTTATCAGTGAGCTGTGAGCTGTTCTGTTCTTTGATACTCAGATCAACATTCACCTCGTTTTCACGTTCTTTGATTGCCCTTACTATTTCTGTTGCTTTGATCAGTTCATCTATATCTATAGGCTTGGTCAGGTAATAAGCCGCCTGCTGATTGAGCGCATCTTTTGCATATTGATCGTAAGCCGTGACAAAAACAGTTTCAAAAGTACGGTTGGGTAACTTATCCAGTAAATCAAACGCAGTTCCATAAGGCATTTCTACATCTAGAAAAACCAAATCTATGTCTGTTTTTTGAAGCAATTCAAAAGCCTCTTCTACATTAGTGGCTTCATGCAGGACTTCTACTTGCGGACAATACTTAGTGATATAGTTCTTCAAGATGTCTCTTGAAATTTGCTCGTCTTCTACTATTATGGAAGTTAGTTTCATTTCTTTCTGTTTTTTAAAATCATCTTGTCATCCTGAAAAATTTGCCTTCAAAAAGCTATTGATTCTCAAAATATTAGCGCAAATTTATTCAAGATTTCATTCCTCATTCCTCATCCCCCCATCCTCACCACAACGGTAGTCCCCACATCCGGAGTCAATCCAGCATCACTTGCTTCCATACCGATTTTACAATCGTGCAATTCATTCAATAATGCGACACGATTTTTGATATTGCCCAAGCCTTTAGAATCGCGTTTCTTTTGATGCTCGGTTTTTATTTCTTTGGACTTTTCTCTTCCTATTCCATTGTCTGTTATGGTGACTAGTATTCCTTTTTCCGCTTTCGCGAAAGTGACATTTAAAAAGCCTTTTTCTTTTTTATAACGCAATCCATGCCATACCGCATTTTCAATAATGGGCTGTAATAGCATAGGAGGCACTTGTATTTTAGCATCCTTTAAAGAAGGGTCAATTTTAAGGGTAAAATCAAATTTATCTTTAAAACGTTCGTGTTCCAGCTTTAGATAAAGACCTAGAAGCTCAATTTCCTTTTCTAATGGGATAAAATCCAACTCACTATTTTCTAAAACGCTGCGCATCAATTTAGAGAAGTCTGCCAGGTATTTGTTGGCCGCGCGTTCGTCATTTTGTGCGATATAGTTATTTACAGAGTTCAACGCATTAAATATAAAATGCGGATTCATCTGACTGCGCAATGATTTGAGAGCGAGTAAATGGTTGTTGATTTTTTGCTGCTTGTTGTTGCGGTACATAAAATACGCCAGTGTCAGTAATAATAGACTCAAGGCAACTAATGAGTATATTATCCAGCGCTGTCGCTGGTTCATTTGTTGTGTAAGCTCGCGCTCGGTATTGATCAGGGCAATTTTATTCTCGGTAAGCTCGCGATCTTTTTCTAGGGTAAGGATCCTGGTCTGTTTAGAAACCAGCTCTTTGGTTTTTCTAGAGTTTTCTTCTAGTTCTTTTTCTTTCTCTAGATACAACGCATCTACAGTATTGATGTACAATTCATTATAGGCCAGTGCTGTTTTAGTATTACCCGCTTTTTTATTGAGTTCATACAGGCTTTTTGCAGCGTCCTTTTTTACTCCTAGGTCATTATTCTCGGTTGCTTCGTCTAGACTGGATTCATAGAAAATGATTGCCTCTGCAATTTTATTTTGAGCTTTTAAAGCTTCGGCGATGTTGAGTTGTTCTTTTTGTTTGGACAAGCGATTTATTCCATTTGAGCTGGAAGGCTTATAAGCAGCTTCTGCGCCTCTTTCTTCTATATCATCCTCAGCTATCACCACCTCGTTTAAAACGCCTTCTTTATTAGCAATTTGTTGTGGAGCTTTAGCTTCGTCGCTTTTAATCTCATCGAGGATTTCAATATTATTCTTACGCAAGGCAATTTCCTTATCAAACTGTGAGTTGCTTCGGTAAAAGTCTGCTGTTTGTGATTGGGTAATCACATTAGCCTTACGACTCTCCTTTTTAGATTCTTGGATGGCTCTATTGTAATAAGCTTCTGCCTTATCTACCTGACCTATTTCATTTAACAGCGCAGCAATTTTTGAATTGATGGAAGTCACTTGTATATTTAAACTGGTGGTTTGAGCAAGTTGCAGTGCCTGTTTATAAGTTTGCAATGCCTTCTCGCTATCGTTTGTTTTAGCATAAGCAGCAGCTAGACCCGTGAGTCTTTTTATTTCTAAAGTAGAAGAACCTCCCGTGCTTAGGTTCTTTTTTGATCTACCAGTGCTGGAAATATCCGCACCTAAATAAGCGGCAATGGCTTCTTGATAATTACCATTGAGACGCAGCATGTCTGCTTTTTTTATGATAATTGTAAGGCTGGTGTTCAACTCTTCGGCCTGCGTATAATTAGCAATGGCAAGATCGTATTGTTTATGAAAACTATAGAGGTCGCCCAGTTTTTCATAAGCGGCACTTTCTTGATTTTTGGTAAGTGATTTAGGATTGTTAGATAAAGCAGCGATAAGGAAATCGGCTGACTTTTGTGCGTCTTTTTTCAAAAATACTTGTGCACTATCCATAGCCACTTGATAGGGAATAGCAGGGCGCTTTTTTTGATCTTGGTTTTCACTTTGTACGCGTATTTCTATATCGTCATTACTTCTTATACGGTAATAAACGGTCTCAAAATTAAGACCTCTTATCACGATTTCTTCTCCCATATTTGCGGGTAAACTAAAGGTACCGCGAGCATCAGTAGTTGCATAACGCCCCATTTTCCCTTCTATATTCACTCCTGCAATAGGCATTCCACTTTCACTCAACACACGTCCTTCCAGCACCATATTGGTCTCTTGAGTCCTAGGCGCTTGGAGTTCCTTGTTTTGTGCTACTGCTATTTGAAAAGTAAAAAGCAGGATTAATAAAGTGACTATCTGTTTCATTGGGCTGTAAACTTAGTCATAAAAAAATATATGATTCCTGTGAAAAGCTTGCTTTAGGTCGGTATAGATGGTGTTTTGCACGCTTTCGCGAAAGCGGACTCATCAAGAATAGCGGTACACTCATTCATAGGGTGGATTTACTCATTGGGTCTATGAAAAGGATTTTTATACCAATAGATTTGGTTTAAAATATAAGGAAAATGAAAACTATGCTCACCTCTATACTGCTGCTTTTAGTAGTAACCATGACGGCCCAGCACATGGGAAATTTTAATAATTTAGTCGCTGACCATCAAATTTCTAGAGCTAATATTGTTACCGGAATGGGAAGTGGGAATCCTTATGTGCAACCCCACACACCGCCGCAACCCAATCATATACTGCGCATCGATTTGCGATCTCTTTACAATGTAGAAGCGACCGATTATACGGCTGTATTTAATATCATTCAAGTAGGCAAAACTGCTGAGGAAACTACCAAGCTCATGAATGATAAGATTGAATTGATTAAAAAGGAACTCAGTTCAAATGGTTTTCAAGGACAGTTTGCTCTGGACATGATTTCTTTTGTGCCTCAATACGAGATGGAAGTCACTAAAAAGCTTTTCTCCAAGACCTATACCGAAGTGCCTGTAGGCTTTGAATTGCAGCAAAATTTATTGATCAGCTATACGAAAGACAGCGAATTTCAAAAGATCCTCACCGCTTGCGGAAAAGCGGAGGTCTATAACCTGGTAAAAGTAGATTACTATGTAAAAAACCTAGAGGCCGTTTATGAAGACCTTCAAAACAAACTTCTTGCTGAGGTAATAAAAAAGAAAGCCTACTATGAAAAATTAGGTTTTGATATGAGCGATTACAACGTCATGATGGCCGATAAGAAATATTACCACACTCCTAAAGATTTTTATAAAAGTTACCTCGCTGCCGAAAATATAAGTATGGAGCCTCTTAAAAATCA
>Ga0307980_1000318_pt1 | contig 23191 bp, 18 predicted proteins | sample OrgLakmetage1060_FD_201817 | JGI IMG/M metagenome (GOLD analysis project Ga0307980, IMG submission 201817) | Saline water microbial communities from Organic Lake, Antarctica - #1060 | ecosystem: Environmental > Aquatic > Non-marine Saline and Alkaline > Saline | place: Antarctica: Organic Lake... | reverse complement strand
ACTTCTTCTTTTTCGTCGTCTGATGCAAAAAAGTCGTTGTCAACCACTACTCCTAGAAATGTTTCTTCCTTTTTCTTTTCAAAAATAGGTGTTTTCATAACAGTTTTGTTAAACTTGTTTTTAGTTTCTTCTTCCTTTTTACTTGAACTAAAATAAGATTTATCAAACCCAGATATTTCGATCATATTTTTAGAAGTCTTCTTAATAGTCTTCTTAGTCTTCTTAGTCTTCTTAGTCTTCTTAGTCTTCTTAGTCTTCTTAGTCTTCTTAGTCTTCTTAGAATCTTCTGGTGTTGTTCTAAAGAATGATTCCATCATGTCTGTTCCTGACCTTCCTGTCTTTTCTTCTTTTGTTTTAAAAAAAGAATTATCTTCTTGACCTAGAAAAACTGTCATAGAAAACTTGTCATTTTCTTGTTCTTGTTCTTGTTCTTGTTCTTTTTCTTGTTCTTGATCTTGATCTTGTCCTTGATTAAAAAATCTATCTAATTCAGTTGATTGTTCAACACCTACATCTATTAATTCTCCTTCTTTAGTCTTTTCAGGTTGAGATGAGAAAATATTTAAGATTCTAGAGATTGTTGATTGTTCGTCGTTGTTGTCGTTGTTGTTGTCGTTGTTGTTGTTTTGCATTTTGTTGTTGTTTATTATTTAGTTTTAATATGGTAATTAGTGAGAATGATAATGACCCCTCCTAAGATTCCGATTTTCAATTTTTTATAAAAATAAAGAATTTATAGTTTTTTTAAGCTCATATTTCAAATATCTATTATAAGCTTTTTTGATATGTTTTTAAGAAGATTGTGTACATTAATAAAAGAACTTGATTATTTTCAGCATTTTTAATAGAGATATTAAAAATAGCTTATTTTATCTGTATATGGTTTTAATTATATATTATATTAGTTGTTTTTAAATACTGAAAAGCCTTGTCTATGATAGTATCTTTATTGCAATAACTTATATCTAAAGTATCTAAGTTTTTTAAGTTAAGAAAAGCTTTATCTGTGATAGTGTCTTGATCACAATCACTCATATTTAAAGTATTTAAATTTGTTAAGTTCAGAAAAGCTTTGTCTGTAATAGTAGTTTGTTTACAAGAACTCATATCTAAAGTATGTAAGTTTTTTAAGTTCAGAAAAGCTTTATCTGTAATAGTATCTTGATGACACCAACTCATAACTAAAGTATGTAAGTTTTTCAAGTTTAGAAAAGCTTTATCTGTAATAGTATCTTGATTACATTCATTCATATTTAAAATGTGTAAGTTTCTTAAGCTCAAGAAAGCTTTATCTGTAATAGTATCTTGATTACAGCTATCTATATCTAAAGTGTGTAAGTTTGTTAAGCTTAAAAAAGCTTTGTCTGTAATAGTATATTGATCACACTGTCCCATATTTAAAGTATTTAAGTTTACTAAATTTAGAAAAGCCTTATCTGTGATAGTATCTTGATTACAACAACTCATATCTAAAGTGTGTAAGTTTTTTAAGTTCAAAAAAGCTTCATCTGTAATAGTAGTTTGAGTACACCAACTCATATTTAAAGTATGTAAGTTTTTTAAGTTCTCGAAAGCTTTATCTGTGATAGTATTTTGGCGACAATAACTCATATTTAAAGTACGTAAGTTTTTTAAGTTCAGAAAAGCTTTGTCTGTGATAGTAATTTGATAACAACAACTCATATTTAAAGTACGTAAGTTTTTTAAGTTCAGAAAAGCCTTGTATGTGATACTAGGATGCCAACAAAAACGCATATTTAATATATTGATTTCTTTAAAGTATTCAAAATCGCTATCTTTTATTTTTCTATTTTTATTAAAAGATATATTTTTAAAATACTTCTTTATCTTTCTAGTTGGAATATTATACATTACAAACTCTTGATAGTATTCTATTCTAGAAAGAATTTCATTAATACTTGAATTAACTAGAACTAGTTTAGTATAAACTTTTTGATATGTTTCTAGGAAACTAAATATTTTATTGAAAGAGTCTGGAGATAAGTTTTCTAGCATTTTTAATAGAGATATTAAGAATAGCTTATTATTATGTTTTAGTTTCAATTATTTATTAAATTGGGAATGTTTTTAAGATATTGAAATACTTTTTTTGTAATAGTATTTTGATGACAATAATTCATATTTAAACTATGTAAATTCCCTAAGTTCTCGAAAGCTTTATCTGTGATACTAGTTTGGCGACAAAAACTCATATCTAAAGTATGTAAGTTTTTAAAGTTTTCAAAAGCTTTATCTGTGATAGTAGATTGAGTACAACCATACATATGTAAAATATGTAATTTTTTTAAGTTAGTAAAAGCTCTATCTGTAATAGTAGATTGTGTGCAGAAACTTATATCTAAATTAGTTAAAGTTTTTAACTTCAAAAAAGCATTATCTGTAATAGTTTTTTGATTACAATAATACATATTTAAAGTATGTAAAGTACGAAAGTTTTGAAAAGCTTTGTCAGTAATTGTATTTTGATGACAACCGTTCATATTTAAGATGCATAAGTTTTGTAAGTTCAGAAAAGCTTTATCTGTAATAGTATTTTGATAACAACCATTCATATATAAAGTGTGTAAGTTTTGTAAGTTCTCAAAAGCTTTGTCTGTAATAGTTTTTTGATTACAATAACTCATATCTAAAGTGTGTAAGTTTTGTAAGTTCTCAAAAGCTTTGTCTGTAATAGTTTTTTGATTACAATAACTCATATTTAAAGTATGTAAGTTTTGTAAGTTCAAGAAAGCTTTGTCTGTGATAGTAGTTTGATTACATTTACTCATATCCAGAGTATGCAAGTTTTTTAAGTTCAGAAAAGCTTTGTCTGTAATAGTAATTTGATTACATTTAATCATATTCAAAGTATGTAAGTTTTTTAAGTTCAAAAAAGTTTTGTCTGTGATGCTAATTTGACAACAAAAGCTTATATTTAAAATTTTTAAGTTTGTTAAATTCAGAAAAGCCCTATCTGTAATAGAACACTGATAAGAATTCTCCATATTTAATATATTAACTTCTTTTAAATATTTGAAATCTCTGTCTTCAAAAGTATCGCTGTAATCAAGATATATATTTTTAAATTTTCTTGATATGTTTTTAGTTGGAATGCTGTACATTACAAACTTTTGATAGTGTTCTATTCTAGAAAGAGTTTCATTAATACTTGAGTTAGTTAAAATTAACTTAGTATATACTCTTTGATATGTCGCCAAGAAACTAAATATGTTATTGAAAGAGTCTGGGGATAAGTTTTGAAGCATTTTTAATAAGGATATTAAGAATAGCTTTTTATACTGTTTTAGTTTCAATCTTTTATTAGATTAGGGTATTTTTAAGATATTGGAAAGCTTTGTCTGTAATAGTATCTCTATTACACCTACCCATTATTAAAGTATTTAAGTTTTTTAAGTTAGGAAAAGCTTTATATATGATAGTATTTTGATTACACCGACCTATATTTAAAGTATGCAAGTTTTTTAAGTTAAGAAAAGATTTATATGTGATAGTACTTTGCCAACGATGTTTCATATTCAAAGTATGTAACTTTTTTAAGTTAAGAAAAGCTTTATCTGTAATAGTGATTTGATTACACCAACTCATATCTAAAGTATGTAAGTTTTTTAAGTTAAGAAAAGCTTTGTCTGTAATAGTATCTTGATTACAACAACTCATATCTAAAGTATGTAAGTTTTTTAAGTTGAGAAAAGCTTTGTCTGTGATAGTATCTTGATTACATTTACTCATATCTAAAATATGCAAGTTTTTTAAGTTCAAAAAAGCTTTATCTGTGATAGTATTTTGATTACACCAACACATATTTAAAGTATGTAAGCTTTTTAGATTCAAAAAAGCTTGGTCTGTGATAGTAATTTGATCACAAAAACCTATATCTAAAGTATGCAAGTTTTTTAAGTTTAGAAAAGCTTTATCTGTGATAGTAGTTTGATTACACCTACTCATATCTAAAGTATCTAAGTTTTTTAAGTTTAGAAAAGCTTTATCTGTGATAGTATTTTGGCAACAACTAACCATATTCAAAGTATGCAAGTTTTTCAAGTTTAGAAAAGCTTTATCTGTGATAGTAGTTTGTTTACAATAACTCATATCTAAAGTATCTAAGTTTTTTAAGTTTAGAAAAGCTTTATCTGTGATAGTATTTTGTTTACAAAAACTCATATCTAAAGTATGTAAGGTTTTTAAATTTAGAAAAGCTTTATCTGTGATAGTATTTTGGCTACAAACACTCATATTTAAAGTATGTAATTTTTTTAAGTTTAGAAAAGCTTTATCTGTGATAGTATTTTGTTTACAAAAACTCATATCTAAAGTATGCAAGTTTTTTAAGTTTAGAAAAGCTTTATCTGTGATAGTATTTTGATTACACTTTCTCATATTTAATATATTGACTTCTTTAAAATATTCAAAATCACTGTCTTTAATGTTTTCATTTTGATTAAAAGATATATTTTTAAAATTCTTCTTTATCTTTCTAGTTGGAATGTGATACATTACAAACTCTTGATAATATTCTATTCTAGAAAGAGTTTCATTAATACTTGAGTTAGTTAAAATTAACTTAGTATAAACTTTTTGATATGTCTTCAAGAAACTAAATATGTTATTGAAAGAATCTGGAGATAAGTTTTGTAGCATTTTTAATAGAGATATTAAGAATAGCTTATTATTAAGTTTTAGCTTCAATCTTTTATTATATGTTAATTCATTTCTATATCAACTTGTTTTTTGTATTGCTTACTACATAAAAACCAATCCGTACTTTTCGACATCCTAAACATAAAAGCAAAATAAATATAATTAATATAAAAATACCTGAAATTCCATAAATCACAAATGTTAAAAACGCTGAATATGATAATAATCTTTGAGTTAATCCCATATTTCTTTCAACAAATACATAAATTGTAACTGATTTTTCTGATTTGTGATTTACGACCACATAAATATCGTCTGGATCACTAATAACATTACTATAAACGATATTCTTCTCGCTGATATTAAAAATATTGTCCTTGAATTTTTCAGAATCAGTTGGTCTGTCAACCATTGTCTTTCCAAATTCAATATATTGTTCTGGTGTAAATTTATAAACACTTAATTCACTTGATCCTCCAGCTACTAAATAATCATATCTTATATATTCAAATAATGGAATGTAATTATACCCTCTGTTATTTTTTTTAGTATCAGTCCCTGAAATAAAGTATCTTTTATGATAAGAATTACCATTTTCACATATAGAAATCAAAGGATATGTAAAAGACAATATTTCATTTTTAACTTTAGTCGCATACATATTAGTTGTAACTGTACTACTAACACTCAAATACAATTGAGTAGAACAATAACAGTCAATTAAACTAGATGCAGCAACACATATATCATGAATTTGACATTGTCTATCAAGATCATCGAGTGGTTGTATACCATATTGATTGTGATTATCTTTTCCACAATAATATCCATAAATAGGTAAAACATTTTTGTTTTCTGCAAAAGAAAAGTTGAGTAAAATAAGTATCGTAAGTAAGATAAGTTTCATTTTTTATAGGTTCATTTAGATTAAAAACAAACTCATTCAAATATAATTTCAATTTTTACATTACTTAAAAAAAAAATGAAAATAACATTTATTGAGAAGTGATTGATTAAAGACTGCTACTAAAAAATGAATAATTCGAATATATTACTTACACTATCATCTTTGTTAGTTTCACTATTTCCAAATAGCAAATATACATCTTTAGTTATCTTACTCTTATCTCAATATGCACAAATTATTAATATGATTAAAATAATCTTCCGTAAAATATTAAACATGTCATCAAAAAATTATACAGTTGGAGTAACTACTACTGTAAATGGAAAATTAGAAGATATTGTAATGCGTGCAGTTTCTTATCAAATAGAAAAAACATATAAAAGTAATATTAATGACGTAACTCTACACTCTAAAGCTGATCGGTATATGACTCATGACTCTGTTTCTTCTAATGATATTATTAAAGACATGTTATATATTATTGATGTGGATCAAAGACATGTTAAAATAAAGTACAATAAAAACAATATTACTATATACAAAAAAAATACAGATAATAATAGTAAAAAAAAAAGCAAGACTTTTGAAACTAAAAAATATATATTTCTTTCATCTGTATCAAAAGAACATATATACTCATTCATAAATGAATCTATTGAACAATATCATCTTAGCGAAAAATCAAAACGCGAACCATTATTATATGAAATTTCTGCTAGTACTCAAATGTATGAAAATTATAGTGAGTGGCAATCTGTAAAATCAAATATCAATAAAAGTTTTTCTAATATTTTTTTAGAAAAAAATCTTGAATCATCACTTAAAAAATATATCGAAACATTTGAAAATAGTGAAGATTCATATATTAAAAAAGGTATTCCATATAAAAAAGGTTTTATGTTTCATGGTTTTCCTGGAAATGGAAAAACATCAATATGTCACGCTTTAAAAAACGAATTCAATAGAAATTTATATCTTTTAACTATTGACAATAATTTATCAAAAGAAAACATTATTGATTTGATTAGAAACGTGAATAAAAATTCAATATTGTTAATAGATGATGTAGATATATTTTTGAAACAATTAAACAGAAAAAGCAAAGAGAAAGATTCTTCTGATAATTGTAAAAAATCTCCAATCGACTTATCAACAATATTATCTATTTTAGATGGATATACTTTTTTGAATGATGTTATTGTTATTATGACAACCAATGAACTAGATTCGATAGACAAAGCTATTATTAGACCTGGTAGAATAGATCATGTATTATTCTTTGGAAATGCATCTTTGTATATTCTAAAAAATATATATAAATTCTATTTAGGAATATCATTGCCAGAAAAAATATCAGATCATTTTAAAAATAATGAGAATGATGTTGGTAAAACTTCTGGGTATATTATTAATACAGTTATATTGCCTAATACCGAAGACGTTGAAAGTATCAATAAATTACTACTTTCTTTTTAAAACTAATTATTATTAGTATTAAGAAGATAACAATCTTGTTACATATTTTTGAAAATGGATATTAAAAATAACTTATTATTGTGTTTTAGTTTCAATTATTTTTGTAGAGTAGGTATATTTTTAAGATATTGTAAAACCTCGTCTGTGATAATATCTTCCCCACAATTCCTCATATCTAAAGTGTGTAAGTTTTTTAAGTTTAAGAAAAATTTGTCTGTAATTGTATTTCGATAACAACGTCTCATATCTAAAGTGTGTAAGTTTTTTAAGTTTAAGAAAACTTTGTCTGTAATTGTAATTTGATAACAATAACTCATATTTAAAGTATGTAACTTTGTTAAGTTCAGAAAAGCTTTGTCTGTAATAGTATTTTGATCACATCTATTCATATCTAAATTATGTAAGTTTGTTAAGCTTAAAAAAGCTTTATCTGTGATAGTAGTTTGATCACAATGTCTCATATATAAATTATGTAAGTTTGTTAAGTTCAGAAAAGCTTTGTCTGTGATAGTATTTTGATAACAACAACTCATATTTAAAGTATGTAATTTTTTTAAGTTTAAAAAAGCTTTATCTGTGATAGTAAGTTGACGACAATATCTCATATCTAAAGTATCTAAGTTTTTTAAGTTAAGAAAAGCTTTGTCTGTGATAGTAGTTTGATTACATCCACGCATATCCAGAGTATGTAAGTTCTTTAAGTTTAGAAAAGCTTTGTCTGTGATAGTATTTTGTTCACAACGACTCATATCTAAAGTATGTAAGTTTTTTAAGTTTAAAAAAGCTTTGTCTGTGATAGTAGTTTGATTACAACAACTCATATCTAAAGTATGTAAGTTTTTTAAGTTTAGAAAAGCTTTGTCTGTGATAGTAATTTGATAACAACAACTCATATCTAAAGTATGTAAGTTTTTTAAGTTAAGAAAAGCTTTGTCTGTAATAGTAGTTTGATAACAATAACGCATATTTAAAGTATGTAAGTTTTTTAAGTTAAGAAAAGCTTTGTCTGTAATAGTAGTTTGATAACAATAACGCATATTTAAAGTATGTAAGTTTTTTAAGTTAAGAAAAGCTTTATCTGTGATAGTAGTTTGATTACACTTTTGCATATTTAAAGTATGTAAGTTTTTTAAGTTTAGAAAAGCTTTGTCTGTGATAGTAGTTTGATCACATCTATTCATATTTAATACATTAATTTCTTTAAAATATTCAAAATCACTGTCTTTAATTTTTTTATTTCTATTAAAAGATATATTTTTAAAATATTTCTTTATCTTTCTAGTTGGAATATTATACATTACAAACTCTTGATAGTATTCTGTTCTAGAAAGAGTTTCATTAATACTTGAATTAACTAGAACTAGTTTAGTGTAAACTTTTTGATATGTTTCTAGGAAACTAAATATGTTATTGAAAGAGTCTGGAGATAAGTTTGATAGCATTTTTAATAGAGATATTAAGAATAGCTAATTATACTGTTTTAGTTTCAATCTTTTATTAGATTCGGAATATTTTTAAGATATTGGAAAGCTTTATCTGTGATAGTATCTTGATTACATCCACTCATATCTAAAGTATGTAAGTTTTTTAAGTTTAGAAAAGCTTTGTTTGTGATAGTAGTTTGTCGACAACCAATCATATCTAAAGTATGTAAGTTTTTTAAGTTCAAAAAAGCTTTGTCTGTGATAGTATCTTGATTACACTCACCCATACTTAAAGTATGTAAGTTTGTTAAGTTTAGAAAAGCCTTGTCTGTGATAATTTTTTGTTGACACCAACTCATATCTAAAGTATTTAAGTTTTTCAAGTTCAGAAAAGCTTCGTCTGTAATAGTAGTTTGGTTACATCCCCACATATCTAAAGTACGTAAGTTTTTTAAGTTTAGAAAAGCTTTGTCTGTAATAGTAGTTTGATCACAATGACTCACACCTAAAGTATCCAAGTTTTTTAAGTTCAAGAAAGCTTTGTCTGTAATAGTAGTTTGGTTACATCCCCACATATCTAAAGTACGTAAGTTTTTTAAGTTCAGAAAAGCTTTGTCTGTAATAGTTTTTTGTTGACAACAACGCATATCTAAAGTACTTAAGTTTTTTAAGTTTAGAAAAGCTTTGTCTGTGATAGTATTTTGACGACAATGGCCAATCTTTAAAGTATGTAAGTTTTTTAAGTTCAGAAAAGCTTTGTCTGTAATAGTATCTTGATTACACTCACTCATATTTAAAGTATGTAAGTTTTTTAAGTTAAGAAAAGCTTTGTCTGTGATAGTAGTTTGATTACACCAGCTCATATTCAAAGTATGTAAGTTTTTTAAGTTTAGAAAAGCTTTGTCTGTGATAGTATCTTGATTACACTCACTCATATTTAAAGTATTTAAGTTTTTCAAGTTCAGAAAAGCTTTGTCTGTGATAGTTTTTTGTTGACAGTCAATCATATCTAAAGTACTTAAGTTTTTTAAGTTTAGAAAAGCTTTGTCTGTGATAGTATTTTGATCACACCAACTCATATCTAAAGTATGTAAGTTTTTTAAGTTAAGAAAAGCTTTGTCTGTAATAGTTTTTTGTTGACAACAACGCATATTTAAAGTACTTAAGTTTTTTAAGTTTAGAAAAGCTTTGTCTGTGATAGTAGTTTGGCGACAATCACTCATATTTAAAGTATGTAAGTTTTTTAAGTTCTGAAAAGCTTTGTCTGTAATAGTAGTTTGGTCACACCACTCTATATTTAAAGTATGTAAGTTTTTTAAGTTTAGAAAAGCTTTGTCTGTAATAGTAGTTTGATTACAATGACTCATATCTAAAGTATCCAAGTTTTTTAAGTTCAAGAAAGCTTTGTCTGTAATAGTAGTTTGGTTACATCCCCACATATCTAAAGTACGTAAGTTTGTTAAGTTCAGAAAAGCTTTGTCTGTAATAGTTTTTTGTTGACAACAACGCATATTTAAAGTACTTAAGTTTTTTAAGTTTAGAAAAGCTTTGTCTGTGATAGTATTTTGATCACACCAATTCATATCTAAAGTATGTAAGTTTTTTAAGTTCAAAAAAGCTTTGTCTGTGATAGTAGTTTGATCACAACACCTCATATTTAATATATTGATTTCTTTCAAATATTCAAAATCACTGTCTTTAATTTTTTTGTTTTTATTGAGAGATATGTTTTTAAAATACTTCTTTATCTTTCTAGTTGGAATATTATACATTACAAACTCTTGATAGTATTCTATTCTAGAAAGAGTTTCATTAATACTTGTGTTGACTAAAACTAGTTTAGTGTAAACACTTTGATATGTTTCTAAGAAACTAAATATGTTATTAAAAGAATCTGGAGATAGGTTTTCTAGCATTTTATCATCTCTATTAAAAATAGCTCGCTATAATGTTTTTATTTCAACTTTTCCATTTTCTTTTTGAAATAATAATTATATAACAATTATGACTTCTATAAATGTTTCACGATCTAGTTTTAAACCAACTAATGAATTATCAATTCCTTTTTTAGGTTTGGCAAATATTTCTGAAAATATTATTCTTGGATTAGAAGGTATTGGAACAAAGGCTATCGGAATACCGTCACATGTTGAAGGAGTTGGGTCGATTGCCAAAGGGTATGCAAGTCATGCTCAAGGAATCAATACATGTGCAGTAGGACAAGCTGCACATTCTCAGGGTATTGCAATTACTGATGTACCTGGTATACTCACAGCATACGATCCATCTATTACAGATATTGATGGAAGAACAAGTACTGTAAAAACAGAAGCAATTGGGATTGGATCTCATGCGGCAAATGGAGGAACCATTGCATTAGGAAACTTTTCACACTCATCTGGATTATTAACACAATCAAATGGAGATGTTTCATTTACTCAAGGTATCAATAATAAATCTATTGGATTATCTTCTCATGCAGAAGGTATTTTAAATATTGCAGAAGGTATCGGATCACATGCGGAAGGAAGAGGTACTCTAGCATCTGGAGATTATTCTCATGCAGAAGGTATCGAAACAGTCGCTTCTGGAGAAGCTTCAAGTGCTAAAGGAACTTTATCAATTGCTACTGCTGATAATGCATGTGCAGAAGGTATCGAAACAGAAGCTTCTGGAGATGGTTCACATTCAGAAGGAAGAGAAACAGTTGCTTCTGGAAATTTTTCACATGCTGAGGGTAGAGAAACAGTTGCTTCTGGAAATTTTTCACATGCTGAGGGTAGAGTTACAGTTGCTTCTGGAAATTTTTCACACGCTGAGGGTAGAGGTACAGTTGCTTCTGGAAATTTTTCACATGCTGAGGGTAGTGGTACAGTCGCAACCGAGACTGCTTCACATGCAGAAGGTAAAGATAATTTATCTTCTGGAAGTGCGTCACATACAGAAGGTAGTGGAACAGTAGCATCAGGTGCCAGTTCTCATGCAGAAGGTTTTAGAAACACAACTACTGGAGATGCATCACACTCAGAAGGTAGAGACAATATAGTAACTGGAGAATATTCTCATGTAGAAGGAAGAGATAATTCACTTACAGGAAACTGTAGTCATTTGGGAGGAGATAATAATACAAGCACAGGTAATAATAGTTTTACCAGTGGAGAAAATTGTGAGTCTTCTGGTAGATCGTCTTTTACAATAGGTCGTGATAATAGATGTGATGGTGATTATTCAACTGTGATCGGACAAAACGCTAATGATAATAATTTCAATAATAGTTTTGTGTTTGGAGATGGGTCCACCAATACAGTTTCTTCTGCATCACAGTCATTTAATGTTAGAGCAAATGGAGGTGTTAGATTTATGTTAGGTACAAATAACTCAGTTCAAATACCAATCAGTTCTTCTTTACATAATAATATAGGAACTTGGTCATACACTCCCACAACTCCTTCTGATTGGGGAGGTACTGTTCCAACTACTATTGCACAAGCCCTCGATATAATAGCAGCTAATATAACTCTTTAATTTCGTATTTTATTGTAGCTTTTAGTCAAAAATAATTTTTTAGTTAAAAAAATTATTCTTTTTTATCTTCGTATCTTTCTTCTTCATCGTCATTTATCTTTCTTCTTCATCGTCATTATTCTCTTTTTCAAAATACGAGTTGATAAAATATGAAGAGTAGTCATACTTTCTTTCAAGAACTCCGATGAGTCTTGAAGTGTTCACATTCATAGCAATCGGTTTATCACTATGTTGAATACCGCTGACTTCATCATAATCAATAGCATCGATTTTGCATAGTAATTCTTCAAATACTCCCATGTACCCAGAATTTAATGCATACTTGATACAAAAATCATTGTCTACTCTTGGGTTAACTCTTGTGTCGCTTAATAGTACTTTTACTACATCTAATAATCCTAGAAAGACTGCTGATTTCAATACTTGATTGTCCGAATGACTTGGGTCTACAAGGCCTGATCTGAGAATAGATGAAACTACTAGTGGGTATCTGCTTCTACATGCATAGTTTAGATATTTGAAAATATTATCTTGAGTGATACTGATCTTTCCAGAAGCGAACAATACATCACATGTCTTGTGGTCTGCTTTAGCAATTGCGTTTTTGAGAGGCTTGTTGCTGCACATATTAACATCTGCATTAGTATGTTCAATGATAATTTCCGTAATTTCATAATATCCATTTGAAGTTGTAAAATTCAATAGAGTATCTCCTGAGTTGCTAACATCTACCAATTTGTTTTCTAACAAAAACTTAACGATATCTGGATGGTTTTGTTTGCATGCATCAGCTAGACAAATTTTGAATTTATCTGATTGTAGTATACTGTAAGTATTAAAAATATATTCAGCAATTTGTAAATTATTTTTTGAACATGCAATAGTGAATGAAACCAATGCATTTTGAGAAGTTAATCTAAGTCTTTCCAAAATATAAAAAACAGAAGCGTTTTGTTTAATCGCAATAGCATTGTTCAAAAAAGTGTTACATTGAATAGTTTTAATGAACGGAGTATTTTCAATTAACAAATTAACGATATCGCTTCTTTTGTTAACTAAAGCCATTTTCAATAGACTATAATTATTACTTTCAAAATCAACTTTTTCACTTCCAATTAATAATTTGATGATTTCAGTAAATCCGGATCTACATGCATAATAAACATAGTAATTGTTATGACAACTAGGTAATACATCATATTTCAATAACAATTTTAAAATTTCAGCGTAGTTCAATAAAAGTACTGTTCTGATACAGTAATGATCGGAGATGTTAGGATCTGCTGGAGAATTTTCTAGAAAATATTTAACTATTAGAGAATATCTATTGTCAACTGCCCAGCATAGAATATTACTACAGATACTTTTTACTCCAGTGTAATCAATTTTGAAAATAAATTTAAGTACTTCCAAAGCCTTTGATTCATCTTCATTTAAAATAAGAATTTTGTTGCGAATTTCTAATTTGTAATTACTAAAATCTGGATTTAAAATAATTGCACGTGAATAATTGACTGAGATATATTTCGGGAAAGAAAACATTTTAGGTTTTGGTGATTGAGAGCTGTAATTTTGAAGTAATGATGACATTTTTCGATTGTGTTACAATTGATATATGTAATTTATTTACCGAATGTTTCAGATATTTGATTTTTCATTTTTTTTTAATTTGTTAAAAAATAAGGAAGTGTGAATAGAAAATATTAAGAACTTATTAAAATTGATCAAAATGTTGGTCGCTGTCAGTTTGATAATCTTCAAATTCAGATTCATTATAAGGAGAGTAATTTTTAAAATATTCTAAAGCTCCAATGAATTTTTTGTAAGTACGCTTATTATCGTCATTTTCAAAAACTGATTCAATACAATCTCTCAAATCATATAAATTAATAACAAGCACAACATTCATATAACAACACAATTCTTCGAAGATAAGATAATTTCTATTTTTAATTGATTGTGAGATGAGAGAATGTGGTGTTTGATATAAATCATAATCTTTTAAAGTTTCGATGTCTTCTTGTGGAACGTCATTATTGATAGTAATTTTTTTAAAATAATACGAGTTGTTAGCATAGTTAACATATTTGTTGAGAGTTAATTTTTCATAAAAATATTTTTTACCTAATGGTTTAACATAATAGTAAACTGTTCTCAAGATAAGATTATTTTGATCATCAATGTCAGATTCTTTTAATCTTTCCATCAAACGATTTAAAATAAAAATATTTGAGTTTTCAAATGCTGACAATATTAGATCTTTGTTTGTTTTAGGGTCTAGTTGATAATGGTTGAATAGAATCATAAATATTTTGTTATCTTTAGCAATAACAGCATCGATCAAAAACCCATTGATATAATAGTTTTTAACAATTTCAATATTTAGTTCCAACAAATATCTAAAAATTGCATATGATTTTACAGAAGCAGCTGTAGATAATAAATGTAACACGTTGTCAGTAGGTTTTTCTTGAGTGATAATTTTAATAATTTCTAATTTTCTGTGACAAATACTTTCAATTGCTATAAAATTATAAATCGTAGGTTTGAATCGATTATCTTTCATAATAAGTTTAATACAATCTTTATAATCATTAATAACTAACTTGAACATAACTTCAAAATTATTGATGAAGATTCCTTTGTTGTTAATGAGCAATTTAATTATTTTAGAATATCCTTTAGTACAAGCTGTATTAAACAGATATTGATTATTGAAAGCGACATTGATAATTGAATTATCTAAGAAAAACTTTAAAACATGGTGTTTGTTTTCTTCAGCAATATATCTAAAAATATAGTTTTCATTAAAAGTAAAATCAAATTCTTTGTTAGATAATTCTTTTAGTTTTTTAGTATCTTTAGTATCTACTAACCAAATCAAATATTCTTTTTTAATGTAATAACTGTCTACAACAACTAAACGTTTTCTGTGTTGCAATACTTTTTTGAATTCTTTTGACATGTAATTTTTCAATAAATGTAATAATAAATCACGTTCAACAGGTTTCTTCAAAAGATATAATTTGTGAAAATGTTCACACAAGAATGTCATTTTGTCAAACACAAGATCGTTGATATAGTTGTTGATATATTTCTTTTCTTTTGCAATATTCATTATTAAATGTCATACTAACCTATTATATTTTAAGAATATTCATGAACATATATTATTCAATTTTTTAGCATATTTTAATAATTGGATAGTTTTTTTATTTTTATTGCTGTTTTTATAAAAACAATCACTTATGATATAGATATTGACAGCTACTTCTGGATGATATAATAATAATTTGACAGTTTTATAATGACTATACGTACTAGCTAAACAAAGACCAACATTGTTTTCTATGGATGGATCAATATTTTTATGATATATTAATAATGAAACTATGTTATAATATCCATTAGCACAGCTCCATTTAAAAAAATAATTATTTCGATGCGTTGCTTTTATTATATCATATTGTAAAAAATAAATTATAATTGGTTTACAGTGATACAATAAAGCTATTTTAATAATATCTTTCGTACTGAGTATATTAGATGTAACTAACTGTCTGTAAATAAATGCTAACTTGTAACGACATGCATTATTCAATATACTCAAAATATCATCTCTCGATAAAAGTTTTAAATTTATTTTACAAAAAGTATATTTTGCCAATCGAGATTTTAACAACCGCAATTTTAGATTTTGATCAATTGGATTAAATAATATATACCTAGCTCTTTTATTGACACCGCTCAATGATAACATTGTATCAATTGATGTGAACTGATAGATTGTGTAGAATGAATCAAATAGCATATATTAAAACAATATTAATTAAACTCATGATTTCAAATTATTCCTATATAAACTATTGCAGAGAGATTGTTATTATCAATAAAAATGTCTTTAGTATTAAGTGAAGAAATATGGACAGTTTTGTCAAACATGGCTTTTCTTTTTCCAGCAGTTTATCTTTTTATTACTAATTTGTATGTAGAAGCTTTTGTATATTTTAATGTTACTATATGGTCAAGCTTATATCATCTATGTTATAACTGTGGTTATTGTATTGTTGCAGACAGAGAAATATTACAATTTATGGACTTCTTTTCATCTTATCTTGGAGTGGCTATCATTTTAATATATTTCATAGATGTTTATCCTAGAAAATACAAAGTAATATTGCAATGTTTTGGAGCAATCATTGTTCTATTTCTAGCCAATGTAGATTATTTCAGAGTTACTAATTTTATAATTACACTCTCTTTGTTTATTCCAGTAGGAATAATTCATTTTAGTATTTATTTATTGAAATGGTTGAGAGATAATAATTATTTAAAAAAAATGTTTCAATCATGTCTTTGTTCTAATCCAATAGTTACTTTTATTTACAATAATAGACATGCTCCTTTTCATCCATTAGATTTAATCTCTTGGATATTTGGAACAATTATCTTTGTGATTGGATTTGCATTAAATTCATTTGTTCCAAATCCATACTGGGTAACACATAGTATTTGGCATGTCACTTCTGGAATAGGTACGATGTTCATATTTACATTATATAATAAAAACAACTGTCTCTCTTCATGTTTCAAAGAAATAAAAAACTCTCTCAAGAGTAGAAATATTGAAAATGAACAAAATTCCAACTCTGATTCAAATGTTTAATACAATGACTATATTTAAAGAAATAGTCAGCATGAGTATTATACAATTATTGGAGAGATACCATAAATGAGACAATATTATTCTTTTAACAATTACATTAAATACTGTCAAAAATTATTTAATGCAGTTCCAAATAATAAACCAGTTCCAAATATATTATTAAAAATATATGACTTGAAATCATCATTTTGTAATCAAGTAAGAACAAAACAACTAATAACAAAACAACTAATAACAAAACAACTAATAACAAAAGAATCAAATAAATACAAATCTATTTATTCAGCAATTGATACTCTTTTTTCTATGTTGTATTTTTATCACCGAAAAATTTCAAATAGGATTGATGAACCTCTTGTAAAAAAACTTCCTGGGATCTCTTATGAAACCATTAAAGATTTTTTAAGTATCAATGTTTCACCAACACCATGTGTTTATTTATTTGTTTTAGGAAAAGCAAAAGAGATGAAAGATAATCAACTAGTCTCATCTTATTTAGTTGACGTTCCAGATAATAATTATATATGTAAATTTGGAAGGACAAAAGATTTAGCAAGTAGATCATATCGCCATAAAATAACATATGGAGACCATATTCGATTAGCTATTTATGCAAAAATAGATTTATTTTATTTAGTAAATGCAGAAAATTCTATTATTTCATATTTTAAAAATAATAATAATATTATCAAGTATGAATCTAAAAAAGAAATAGTTAGTTTGTCACCACAGCAATTTAAAGAAGCAAAAAAATATTATGCAGATATTGAAAAAGATTTTAATAAGTCATTGAATGATATTAAAAAAGAAAATGAAATAACAAAAAAATCATATCAACTTAGTCTAGAAAGACAGCATGTGATGTATAAAGAATTTTATGAATCTAAAATAAAATAGTAATGACAGTGCAATCATAACTATTATTACTTTTTTTGTATTTTCAAATAAAAAATGATTATTATTTGAAAATTTAAAACATCAAAATATTAGCTAATTTTAAACTATTAGGAGGACAGTGAAACATAATTTGATATCTATATTTTTCCAAGACGTTTCTAATTTTAACAATCTTTTTTTTAGTATTGACGTAGTTTTTTCTTGGACCAATCAACCAAAACGAACTTGATACTTCTCTTTCTATTACATTTCTAAGGAATATAATTGAGTACAATAGTTTAATATCTGTATCAGCGTCAATAATAATTGATTGAGTATATTCTAATAAAAATTTTGCCATTAGATTTCTTTTTTTATTTAATGTTGCTATCAATAAATATTTTTGATCTATCCATTTAGTTGAGAACTTGCCACTTTGCAACAATACTTTAAATATTTCTAATCTATTATCTGCGATAGATTTGAAAAAAGAATCTTCAATAAATTCAGAATAAATATCAATCTCAAACCTTTCAAGAAATAATTTGAGTGGTCCTGTTTGATTACATTTAACAGCAAAGAATATCAAATACTCAATGGAATCTTTGTCTTTTAATACTCTACCGTCGTCCAATAATATTTCAATCGTTTCCAAATTATTATATTTAATAGCAGAGTAAATACCATTATTATCAGCATCTGTTGGATTAGCAATATTTTCTTGTAATAAGAATTTAACAATTTTGTTAGATCCAGTACTACATGCAGAAATAAAAAAGTCATTATTTAAATCACTAAATTTAAATCGAGAATCACAGACAATTTTTTTAGCAATTTCTATTTTATCGGAAATGCACAAATACATAACTATTGGTTTTCCGTAATTATTAATTTTCATATCTTTCAATGATAAGATGTAATCAATTATTTTAGCAGACCCATGTATAATAGCAACTGATACTAATTCATATTCTGCTTGTCGTGTTTTCTTATCTCTCAAAAGTAGTTTGAGAACATTAAGACATTCTTTTTCAATACATAATTTAACAAGGGCACAATTATTTCTACAAATATCAATTCCTTTATTTAGCACATGATTAGCAATAGCAGTATTATCAAAACCACATCCATTAAAAAATATTAGTTTTCTATGAATAGATTCAGTTTCAGTAAACATAGATTCGATTATTGTTGGATCTGTTATTTTTGAAAAGTATGAAACCATCCCCTTTTGTACCATAATAAATCTTCCCAATGAAACTGGGTCAAGATATTTAGCAATTGCAAAAGCTGCATCAATATATATTTTCATTTTTGTTTTTAGATGATATCAATAGATAACACTAAATGTAATTTATTCAATTTTTTATTTTTAAAAAATAATAATAGCCATTATTATTTTTTATTTTTTTATCATCCGTTTTATTCTTATCGCTTATTGTTGATTATTTCCATTTTTTATTTTTATTGAATCTAGACCATCTTGTAGGATTAAACACAACGTGATATGGCACTTTTCCATCATGTTTTCTTTTTTTAAGAACACAAGTTAATTTCTTACTTAATCTAGTTGCTCTATCAGTAACATTCTTGCTAGTAGTACTAGAGTCAAACTTAATTAAATAATCTTTAAAAATCTGCAGTTCCATTTCATATTCATAACAATTTAACGGATTCCTTGAATTTGCTAATGTGAACAATTTTGGTCTCACGTTTTCGTTGTAGAAAAAACATTTTTCTTCAATTTCTTTGTGGTAATATTTCACTAATTTCTTTTTTAAATCTGGAATTAATCTTAATTCAGTAGAATGGTTTCCTGCCCATAGTTGAAATTGTACTTCTCCATCGAAATATGTTGTATCACTGTACCAAGAAACTCTGAATTTCAATAAAGCCTGAGTAGGTTTAATAATATTACACCATTCCTTTTGCATCGCCATGTCTTTTTCAATCAATGAATCGTTTCCAGATTCATTTTTCTTATTTGTTTCTATTTTACGATTAACGCGCATCTTTGTGTTTCTGATATCAGAAATCAAAAACAAAGGAATGTCTTTGATTAAACTATATCTTTCAGCATCTTCATTAGTGAAATATCTAGTATAGACAGTAGCGTTCGTAATTTTTTTATCAAGAATAATCTTAGTCGTGTCATACAAATCAAAATGAACCTTTGGAAATTTGAAACATAAATCATCTAAGTGTTCACCTGGACCGGCTCCCACATAAACAACTAATGCTTTAGATTCCAAAGTTTCAAGAAATCTTGTTAAAAAATACATTTCTGACATATATAGCTTTCTTTGTCCCCAGTGTCTGTTATCTACTCCATTGAGTGATCTTTCGACGTATGTTTTTTTCTCTGTTGCTTGGTTGTAATTTAATTTTGATAGACTCATTAATAATAATATTTATGTTTCTATCAATTAATAACTGTCCAGATATGCCAAGTAATACGTATTTCAATTTTTATAAGTAATTCTTTAAGTATGTAACAATCTTTGAAAACTTGTTTTTCTCAGCCCATTGCATTGCTAACATAATATCTGTTTTTTTGATGTCTTTGTTATGATACATCAAAAAAGCAACACTTTTCATATGCCCATCTCCAGCTGCTCTCAATATTGCCCAGTTATTATAACTAGATAGTTTGACACGTGGGTCTGATATTAGAATCTCTGCAACATCAACATATCCTTTTATTAAAGCAGATACAACAGCCCAGTTATCTACATCTCCCGGATTAACTCTTTTGTCATCCATTAATCTTTTAACTATTTGAACATGTCCTTTATCGGAAGCTAGTATAATAGCTTTGTTTTCATTGATACTTGGGTCAATATCTAAAACTTTGTTACTTAATAGATAATCAACTAATACATAATATCCAATTTCAATTGCATGGATAAAAAGTGGATAGATAGTTTTAGGAGATTGGTCTAACTTATTGTTAACCATAAAATTAATAACATTATGTAAATTGTTTGATTGGAAAGATTCTTCGATAATATTTTTTGTTTTGTCACTGATCATATTTAGTCTTCTGTAGTTTTTATAGTAAATAGTTATTTCCAACCATTCGTTAGACAATATTTTTCAATTTTTTAATTGAGAAAAAGTTCCTATTTTCTTCATTTATATGAAATACCCAACTTTTGTCTACCGATGTTAACTTTTTTAATGGATATAGTCTATCATGAAAGCCAGATAAGATATCTGTTATTTTAGGTAGATTAAACATTATTGAATTGCGAATTCCTTCATGAATATAATTTAAAATATCTGCATCTGAAAAAGAACTTCTTTTAGATTCCAATTGTTGCATCAAAAATTCAATAAATTCAGGTTTGTTATATCTAATTAGATTAATGAATAAAGAAGTGAATATTTCACTTAACTTAACGTCAGTGTTAAAAAATAATATTTTAAATGTTTCCAATCTTTTAAATTTTTGTGCAATAAGAATAGCATTAAAATGTGATTCCTTAATTGCATTTTTATTATCGTCAGTTATTTTTTGATTATCTAATATATCTTTTACTATGTCATTATATCCATGACCACTTGCTACTTTAATAAGATTGTTATTGTTTAATGAAAGATCAACTGAATCAAAACTTCTTACTAATTTGAACATATCAAAATAATTATTTTTGACAGCATGTTTAATAATAAAATTATCTTTTGCAGATGGAGAAATAATATTATTTTTAAGAAGATGTTTTAAAACTGGAATATTGTTTTGATTAAGTGACCCATATACATAATTAAATTTTGTTTCATTGTTAACAATAATATTTTCTGGTTTTAATATTTTAAAGATTTTATCTTTTGATATATTTCCAATTAATTTATAATTTCTAGGGTGGTTAAAAATATAATTAAATCGAGTATCTACTTTGTATAAATTTGATAGATCAGATCCATCAAGAAAAGAAAAAATAATTTCCCATACTTCATTTGCTATATATTTCATCGCAACTATATTTCAATGACTATTATTAAAAGTTTCAACTGAGCGTGACTAGTTATAAAAAATTGATATTTTATTGATATAAATTACTTATTTTATCAACTGTTAAAATAAAAAATGCTAACATTTAATCAATACGAAACACTTACATATTCTATTAATCATTCTGAAGAAAACAAAGATGATAATGAAAGCAATATTAAAGTTGCTGGGTTTGATATGGATGGAACGTTAATTAAAACTAAATCAGGAAAAACTTTTCCTACTTCATACAAAGATTGGAAATTTGCTTTTGATAATGTCAAAGAAGTATTACAACAACTACATAAAGATAATTACAAAATAGTTATTTTTACAAACCAAGCAGGTGTTTCTTTGAATAGAACTGATATAGATGAAATCACTAAAAAAATAAAAAAAATAAAAAAGAAACTAAATATCCCATTGGATGCATTGATAGCAACACATAAAGATTATTATAGGAAGCCATTTACTGGAATGTGGGATTTTTGGAAAAAGAATCAAAAGAAACACGGATACACAATAAATAAAAAAGAATCTTTTTATTGTGGAGATGCAGCTGGAAGAAAATATAAAAAAGGAAAAGATTTTAGTTCATCTGATAAGTTTTTCGCATATAATATAAAATTAACTTTTTATACACCAGAAAAATATTTTCAACAACCTGAAAGAGAACATGATATAATTGATATTTATCAAAGTACTTGTTTTGATAAAATAAATAGTAAAGTTTCTGATAAAACAAGAAAAAAAGTTAAATCAACTATAAAAAAAGTATTAAAAGGAGGACATTCATTAATACTTTTAGTTGGACCTCCTGCATCTGGAAAATCTACATTGTGTCAAAAATATTTTTCAGATTATAATCGTATCAATCAAGATACATTAAAAACTAAATCTAAATGTTATTCACTAGCTAAAAAGTTATTTTCTAATAATGAAAAAGTAATTGTGGATAATACTAACGGTAATATTACTAATAGAAAAAAATATTTAGATTTAGCTAGTAAACATTACTCAGACGATTTTTCAGTTGGTATTATATTATTAGAAACAGATTCTGTATTATCACAACATTTGAATCATATGAGAGTACAGAAAAATAAAGTATCCGGAACTAAAATATATGTTCCAAAAGTTGCATATAATGTTTACAATAAATATTATACAGAACCAACTGAAAAAGAAGGCACTGTTTATAAATTACCTTTTTATTACAATGGAAAAGTTAGGTCTTATTTTAAATATCATTACTCGATGTAATTAGATTTTTTCAAATATTATTTATTATATTATTTGAAAAATGAGTTATAAGTTTAATAAAGAGATGCAAGACAATCATCGACAGCCTTTATGATCTTTTCAGAAGCTTCGTGATCATCATCGTCAACAAAAACGATTTTCATAATAGAATCATAAAGTGATTTTGGAATATCATTTTTACTACCTTTTTTATCAAGAACATATGGGATTTTTTCACTTTTAGAAAGTTCTTCTTCGATATCTTTAGTTTCATCTTCGACTTTTTCTTTTTTATCTTTTTTATCTTTTTTATCTTTTTTATCCTTTGCATCCTTTGCATCCTTTGCATCCTTTGCATCTTCTTCAGTCTTTGCATCCTTTGCATCTTCTTCAGTCTTTGTTTCAGTATTATTACTTACTTC
>Ga0307980_1000314_pt1 | contig 23432 bp, 20 predicted proteins | sample OrgLakmetage1060_FD_201817 | JGI IMG/M metagenome (GOLD analysis project Ga0307980, IMG submission 201817) | Saline water microbial communities from Organic Lake, Antarctica - #1060 | ecosystem: Environmental > Aquatic > Non-marine Saline and Alkaline > Saline | place: Antarctica: Organic Lake... | reverse complement strand
GCGGAGGACCTGGGAGACTACTTCCGAGTGCCACTTGACTCAAGAGACCTGAACTACTCGGTCTACTTTGAAGAAGGCGAGAAACGACCTGTTGAGCTCGAATCTTATACGTCCCACAACACCGAGCAACTGGATGTCGAAGCAACCAAACAGCTTCTCCTGACTATCCCAGAGCTGCGACAGGAGATGGGGCTTTGAAGAAACTTAAAGTTGTCACAATCGTTGGAACTAGACCCGAAATCATTCGCCTTTCAAGGCTTATTCCTAAACTAGACGAAAACACCGACCACATCTTCGTCCACACTGGCCAAAACAGCGACCCAAAGCTCAACGAAGTTTTCTTTGAAGACCTAGAACTGCGACAGCCCGACTACTTTCTAAATGTTGATACTTCATCAATGGGCGCCGTCATGGGGGACACTCTAAAGAAAGCAGAGGAGGTTTTTCTAAAGGAAAAACCCGATGCTGTAATGATCTTGGGAGACACCAACTCTTCCATTGCTGCCATCGTGGCAGAACGAATGCACATTCCCGTTTACCACATGGAGGCAGGCAACCGTTCATTCGATAACAACGTGCCAGAGGAGCTCAACCGCAAGATGGTTGACCATATCGCTAGCTTCAATCTTCCATACAACGACTACTCAATGAGAAATCTTCTGGCCGAGGGCATTCACCCGCGCTTTATCCAGAAAACCGGCTCTCCGATCCGCGAGATTTACGAGCACTACAAAGACAAAATCGCCGCCTCTACTGCAGTTGAAGATTTGAATCTTACGCCCAGCGGCTACTTTCTCGTCTCGGTGCATAGACAGGAAAACGTGGATCTGCCCGAGAGGCTTGAAAAAGTACTCGACTGCCTTGTTGCTGTTCGTGAGAAGTGGAACATGCCGGTAATGGTGTCGACCCACCCAAGAACCAGAGTTCGTCTCGAGGCGCTTGCAAGAGAAGACCTTGAGGGCATTACCTTTCACGAACCATTCGGTTACCTGGACTACAACAAGCTTCAGTTAGAGGCCAAGTGCGTGATATCTGACTCTGGCACTATCAGCGAAGAGTCAGCAATTGCAGGCTTCGGCGCGGTGAGCCTAAGAGATTCTATCGAAAGGCCTGAGGCCCTCGAGTCGGGTTCGATAATTCTCACCGGTGTCGACCCAGCGATATTGCTACAGGCCATCGAAATTGAGACAACCCTTAGAACTACGACTGTGATTCCTGAAGGCTATGAGACTTTTGAGTTCTCGAACCGAGTTCTTAAGTTCCTTATGTCCACGGCGGGAAAGCACAAAACCTGGAAAGGGTTGCACGCCTAGGCCCTGGCAATTGGACAAATTTACTTGTGAAACTCTCTTAGTGCGCTTTCCAGCAGATTGAATTCCTCAATCATCTCGTAGTGGTGATTACCGATAAAAAGACCGTTTTCGTGCACCTGATCCGCGTTGGGTAGTTCTGGGAGCGCAGTGTGCTTAAGGTGGCGCATTACTGGGTTTCTTGTGAAGTTCCCGGCCACAATTGGCCTTGATGCAATGCCGTACTTTGTGAGAATCTCGACTAGCTCTGACCTTCGGCCCGACAGAGTCTCGGTCAGAATCAGTGAGAACCCAAACCAGGAGCTCTCGCCAATCTCACGCTGAGTCTTCAGCATGGGAAATTTCTCCATAAGGGAAGCAAAAGTTTTGTGGTTTGTCCGTCGGCCTTGGATGATCCCCGGAACCTTTTTCAGCTGCTCAGAGCCGATTGCCCCCTCGAGTTCCAGTGGTCTCAAGTTGTAGCCGGGAAGTACGAAACGAAATAGGTCATCGAACTGATTGCCGGACTTGTCTAACACGTGATTCTCGTCCGGCAACTCTCTGGTCCAACCATGGGCTCTGAGGCTTGTCATTACCTGAGAAAGTTCAAGGTTGCTTGTTACTGACATTCCGCCTTCCATGGTAGAGATATGGTGACTAAAGAAAGAGCTAAAAGTGCCGATGTCCCCAAAGGTTCCAGCCATCTTGTCGTTCAGCTTCGCACCTAGGGATTCACAATTATCTTCAATCAAGAATATTCTGTTGGTGTCTGCAAATTCTCTGAGTCGATCTAGCTCAGAGGGGTTACCGAGGAGGTTAACCGCGACAATTCCTGCGGTTTTACTATTGATTGCTGCTTCTATGCTGGATGCTGGAGCGTTGAGCGTGTTCAGGTCGATGTCGACGAACTTTAGCGTGTAACCCATTTGTGTAATCGGGTAATAGGTTGTGCTCCATGAAACAGCTGGAACTATCACTTCATCCCGTGTTGTGTCCTCACCAAACGAAGAATACCTAATTGCCCCTAGGGCCAACAAGTTGGCAGAGCTCCCGGAGTTTGACATAACAGCATGCGACGTTCCAAAAAGGTCAGCGAACTCAGACTCGTAGCTTTGAACCCGCTTGCCCATCGTGAAATTACGAGACTGGATGACCTGTTGCATTGCATTGATTTCAGCATCGTCCCATGTGGTTGTGGCTAGAGGATATTTAGAGCCTTGCATCTTTGTCCTGACTTTCGAGAAACCATTTGTAAGTCTTTTGAAGCCCTGCGACTAAATCCGTCTGAGGATCCCAGCCATTATTGTTTCTTGCCTTGGACGAGTCCATCAGCTTGGCCTTCATTCCCTCTGGCTTTGCTAGGTCGTGTACGAGTTGAACCTCAAATTCAATGGCCTCCATGGCGGCTAAGTAGAACTCATCCACCGAGTAATCCAATCCGATACCGAGATTTAGAATTCCTGGTAAATTGGCGACCTCGCCGACCGAAGCTGCCACCCAGGAGGCGAGGTCCTCTACGTAAGTAAACTCTCGCCGAGCGGTGCCTGGCCCCCAAACTTCGATCTCAGACGCACCTGTTACCTTCGCCTCGTGCACTTTACGAATCACGGACGCAAGCAAGTGGCTAGAGCCGGGATTGAAGTTATCCCCAGGCCCATAAAGGTTAGAGGGAATTATCGTGCGGTAATTGAGGCCAAAAGACGCAGAGGCGTAATCACATAATTTGCTACCCGCTATTTTAGCAATCGCATAACCCTCATTGGTTGGCTCAAGCGGTGCCGCCAGAATGTCAGTTTCGACAAGGGGTTGGCGATAATCTTTCGGGTACATGCAACTGCTGCCTACGTACAAGACATTTTCAATCCCTGCAGAAATGCAGGATTGAATCACGTTGGTATCCATGCTCAAGTTGCTCGCCAAAAACTCAAAAGGGCTGTTGATGTTCGCCTGAATGCCCCCCACCTTGGCGGCGGCGTGAATCAACAGGTCTGGTTTCTCTCGAGTCAAAATTTGACCCAGGGCCTTTGGGTCTCTCAAGTCCACGTCTGCCCTAGTAAGCCCAATCGTTGAGTGTTCTTGAAAGGAGCTAATTTTCCCTAAGAGATTACTGCCCAGCATTCCCGCCGCGCCAGTGACTAGCACCTTCAAGAAACAACCTCCAAGTCAAAAATAATTTCTGAGGTAAGTTTAGAGGCGAAGTTAGGAAGAAATTTTTGAAAAAAGCACTGATTACTGGAATAACTGGGCAAGACGGATCGTACCTTGCCGAATTTTTACTCCACAAGGGCTACGAAGTCCACGGCCTAATCAGGCGCGCGTCTACTTTTAATACTCAGCGTATCGATCACCTTTTTCAGGACCCTCACACTAAAGACAAGAAGCTAATTTTGCACTATGGAGACATGTCAGATGCTTCACGCCTGACCACTCTGCTAGCAACGATTCAGCCAGATGAGATCTACCATCTGGCCGCCCAATCTCACGTTAGGGTGTCGTTCGATGAGCCCGAGCACACTGGAGACGTTACAGGTCTCGCAACAACCCGGATCCTTGAAGCAATCAGGCTCGTAAGCCCGCACTCCAAGTTTTACCAAGCATCCAGCTCTGAAATGTTCGGTGCTACGCCACCTCCACAGCATGAAGAGACTCCTTTTTACCCCAGAAGTCCTTATGGTGCGGCCAAGGTTTACTCATATTGGATGACGAGAAATTACCGTGAGGCCTATGGGATGTTTGCGACTAATGGAATTCTCTTTAATCACGAATCCCCAAGAAGAGGCGAAACCTTTGTGACTCGAAAAATTACCCGCGCCGCCGCAAGTATCAAGCTTGGACTGCAGGACAAATTATTTCTTGGTAACCTTGATTCCATCAGAGACTGGGGCTATGCACCAGAGTACGTCGAAGCTATGTGGCTCATGCTACAGACAGATGAACCTGATGACTTCGTCGTAGCAACTGGCGTTTCTGTGACTGTAAAAGATTTTCTTGAGGCCTCATTCGAATTCTTAGATTTAGATTGGACCAAGTTCGTTGAGATTGACCCAATTTACTTGCGACCAACCGAAGTAGACGCTCTAGTCGGAGACCCTTCAAAAATCACTAGTGCGACGAGCTGGACTGCAGAAACATCGACGTTGCAGTTGGCCCGGAAAATGGTGCAAGCTGATCTAGAACTTTTGAATAACCCAAAATTCTTAGATGAGTTTAGGTGGAGATACTAAGGACATGGAACGTTGAAAACACTCCGACTCGGAAGAGTCGCGAACTAATACAAAGTCCAAACCCGGGATCTTTATCTTGCTCTTGCTCTACTGCCCAAGGAGCCTTAACAGGAATCACCTGGACTTTCGACACGCATCTCGGTTTCAGTCGTGGATTTCAGTTGGCCCGGCAGTTCTGCAATCGAGTGGCACAACCTGAGGCAATTGGGATGCCACATTAACTAGCCTGCGCTGAGCGTGCTCAAAATGACGCAGTCTTTTTTTGCGTGGCATGTTTTGATTAGGCTATATAGGCAAATGTGAACCATCGTAAGATTACACTCACAGGGAAGTCGTAAGACTGCCTTCTTGCTGCTGGCCTAAGGTCGAAGAAAAGGAGAGGCTATGAGCACATTGTGGGGATTTTTTAGCAGATTCAAATTTGCTGCTCTTCAATACTTAGCGCATCAAATCGACGTTGAGGTCACCGATTCGATTACCCAAACCCAAGATACTTCTCGAGTGCTGCGGAGCCTACGGAGATTTAAGTTGGCTTCGTCTCTGATCTTTGGCCGGAACGCTGCTTTGCTTACCTTTAATATCTTTGAGAAGAGAGTGGCCTTGCGGTTTGTTTCCGAAGTCGAGAAGGAAGAGCTCATTTCTAATCTCATTGGAAAAATTTGCAGCAGAAACATGGCTGCCATTGAATCCACATACAGAATGTTGGTTAGATTTACTTTTTTTCGTGAAGCATTCAGGCTCCGTGAGGCAATAGATAATTACCTCTGCGACGGCACTTTTCGCAACGACTCCTTTCTAAGAGGAAAACAGCAAAGACTGTCTCTTACTCGACAGTATGTTTCGACGTCCTCAGACTCGCCATCGCTCGACAATGGAGGCTGTCGCGTATTCTGGAGTTCCGCCATTGAAATGGCTGACAGCCTGACAAAAGAACTGGCGATGCAGATTAGCGATATCGAGCGTCTTCGCAATCAGAACTTATCAAAACTCTTAGCGGGCGCGTCCGTTACCATCCAAGGGGCCGCTAAGGGACAGAGCACCGAGGATCAGGGGCGGGCGTCTGACTTCAAGGCGATTGCATTCAGTTCAGATTACCTAGACTCGATCACTTCAGAGTTGGCCTCTGAGAAGAAAATTCTGCCATACATCGACGGAAGTCCTATCTGGGACTACCTATCGGCTGATCAAGTGACAAAGCTGCGGAGCTTTATCGAAATCACTCAGCCACTTGGTAAACTCAGGGACAAGGCTGGACTCAAGCCCCGTCGCTCAATTAATGGAGGCTCAACTGTACCAATCGGTACATTAAATCGAGTCCAACTCATCGCGTTGGATCTGGTGAGCCTAGGGGTTGAAAACATACTGGTAACAAACACACGTCTGTACACTGCTCGAGCGAACGTGGGTTATCGTTCTGGATACCGCGCATCTCAAGAATCTTTCCAATCACACCCATTTTATAATGGATTTTTCGCGCACGATCCTCTAGACAACTTTAGAGTTCTAGCGATGCTCAGAGCGTGTGGACTGATCGAATGCGATGTTCCGTTGGGAAACATTTTGGACAGGGGTGAGCTCAGTTACTATTTGGAAATGGATGATATCTGGGGCGCCGACAATTGAGCCCCCAGTTAATTTGATTTTGGCTCTTATGGGCTGTTCTCCGCCGGACGATTGCGACTGTCCATTTGATTGCTTACTGATTACAATGTTAAGCCGCTCTGGTGCCTCTTAGTTTCGCAGTGAAGGCGGCTTTTATAATAACCTCGCAATCTTTTGCTCCCTCCCGGGCTTCTCTTGCTCCCGGACGGGTGGGCCATCCTCTGGCCAAATCGTGCCAAGCCTCCTAGTTTGAGTCCAAGTCCCGCTGAAGGAATCCTTACGCCTAGTCTGTGGTGGGCAAGTTTCGAAGGTAGATTCTCCCAAGAGACTCGATACCGGGATACATAAAACTTGCTAAGTCTTGAGTCTTGTCCAGGATCTCAGGATTTCAAGATCTCAAGATCGTAGTGTTCCGAAGGCCCGTGAGTTTGCCAAACTTTTATAGAGAAGTATTGATTGAGATGATTAGATAATGGAATTCTCCTCAATCACGAATCTCCACGAAGAGGCGAAACTTTCGTGACTAGGAAAATTACCCGTGCCGCCGCAAGTATCAAGCTTGGTCTGCAGGACAAGTTATTTCTCGGCAACCTTGATTCCATCAGAGACTGGGGCTATGCACCAGAGTACGTCGAAGCTATGTGGCTCATGCTGCAGGCAGATGAGCCTGATGACTTCGTCGTAGCAACCGGCGTTTCTGCGACTGTAAAAGACTTTCTTGAGGCCTCATTCGAATCTTTAGATTTAGATTATTCCAAGTTCGTTGAGATTGACCCAATTTACTTGCGGCCCACTGAAGTAGATGCACTAGTCGGAGACTCTTCAAAAATCACTGGGGCGACGAATTGGACTTCAGAAACATCGGCGCTGCAGTTGGCCGCAAAGATGACCTTGGCGGACTTAGAACTCTCTCGCAATCCAAAATACCTAGATGTATTTCAATGGCGGTTTTAGTCTTAGAACATACTTTGAAGAAAAATAGTCGCTACCGCTTTATTGCAAGCTCCGCGGTCTCGAGGATCAGCCTGATGACATGTTGCGAACCCCACGACTCTTTTACTCCTGGTTCCATAATCCACTTTTTAGCTCGCATGTGCCATTCCTTGTGGCTCATCCCATGGGCTTTTGCTAGAGCAGCTTGAATACTTAAGATGTTCGGCTCAGCTGACACTACTAATTCTTTAGGTATCCCGAATATCTCGACCGGTGGGCCAACATAAACTGGAATTGTTCCAGCGAGTATGCTGTCGATTAGTTTTTCGCTCATAAACTCAGTGCTATTTTCGATAACCAAGGAGACTTTGTAGCGCGATAAGGCCTCTAGCTTGTCCTCGGCCGGTCCAAGAAAATTACACGGTCTAATCCTCAAGTTTCCGGCGCATGATGAGGTCAGTTTTCGAGGCGCTGCCAGAACGGCAACCTGAAGCTCTTTAGCCAACTTCAAAAAGTCGAAGAATAATGGACGATTCCAACCAGAACCAAAGAGGACTACGGAGTGTATCTCAGCGTATGCCTTTGCCCTGAGTGAGTACAGCTCCCCTTTGATGAAGGAGAATTTGTTTGCACTCATGGCAACGGTCCGGTCTAGCCTTTTAGGATTGTCAAAATAATTCGTATTCCAGGTTTGCGGCCACCTAATAACGATTTTGCCAAAAGGCCGTCCGACCTCAAGGACACTATCAAATTTGCTGTCCACTCTTGATTTACCGTGCGCAGGAATGACGATGGAGGGCTCATTTTTCACCAATACCGAAGGGATGCCCTGATTCCGCGCCATGCGGAGCTGCCGTCCCAGTGATTTGCACCAATCAACACAAATAACAATGTCGGGCTTTTCTGACAAGTCCCTGGCCACAGAGTGACCCGCCAGAATCGCCACTGAATGAATGGAAGTATCGTCTGAACCTTTAAGTCCCTGACTGGCGTTCCGACCGATAAAGAGAACTTTCAATTTCGCCACTTAAAGTTCCACTGTGGTTGCGTGGTTCTTATGTGTGAACTCCTCAACGCCCGAATATAAAGAAACTTTGCAAGCCAACGAGGTAAGGCGCCTAACAAAGTCGGAAGAAGCCTCGTTGACCATCTTTTCGCAGTCGAGTCATCGACTCTAAAAGCAGGCTGAACGAAGGCAATTGAGCCTTCACTTTCGATCGAGGACCCCCTCTCCCCGAAGGTTGCCAAGTTAGACAGCGTATTAGACGCTTGAAAGTCGCCAATGTCTTTGAAGGCCGGGTACAGTAAGGCAGCGCTTGTTCTGTTGAGTCCGGAAGACTCCAAGATGGTCTCTTGGGCAATGGCTTGGATCAACCCAAGAAGGGTCGCATCTGTAAGACGAATCCTTAGGGCACTATTTACTCCGACAGCAAAGTCTTTAAGATCCAATACTTCTAGCCCTCGCAACAGATTGGAAAATTCCTGCGATCGAAATACTCGAACGAGCGCTAGAAAAGATCCAAGTTCTCTTTGCCCTTGGCTCAGGGCGTGGGACTCGCTCTTTGGATTTTCTAGATATCTAACCGTCGCCCTAGATATGTAATGGAAGCTCCATTTAGGAATCGCTCGTAATACCATTTCCGTATCAGGAAAGGCGGTGCTGTGCCACAAGATAGGGATGCTACTCAGCATCTCGACTCTGAAACTTGCCCCGGAGAATGGGAATGAGTGGTTCTTCAAATGGCCAATAAAAATATCAGCTGGGCTCGCATCTGACCCCAATAACCATGCCCCTCTGGGATAACTCAGCTCTTTTCCGCCTGGGTTGAAGCTCCGCGATTCGGAACTGATCATTCCGAGAGACGCCGAGGCTTGGTTCATAATTTTTAAGTGTTCCTCTAAGTGATTTGGCGAGTACTCATCATCTTGATGAAGAGTCATTACCCACTCTGCGGAGGATAAAAAATCCAAGTTGACCAGCAAAGAACCCCCGGCGCCCAAGTTAACCGGGTTCCGAACTAAAACTAAAGTGGCATTCGATAATAAGGGTACAAGAGTCTCTCTTGCCCAATTCCATGTGCCGTCTGTCGAGGCGTTGTCGACAATCAGGATAGTGGAGGCTTTCGCCTCGATGCTCGGCAGCCATTTTTCTATTTTGCCGAAGAACGGCGCCGAGTTGTATAGCCCGAGGAAAATAACTGAATTGCGCTTGAGGCTGGTGACGTCACCAATCACTTCCCTCGCCGCTCTTAGCTCATTAATCAATATCGAATACCTTCCATGAGTCCAATGTTGTATCTGGGGCAAAAGCATTAGTTTTGCCACCATATCTGGGCACAATGACGATTTGCTGGTTTACGGTCAAAAAAGCGGCCCACCAGCTAAGGGTACTGTTAGAACAAATTAGGCCACCGCCGTGGGACATAAGCATCAGGTTTTCAATGGGCCTATTGAGGACCTTAGAGTCTATGACTCTTTCTGGGTTGATAGCTTCTAGTAAATCTTGCCCCAGATCGTCCCCGTTTTGGGTGAATATCCAGGTCGGAGGTCGGTCTGCGCCTGACAGAGAAGCGAGCCCTTCCTGAATGAATTTGGTGCTTATGTTTCCATAAATTTCAGCAAGGGACAGGTAATCTCCCATTCTTAGGTGAACAACAATTGGCCTTTTAGCTCTAATCTCAGAGTCTAATGTTTCAAATGTTCGAGACGGATTTTTGATGGCGTGAACCTGATCACTAATGACCTGTCTTTGGGCTAAGGCAAAAAACCTGGAAGCCGCATACCCATTTATGGACCTTAAGTTTCTGGTTATAAGCTCTTCGCCCAAAAGCCCCGATGTCTCAGCTCCATAGATGCCGAGTCTCAACAGTAAAGCGGGGGCCGAGTCTCCAAACATGCGCTGGGCCTGCATGAATTTACCAAATAGGTTGGTGTCAGATTTCGGCTGATGAGACCTTGAGAAGTTCCGGCCGGAGTGTTCAAAATGACTAATTTGATTTGGCCACCTTGATACACCACCAATTTCATCTTCGCTTTCCGGCAGGAGATCTTCTCTGACTACTAATTTTTTGTCTTGAGTGATGCTGACATGCAAACCCAAGGCGTACTGAAAGAGTTGATTCCCAAGTCCGCCCCTGAGGAAAACGTTAATCTCGTTTTTATTCATTACTTGCCCTGGCTCTTCGCACGCTGCTCCAAGAAGATGGAGATGGCGTGAGAGGCAGACTCTCGAGGGCTACCAAGTGTTCCACCAAGGCTCAAAGCAACTGCCTCGCTAAAGCCAAGACTATTTTCCCAGCCTAACTTCTGATGCGCCATCTGAGAATTCAAAGTAAGAAGCCCCGTTTCCTTCAGCTTTGGCGGAGCTTCCGTCTCAATCTGGAGCTCAGGAAACATCCCACTGGCGACTCGGAGCACATCTGTAACGCTCTTCATTCCATCAGGGTCGGGCCCGAAGTTAAGGGCGACAGGAAGGTCCTGGCCGTCTTCAATGGCGTCAACAAACATCAGGTAACCGTTGAGGCAGTCCAAAACGTGCTGCCACGGCCGAACGGCCTCAGGGTGCCTAACCATGAGAGGAGTTTTTTGTTTTAACGCCCGAATGACATCTGGAAGAAGGCGATCTTGGGAGACGTCAAAGGCGCCTATCACGTTTCCAGCGCGGGCTACGTGCAGGCGAAGTGAAGGGTGCGTCGCTGCCCAGCTTTGAGACAAGATGTCAGCCATTACCTTCGAGGCACTGTACGGATCGTGACCGCCGAGTGCATCTGATTCGGAATAATGACCTTTGCCTGTGTCTCGATACACTTTGTCCGTAGTTATCACAAGGGTTACGGGCGGTGACGATAGTTCGGTGACCGCTTGAAGTAAATTCAGCGTGCCATTGACATTGGTTGTGTACGTCTCGACTGGGTCTTCGTAAGACCTCAGGACTAAAGGCTGCGCCGCCAAATGCACCACGACGTCCGGTTTAGCTTCGGCAAGAGCAAGGCTGAGGCTCTCCAGGTCTCGAATGTCTGCGATCGTGTGGTGCTTGAGGTCTTGATCTAGTTTGGCTAGGTCAAAAAGACCATCTTCCACTGCCGCCAATGAGTACCCGGAAACCTCATGGCCCTTTGACTTTAGAAGCGCAACCAGCCAGGAACCCTTAAATCCAGTGTGCCCAGTGACGAAGAAGTGCATTAGGAATTCTTCTCCACAAAGTCGTGAACCACTGAGACGACATAGTCAAGCATCTCCTTGGTTAGACCCGGATAAACACCAAGCCAGAAGGTGTTCGTCATGATTAGGTTGGTATTTTTCAGGTCTCCGACAACTCTGTGATCCACGTTTCTGTATGCGGGTTGCTTTAGTAGATTCCCCCCAAAAAGGAGTCGAGAGCCGATTTTTTTCTCGTCAAGATGCTTCAAAAGCGCAGTTCTGTCGACTCCGCTCCCAGGCTTGATTGTCAGACCAAAACCAAACCAGGATGGATCCGAATTTGGCGTGGCCTCTGGCAAAATGAAATCGTCGAGGCTTTCGAATGATTTCTTGAGATATTCAAAGTTGTTTTTACGGGCTTGAACAAATTTATCCAGCTTCTTCATCTGTGAAAGCCCCAATGCCGCCTGCATGTCAGTGGCTTTCAAGTTGTACCCGATGTGACTGTAGATGTACTTGTGATCGTATCCCTTAGGTAGGTCCCCTAGCTGCCATTCGAACCTCTTCTTACAAGTGTTGTCATGTCCAGTAGCGCAATAACAATCTCTGCCCCAGTCACGAAAGGACTCGACTTGTTTTTTAACAAGTGGGCTGTTGACAAAAACAGCGCCGCCCTCGCCAGTTGTTATGTGGTGTGCCGGGTAGAAACTGACTGTGGCAGTATCCCCGAAACTTCCTGTTCGCTTACCGTCATATGTGCTGCCGAGAGCGTCACAAGAATCCTCTATCAACCAAAGATTGTGCTCTTCGCAAATAGCTTTGATCGCGTCAACGTTAAAGGGGTTTCCCAAGGTGTGAGCCATCATGATGGCTCGAGTTTTTGGAGAGATAGCCTCCCTTACCTGATCGATTACAGCATCGTAAGTACCAAGTTCCACATCCACAAAAACCGGGATCATCCCATTTTGAATTATTGGATTTACTGTTGTAGGAAATCCTGCCGCAACGGTAATCACCTCGTCGCCGGGCTTGAGGGCTCGCTTTCCTAACTTTGGGCTAGTGAGGCCAGCTAGTGCCACCAAATTTGCACTCGAGCCTGAGTTCACGAACAGCGCATTGCGAACACCTACGTACTTTGCAAGAGCTCGTTCAAAGTCATCATGAAAACGTCCCGCGGTTAACCATCCGTCCAGGGAGGCGTCTACTAGAGACGCGATGTCTGTTCCGTCTAGGACTCTGCCTGAAACTGGGACAGGGCTTTCTCCCGCGATAAACTTTGGAGGAGTAACGGCATCGAAGAAGTTGCTGGCGAGACTTAGTATTTCCGAGCGGGACAAAATGCCTCCAGTAATTTTTTCGACACCTAAAGTTTACTACGATGGAAAGCCACTTGAAAGGTAAAGCATGAAAGCTGTAATTCTTGCCGGCGGGCTTGGTACACGAATGCGCGAGGAAACAGAGTTCAGGCCGAAGCCTATGGTAGAAATCGGAGGTAAACCGATTTTATGGCACTTGATGAAACTACTGTCCGTCCAGGGGATAACAGATTTTGTCGTTTGCACCGGATACAAGGCCGAGGTTATTCGGGACTACTTTATTAGTTACAATTCTCGTAATCTGGACTTCACGACTCAACTCGGTCAAAATGCGACGCCAGTTTTCCACGGATCCCACGATGAATCCAAATGGAATGTCACGGTCGCAGACACCGGGCAACTAACGATGACCGGGGGGCGAGTTAAAAGAATACGAGAATACGTTGGCGAAGAACGTTTTTTTCTTACCTATGGAGACGGTCTCGCCAACGTGGACATATCTGCACTCATTGAAGCACATGAAAGATTGCAAGCGACCGTCACGATATCAACCACTCGTCCGACCAGTCGTTTCGGGGTTGTTTCAAAAGACACTGACGGAAGGGTCCTGCAGTTTCTGGAAAAGCCATTGGCCTCAGATGACGTTAATATCGGGTACATGATCGCCGAACCTGAGCTTTTCTCCCTGCTTGAAGAAGACGATGTACTGGAGGAGGGGCCGCTTCGTGCTCTAGCTGAAAAACGAATGTTGGGTAGCTACCACCACGATGGATTCTGGCAACCAATGGACACTCAAAGGGAGGCCCAAGCCCTGAATGTCTTGTGGGATTCAGGATCCGCACCTTGGAAGACTTGGGATTGAGACGTATCGCGGTGCTTGGAGCGACTAGTTCAATTTTTAAGGCACTCCTGGCAGACAAGTCGTTCGTCAACGAAGACGATTATTTTGACCTCTTCTCTCGACACGAGACTCCGGAGACTGTCATCGAAGTCAAGGCACAGATCTTTACACACCCCCTGTCAGAATTCGCAGCATCGCAAGTGGAATTCGATGAGATTTTCAATTTTATCGGAACGGGAAATCCGCAGATTTCTAACATCGACCTAGGGCTCCTCCAAGAAGCAAGTCTCTATTGGGACTCAATTGCCTTAAAAATGCTGGAAAAGAAGCAGGCGAAACGGTACTTCAGCATGAGTAGCGGGATAGCCGACGAGATCTATGACTCGGGTGCGGCGAACCCGTATCGAGACCTTAAGGTAGAAATCGAGAAGCGCCATGGCGACGCCAACCTGCCTATTTGCGACATCCGCATATTCGGTTTCGCTGATGCACGTGGAAGATTTTTCCCAGGTTCCCTCGTTGGTGACATTCGGCATGCGATTTCCAGTCGAAAGCCACTCGTAACCGATTCCAGCGACCCCCTCCGAGACTATTGCGGGGCGAAGGAAATGGCATCCTTGCTGTCGGCACTTCGAACCAACGACGTCTTTCGAGGCATTTCGGAACTGCATTCTTTAGAACCAGTTAGAAAAATGGAGCTACTGGATCTGCTGGGTCAACTGGGATTGTTGTCCGTCTCTCGATCGGCAGAGGCACTCATCACCTCTACCGGGCCGAAGCCAGAGTACGCCCCTCGGAATATTGATAACGTTATTGGCTACAAACCGGAGAGAAAATCTATTGAGGTGGTGTGTTCAGCCTTAGGTGTAGTCCTCTAAACTTGGGCCTGAGGATAAAACGCGCTTAGAAAGCGAAGCTTGTACGGTAACTAAATGAAAACAGCTGCCGGCTCCAAGCATTCAGAGTAAAGGCATGTCTGGGGTATTTAACGTTGGCTCCGATGAGGGTGTCAGCATACTCAAATTCGCGGAAATGATTGCAAGCCTAACCGGAAGCAAAATTATCTATTCTGAATCAGGAGGATCTCCAGTAAAATTATCAAATTTGGAGAGACTCGTGCCAAGTGTTGAAAAACTATTGAAAACTGGCTGGAGTCCGAAAATTTCACTCGAGAATACAATCGTGGAGACTATGGGTTCTTTCCGTCCTTAGCCAGACATACCACAGCCTGCATATCCAGGAAAAGTGCGCCGTTACTCAAGATGCATCATGCAAATTGAATAACATCATCTTATTGTGACTGGTTAGCACTAAAGGACGCGAGCCATCCCGCGCTCTCGAGGAAAAGTAGCTTGTAGGGCTTTTATGGATCCATGACGGGACTAAAGGTTAGACAAATCTTGTGCAATTTCCCAAATTGCGCTCTCTTGTCCCGCAACAAGTCCGCGTGCACCGATCTCACGCCAAATCGCTTGCGTTGACACTCCGTGTGACTGGGAAGCCATTGCTACTTGCGGGCTATAACCACTAAAAGCCCCGGCTAGGCCACTTCGGACGCTTTGGGATGAAATTCGCGGGAGATTGGGCGTAAATAGGTCTTCAATTAGCTCCGCCATGCTAATGAAAATGTCGGATTCAGATTCATCAAGGTGTCCTTGGTCTTGCAACCATACGCCCCACAGTTCTAGGTTCAAATTTCCAGCTCCTGCTCCGAGGCCTGCCGCCGAAGCATCAATAGAGTCGGCGCCGTTCGAAATTGCGGAAATGCTGTTAGCAAGCCCATAGCCGAGATTGTTATGGGCATGAAAGCCAATTGGATAGGTGGGGCCCAATGAGTCTCTCAAGGATCTTGACCTGACCGCTACGTCTTCCGGTCTAAAAACACCGGCGGAATCCATAAATACAAATCCGCCCGCGCCATGGTCTCTCAGCTTTAAGGCCTCACTCGTGAGAACTTCAGTCGAAGCCATATGGCTCATCATCAGCACTCCAGTCGTAAACACCCCAAGCCCAGTCAGTCTCTCAAGGTGAGCTGAGCAGACGTCCGCCTCAGTAACATGCGCTGCCACTCTGAAAACGTCAACCCCACAATCGATTGCCATTGCTACATCTCGCTTGAAAGTAGCGAACCCGGGGATCACATGGATCCCTAGCTTGGCTCTTTTGAGCGACTCCCGAGCCTGGCTCAAAAGGTCAAAATCGGTTTCGAAAGATTTCCCCACTAGATAAGAAGATGCGCCTATGCCGTTTCCATGCCCAACTTCGACAACGTCAACTTTGGATTGGTCTGCCAAGTCGCAATAGCGTCTTACTTGCTCGGTCGATAACTGGTGCCGAAGAGCGTGGTTTCCGTCACGAAGAGTGACGTCATGCAGCCCAATCACTGAGGCACACTCTCTAGTATTCTCGCCGTCTGCAGAGCTGCTGCATTGATTATGTCCAAATTTCCGGCATATTTAGGAAGATAGTAGCCGGCCCCTTCAACGCTGACAGTCGTCATGAAAACCCCTGCCGAAACCTCGGTGGGTGGAAGTACAAGCATGTAGCCAGGGACAGACAGGGCTACTTTGCTCACCATGGATTCCACTGCTCCGCGTGCTGTTTCAAGATTCATTTGCCCCGCGCGAACTGTGACGCTAGTGCGCATCATTACCTGCGGTTTCGATGGGTTCAAGACGAGAATCACCTTTGCCGGCACTCCAGATATCCTCTGAGCCGTGGCCTCTGTGGAGTCAATATAGTTGTCTAGGTTTCGTCTCGTGGCTGGTCCGGCAGAATCCGAGGCAATACTAGACGATACTTCAACCTCAAGTATTTCCTTTGCGGACTCCACCATGGCGTGAAGTATTGGACTAGATGACTGCCCTCCGCAAGTTACCATGTTGAGGTTACGGTCCGTATCCGCAGAAATCGAGTCGCCATCAATGACTGGGATAACCTCTCTACCAACCCTGGACGGAGTGAGATCAATTACCCAGGAGTCGGTCTGATTTTCAATTTTCTTCCAGTGCCTCAAGTGGTCCATTGCAGAGGTTGCATCAAAGAAGCCATCAACTTTGAGACCAGAAGACAAAAATTCGTCAATCCCATCCGGAAAGATAGATACGCCGGCCACTGACATGCGGTTCAGCCCTGGACTGTCTCTGCGGCGACCAATGACACCCACAAGTGAGAATTCTTGCATGGCTAGAATTCTCTCTGCCAAATCTATCCCGATATTTCCAGATCCCAATATTGCAACCGTAGGCTTACTCAATGCCAAGCACATCCTTTGCTTTCGCCATTTTTTCTCTCGACAATGGCGGATCTAGGTCCTCAAGTCCCGGGCTTTGGAGGGAACCGTCTGAAAGTTTACGGGTGCCGAGTCTAGGCAAATATTTTTGATTAGGGTCCATCTTTACTTCAATAATTGACGCGGAGTTGGTTTTCATTAGAGCCTTCAGGGAATAAACATTTTCGGGGCCTTCGACTTCAAGGTAATCAAATCCAAACGCATAAGCCAGCCTGGAAAAGTTTGGAAATGATATGTCGGAGCCCGATTCAGAACCCGCAAAGCGACCGCCAAACAGATTGCTCTGTGAAATTTTAATCATTCCATACCCATCGTTGTTGAAAATAACGACTTTCAGCGGAAGTTTTTTTGTTTGCACGGTCTGAAGCTCCTGGAGATTAAACATAATTCCGCCATCTGTGCTTAGGCATACAACCTGCCGACCTCTATCTGCAATCGAAGCTCCAATTGCCCCAGGTAAACCAAAACCCATTTCACCCAGTCCTTGAGAGGTGAAGAGCAGTCTCTCCCCATTGCTTCTGAAACCGTAGTGTCCCGATATTAGGCCTGCCCCTACGTCGGTAACAACAACTGCATCGTCATCAAGGATCCCGTTAAGTCTCTCTACGAAATCTAATGAGTGGATGTATCCGGTACGCAACTCTGGCTCGTCGGTCTCGTATTCAAATTTTGGCAGAATCTCTTTTGTAAGATGAAGCTGCCCAACCCAATCCTGAAAATTTGGCGACCGGATAGTCGAGTCAAGCAGGTGAACCACGACCTCGTTAGCGTCTGCATTTAGCAAAATGTAATTGTCCGCGCGATGCTTGGCTAACTCTAGAGGGTCTATGTCCACCACGATTTTGGTCGCGTTCCTGCCGAAATCCCCCCTGTCATATCCAACTTGCGGAATTGAGAGACGAGTCCCCAAGCAAATCACAAGATCGGCAGCTTGAACTGCGAAGTTCGTGGACCTTTCACCGTAGATTCCTAGCCTGCCAATGTTAAGTGAATTTTCGTCGTCATATTTGTCTATAGCGCTCCAAGATGGCGAAAACGGTATGCCTCGATTTTGGCAAAAGTGTACGATGGCGTCAGGCTTGGTTAGTCCTTGCCCAACAAGAATCACAGGTCTCAAGGAAGTTTCCAGGGCGCTTATAATTTTTTTCGAGGCGTCAGCCGAGTTCTCCCTGATTGCCGCTTGAATGCTGTCCTCATCTGTGGTTTCAACTTGGACTTGAATAGACTTGTCCTCCGAACGCTGTAAATCCATCGGGAAGTCAAGATGAACTGGTCCAGGCCTTCCGCTGGTGGCGCTTTTGACTGCTGCCCGGATTACATTCCTAACCCCCACATCTCCGCGAAGGCGCTCCGACCTTTTGGTTATACCTCGAAACATGCCAACAGAATCAAATCCTTGCACCCCATAGGCCCTAAGTCCGTTCATCGCGGCAATGTGATAGCTGCCCTCGTTCCCAGTTACCACCAAGATGGGAATAGAGTCCAAATAAGCACTGAGCAAGCCTGTCGCAACGTTAGAAGAGCCCCCCCCCGTGGTGACAAGGACAATCGGAACCTTCTTGCAGACTCTCCAATATCCGATTGCGGCCATGGCGGCGGCTTGCTCGTGATGGAAATAATGAATAGGGTGTCCGGCCTTGACCAGCTCGTCGACCAAAGCCAGATTTCCCGCCCCAGTTATGCAAAAAATGTCACCGGCCTGAATGTCTGATAGGCCCTGGGCGAATTCGGCTGCTCCGGTTGCGATCATGTAATTTCCAATCCATGTAAACGAGATTTTTAAAGTTTACTTCCAACGAAGCCTTAGGCGCTAGGGCCCAAGCAGACGATGCTCGACAAATTAAGCTGGACAAACATAATGAATCTAGGCACAACAGCAAGTCCTAGACTCGGATTATTCGTCGTAATGTGGTGTGCCCTTGACCAGAAGCTTCAATTGTTCAAGAGCAGATTCTTTGTGTGGCTGTTGAATGAGGATTAGCCGTCGCTCTGAAAAGATCCGCTAGGTGACGTTTCTCCAGAAATTCTTCACCCGTTTCACAAATATCGCAACAGCGGCCACGTCTTCGACAGAGCAATTCCGCCAGAGGACTGGGTGCTGGATGAGAATTACCAACACTCAGGACTTCGCGTGAAGAATTAAGTTACTTAAGGCAAACAGTTCTGCCTTGTCAAGGTAGCCCCGTGACACTCCACTCCCGAGGAATAGAGACGTTAGCGGTCCCAAATTCGCTCGCTTTGAACACTTCTTTTCGAAGGAACCCTTCAGTCCGGTGTACGGATTTACTGAAAGCCCAAGAGAGCCGTTGTCCCGCTAGATGGAAAGCAGCTTTAGACGAAAATCAAACATGCCCTCTTGCTCATGCCTGACTAACTACCTAGAGAGAGCAGTGTGTCAGGGCATTGTTCATTTCAATATATTTTTCTACTCCGATTACTGCTAAATTTTTGCGTGCCAAGAAAGATGCGTCTGTTACGACGGTGGTTGGAAATCTGAAATCGTTACAAAGTGATGGGATTGGAGTGTTTGACATTCTCCATTAGCCTCGGAAGTTTCTTTTCTTATCGCAGGTGGCCATGAATGTTAGCAGCACGGCCTTGGTCATCGCGAGAGTCGTCTGCCTAAACCACCCAGCCGCGCCAGTGATTAGATTCTGGTTAGCCGAATTCAAGAATTAGGCAAAGAGCTCAAGGACCTTCGGCCTCTCATCCTGTATTTAAACACCTCCCGCGAGTCGGTAGCACTCATCACAGGCGGTACTCTATCTTTTTGAATGGTACTAGTACCCCAAAGTAACCGACGAAGCGTCTAGATTCGGATCAATAATCTGGCTCGTTCCAACAAAGCAGCTGGAGCCCACTAATCGGGTTCAAAACGACGAAAGGTAGAGTCATTTCGTATCGCGAGCTGAAGAAAGGTGCTGTTTAATGACGCAAACACGCGTTATGGCTGTCTGTATGTTCGACAGCATCCATTCAGCCCGCTGGTTAACTCAGTTTCGCCACCAAGAAATCGACTTCCTGCTCTTCCCTAGTTCACCTCATAGAAAAGTTCACCCCGAACTTGAGAGATTGCTGTCTAGTTCTGGGTCAGCAAGCTTCCGGTTAGTCCCACTCGCCCGCTACTTGGCACTTCCGCTCTGGGTCCTTGATAAGTTCGCCAATAACTTTTTCCGCGGGTCGCTTTTGAAAGCGGCGATTAGAAGTTTCCAGCCAAGCCTTGTTCATTCTCTGGAGCTTCAGAACGCAGGCTATGTGACCCTCAAGGCCCTGTCTTCTGTTAAACCCAAGGGCCTCAAGTTGCTGGTCACCAATTGGGGCAGCGACATATTTTGGTTTCAGCGATTCCCAAAGCACAGAGTGAAGCTGCAGGCGCTCTTACATCTTGCAGATGCGTATTCTGCAGAGTGCGAGAGAGATGTCGTCCTTGCGCGGAACCTCGGTTTCACCGGACAAGCAATGCCAGTCATACCAAACGCAGGTGGCTTCTCTGAAGCGGACTTCGCGATTCCTCGACTTGCCCCCAGTGAACGCAAGACAATTGCACTCAAGGGCTACCACGGCTGGGTCGGTAGGGCAAAAGTATCCCTCGAGGCAGTCAGAGAAATGTCAGAAGAACTGCGGGGCTACAAGATCATCGTTTATTCGGCCAACCGATCTGTCTTGAAGCTAGCGAAACAAATCTCCAAGCAAACAGGACTCGAGATCAAAGCATTCGGCAAAGGAGCGATGAGCCACAAGCAGGTTCTAGAGATGTTTGCAAGATCAAAGATATATGTTGGCCTATCTGAGAGTGACGGAATCAGCACCTCTATGTTAGAAGCGATGGCAATGGGGGCTATCCCGGTTCAAACCTCAACTGCTTGTTGCGACGAATGGTTTGGTGACGGCGGAGTTGCCGTGCACGAGATCACGGTTCCAGCAGTCAAGAACGCCATCAGAGAAGGCCTTAAGTTGTCCGAAAATCCCGCAAATGCTGAGAAAAATATAGAAACCATCAAGAACAGAGCCAGCGCAGAGATGGTCAAGAAAATCGCACTCACCTTCTACGACTAGACCTACCGGGCCCACAAGATGAACGGCTCTCACTTCACTTCAGACTTAGAGCGTCCTCACCGTTGTCGCTCACTCGAGTGCTTAGGCACTTTTGCAACTCTCAAGAAAATTTAGGCACCGCGTCCTGCCAGCAACAAATGCACAACTCAAACTGTGGGCCCTCTGGGCACTGCCTTTATTGTTTCTAGCAATGGAAATAGCTGAAATTAAGGCTTCGCTTCAGCTATCGGACGATGAGTTTGGTTTAGTGCTTGTTTCTTCGAGTGGTGGGTCGATAACTGGCGCTCAGCTGTCTGCCGGATTGGTTCAAAAACTAGGATTGGTAGCGCGGTTGCGGATTGCGCGGTTACCTATGCTGGTATGGATATTGCCTCTAACTAAAAGGCCGTTGTTGTTTAGAAGCCCGTTCGCAAAGAGTTTTTGGGTCTTGAGGGTAAAGACGAAGGAAGAATACCTTCGTGTGTTGTGGAAATTTGCTTCTGGCCCCCTAGGAGTGACGGTTGCGGGGGGGTCTGCCGAACAAGTGACCATCGAGCGAGGCCCCGCAGCCGCCTTTTTTGCAGCCGGTGCTGAAATAGGGCCAATGTCCCCAGCCTTTATTGTTGGCGCCTCCAAGTTGCCAGATGTTACTGCGCCTTTGTAATTTTAAGGATAAGTGGTATCTCTATCGCCGGTTACTTCCTAGGACCAGTAATTATTGTGTTTTTTTCAGAACTAACTAATTTTCCGACTGCGCCCGTGTATCCGGGGGTTGCCCTGATAATTGCTGGCAATTCTTTTTGGATCAAAGGGCTGACCCTGGAGAAAACCCATTCCCTGAACCTTGTGAATCAGGTCATTGCCAAGCTCTTGTCCTAGGCATCACAAATGGACAGTCACTGCTCCCTGGAAATCGCTTGTCCTGGATGTTGAAGAGATCATTTTCACATTATGAAATCTCGAGCCCTTAGACCGTAATCAATGCCTGCCGCTGTGATCCTGCAGACTAGTGAATCAAGCACCACCATCAATTGACTACGTTTCCTGTCTCCGCCTAAGCATCAGGTCGAGGTATAAAAATGAAGCAACCGAAATTTTTTCGCAAAAAATAGCTGAAGCCAAAGAGGCATAGTAAGGGCACAGGTTTGATTCGAAATAAGTCCAATAAGAAAACACAAGCACTAGCTGAATTTCATTTCGTCAAAGTTGTGATATTTCTTTCTGACCTTCGACTCATATGGCTAACTTGGCACTTATGAAACCCGGTTTTCCCTCATTGCTCCCTTACTCGTTTGACATTCTAATTTTTAGTAGCCAGCGTGGTGCCAGTTGGGCAGTCACGAGCACCAAAGCCTGTCTGATAGTCAGCGCGAGCGGGGAAATCCGGGAAAAAAGATCGGAAATGTCTCCCCATTTATTTTCGACTTTACATGTTATTAAATCTTGTGAGTACCAAGTCGCCAATGTTTGGCGGACCTTGATGATGTCATGGTGGGATACTAAACTTGGGTTGTTCTTCTGAAATTTATTCACCGTATTCATTAGATTGATGGCAAAAGGATACATTCTATGCTTTGTGTGCCAGTCCGATGAGTCCTTGTATACCTCCGCCCCCATAGCGGGGATTTTACGCACAGTGAGGCCCTGACTTTGCAATTGGTAGGACCATGAAACTTGGGGCCACATGTCATCAATCCCCGAGTCTCCAAGGCTGGCGTTTTGACGAATAACTTTTTGTAGCTCTGTGGTTCGCCAAATTGCCCCACCAATGTAGGGGGAGAAGCCGTCATAAGCACCGTTTTCATCCAAAAAAATTGCAATATTTTTGTCAGATCCTTTTAGGGTATTGAGAAGGCTCATGAGGTCCCCTGATGGGACATCGCCAGCGCCCAAAACCCAAATAAATTCCGACTGGCAGGCTTGAATCAGGTGCCCGGTGTTTCGCTCGAAGCCAACATTTATTTTCTGCCGAAAATATGCCGCAGAGGGCATCGACTCGAGGACTGCACCTTGCGTGTCATCGGTTGAGGCATTGTCACTAACAGAGATCCGCAGATTGGTCGGAGCTAATTGGAGAACACTCTCTAGAAATGGACCCTGAGCCCTTATAGCATTAGCCTGGTTGAACACTGGCACAACGATCTCTAGTTTTTTCAATTGAAAACCTTTCAAGAGTGAAACCACACATTTTTTCGGATTCAGGTCGACCGGTGGAGCCGCGGTTGAGTGAAACAATACAGCATCTTCAATGCGTACTGTCCATTTAGGTTCTTGTAGGTCTTGAGTATCTGCAAGGTGTGGCTGGTTTACACCTCTAGGGACTACTCTTGAAGCTTTCATGCTCGATCATTAAGGCTGGTGGCTCTCTAGCCTTCCCTTCTTTGTCGTGCCTAATGGTTAGGGAATATTCGAAAAGTCTCACTACTCAAGCTCCACCCAAAGGTAGGCTGCGTCTGCATTCCTGACCAGTAGGGTCGCTTCTCGGACGGCTCCCTGCTCGCTTGGATCAGATGTTTGGCTGAAATACTCACGGAAAAGTGCATCACGTCATACTCCAATTCTGAATGAAAGGTAAGACAGTACTTCGTATGACCTGAGGGAAGGGTTGCATGATTCATAAAAACTCTAATGACCTGCATGTTCGACAGCATCCACTCGGCTCGCTGGCTCGCTCAGCTTAGGGAACAAGACATCGACTTCCTGATCTTCCCTAGTTCCCCTCATAGAAGAGTTCACCCTGAGCTTGAGAGGTTGCTGTCT
>Ga0307980_1000313_pt1 | contig 23542 bp, 22 predicted proteins | sample OrgLakmetage1060_FD_201817 | JGI IMG/M metagenome (GOLD analysis project Ga0307980, IMG submission 201817) | Saline water microbial communities from Organic Lake, Antarctica - #1060 | ecosystem: Environmental > Aquatic > Non-marine Saline and Alkaline > Saline | place: Antarctica: Organic Lake... | reverse complement strand
CAAGAAATTAAAAATATCAAAAGTAATTTATTTGGAAAAACTAGAGGAAAGAAAAAGTTACCTGTATTAGGAAAAGTAATTAATTCTTCAGAATTATTTGGAACTGATAAGTTTGAAGAAGACGGTGACTGGGATAATCTTTTTGACAAAATTAGTTCTTTTGGAAATGAATTAAATGAATTTAAAAGTAAATTAAAAGCTGACAAATCAATCAAATTTTTAGATGAAATAAAAGATTTAAGTACATATAATCTAGAATCTCCATTTAACGATTTAAATGAAAACTTATCTTATTTACATAAAAATCACGGGACTTCCAAAAACTATTTTGCAGTAATTAATAAAATTTTATCTGCCTTTTTAAAAATGGACGATATTTATAAGTTAACACAATTACACAAATACGTCAGTACAAAAACTTATATATCTCAATATACTAAAAAATATAAGAAGAACTTCTTGAATCAAGTAATGAATTATGTTGATAAATTATTGAAAAAAGATATCAATAAATATATTTCATTTCTTCCAAGTAACGTAAATTATAAATCAGAAGATAATAAATATTTATTGTTAAAAAGTTATTTAATTGCTAACCCAGATTATGAAAAATTCACATATGTCAAAAATACTTTTTCTTTTGAAATAGAAGAAAAATATCAAAAAGTAATTGATGTTTTTTATATGAGTAAAGCTATGTTAAGATCGTTAATGTCAGAAGAATTATCATTGCTAACTCAGTATTTTACAAATGATTACAAAAGAAACATTCAAGTGTTTACAAATACACCTGGAACTATATCTCAACATATTGGAGTAAATTTGTTCACCAATTGCCTTGAAAAATATTACAATGAACATGACAAAGATTATTTAGAATCAAATATTGTAAAATCAGAAAGTGAATTTGAATAAAAATTTAAAACAATTACAAATCTAAAGTATTATTTTTTATTACTTTATATTAACCTCAACTATTATTTCAAACATGATTTCAAATATATCCAGTGATTCGTTTCAATTAATGTGTGAATATTTATCGTGCAATGACATCTACCAAATATACAAATGCAATAAATATTATAAAAACTTAATTCAAAATATTTCCTGGAAGCCTTTGATTGTAAAAATGGTAGATTCTCCTATTTTTAAATTATTAAAACCTAGTAAACATTTACTAACTGATGAAAATATGATTAACAGATATTTTTACTCAGCTGCTAAATACAACAACATATATATTTTGAATTATTTATTTTTTAAAAATACCAAGGTCACTTTCAAGATATTAAAATATATTATTTTTAATAATCATGTATCAATGGCAAGAAAAATACTAAAAGAAACAACATTGGATCCTGGAAAAGCAGGAAATTTTATTTTTCAAAAAGTATCTACACAATGTAATCTAGAAATGGTCAAACTATTATTAGAAGATGATCGAGTTGATCCAAGTGCTAATAGTAATTACGCTATATGCCACGCTTCCGAAAACGGTAATTTGGAAATAGTAAAAGTATTATTACAAGATCATCGAATAGACCCTGGATCTAGTAATAATTATAGTATTATACTTGCTTGTTGTAATGGTCATATAGATATAGTTAAACTATTGTTGCAAGATAATAGAGTCGATCCAGAATGTCTTTATAACCAACCTCTCGACTCTGCTATTCAAAATGGATATTTAGAAATAGTTAAGATATTGCTAAAAGATAAAAGAATTGATCCAAGTAAAAATGACAACCATCCATTTAGACTGGCTGTAATAAAAAAAAATATAGAAATAGTTAAACTATTGTTAGAAGATAATAGAGTAGATATAACATGTGAAAATAATTACGCTATCAAAACAGCTACTCGGTTAGGTCATCATGAAATGATAGATATATTGCAAAAAAAAATGAATATATAATCATTTGAGATCTACTCAACCAACATATATTAATAAAAATTATGGATCGTGGTATAAGAAGCAAGTTTTATTTTGAATTATGTACTGCACATGCTAAAATAAAAACAAACTATTTCAAAAACAAACTATTTCAAAAAGCATGTAGTTGTGGAGATTATACGACAGCTAGTTTATTACTCAAAGATCCAGTAGTTAATCCAAGAAAAGATAGCAATTACGCTATAATGAAAGCTTCTAAAAAAGGGCATCATGACATTGTTAATCTTTTATTATTAGATGATAGAGTTGATCCAAGTGAATGTAACAATTATTGCATTATAAATGCTTCCAAATATGGACATGTTAAAACAGTTTATTTTTTATTATGTCATCCAAAAGTAAATCCAAGTGCAGATAAGAATAAAGCTCTTATAGCTTCAAGTAAATTTGGTTATGTTGGTGTAATGAATTTATTGTTACGTCATCCTAAAGTTGATCTAAAGAAGTATTATAACCAGATCTTCTATAATTCTATCAGACATGATCACATTAGTATTGTTAAAATTTTATTGAAAGATTGCAATAGAAATATTGGTTTGTGTAATGAAAACATTATTGGTTTTGCTAGTAAGTTCGGAAGATGTAAAATTCTTAAGTTGCTATTAAAATACAAAGAACTAGATCCATGTTCTGGTGAAGACTATGCTATTAGAATTGCTTCTACAAAAGGACAATATAAAATAATCAAACTTTTATTAAAAGATGGTCGTATAGATCCAAGTGCTTGTGATAACTATCCTGTTCAGGTTGCTTCTAAAAATAATCATTTAAAAACAGTTAGATTATTACTACAAGACAAAAGAGTTAACCCAACCGCTAACAATTTCTATGCATTTAAGATAGCATTAAAACTTGGACACCTTCAAATAATCAATTTGTTATTAGAAGATAGACGAATTAGCTATAAGTTATTATTGTGAAAAAAAAAATGAAAAATTAAATATTAGAAAGATCTTATACCATAATTGTATAATACTTTATACAATATGGGAATCGACTTAACAACTTCAGAAACTTTAACAACTTCAGAAATTTCAAAAGCTTCAGAAGCTTTAGAAACTTCAAAAACTTTGGCAACTTCAGAAACTTCAAAAATTTCAAAAGATTACTCTATTCTTAAAAAAATGTGTAAAGATGGATCTCTCGACGATATCAAAAAATTCGTGTTTACAAAACCTAATGCAACTCTTGAAAGCAATCTTCTCAGAAATGATGTAAAATTGTGTAAAGAATTGTTTTGGATTGCTTGTAAGTATGACAAAATAGAAATTGTAGTACATTTGTATTTAGCACTGTTCTATGTTCCAAGAGGAAGTGAATGCAGAGGATTGTATTTAGCCTGCAGATTCAATGCTGTTAGTGTTGTTGACTTCTTGTTACTAATGGGAACATTAGACTTATCCACTGACGGATATAGATGTTTGACACTGGCTTGTAGATACGAGAATGCAGAAATTTTTAAAATGCTGTACATTGAAATCTACTCCCCAACACTCACAGACGTCCTTGCGAATTTTGCGCAATAATTAATCAAAAATTTTTAATTAATTATTACTATACAATGCATAAAACGCAGCAGCTATTAGATCCTATTAGTACTTTATGTAAGTTAATGTTTTTGAATTTTAAAAAATCACACACAAAATTGAGCATCCATGATCACGTTTTACATATACATAATCCATCTGCATATCAATTTATTGTAAGAATGTATAATGGAGATGGTAGAGAAAATATTACTGAGTTATATCAAACTATCATTAGATTAATTGAATGGTATATAATTTCTGAAGCAGATTCTGAAAACAATGAAACAAATTATCAAAAAATATTATTATCTGGAGCTGTCAAAAAATTAATTCCATATCTTTGTGATTCATTTACTCGTCTACAAGAAACATATCAATCAGGAAATGTAATATTATCACTTCAATTTTATATCAATTTACTTAAAAATTCATTAAACGGTTCATACAAAAAACAAGAATTGCCTATTAGTATTAAACCAATTGAAAATAGAGAAACGTTAATAGATTATGATAAAATGAAAAATTTATGGGATGTGGCAAGATTAAATAAATTATATAATTTATTTGAAAATTGCTTTGAAACACAGAAAGATCCTGTTTTATCAGAATTAGAAAAATCAGGGTTTATAGATGGGTATTTGAGATCTGCTAAAAGAATATTGTATGAATCAGACAGAAAATTCCAACAACTTATTTTGGATGGTAATAGAAAATAACTAAATAAAAATAACTAAATAAAAAATAACTATCAATATAATATATTATGCATCTTGTACTAAAACTCAATTTTCTTTCTTTACTGAAAGACCCAACAAATAAAATTAATACTAAGTTGTATAATTATTTCTTAGTGTTGTCCAAAGCATGTAATAAAAAAACTACATATCTGAAAAAAATAAATATTAATCAATATCTATCTATGCCGAAAACAGTAACACATGTGAATCTGAAAAACCATTTTCCTTTGCATGATTTTTATCTAAGTGATAAAATATCAGTTCAAATATTTAGATATACTATTAATGATGATACAATATCATTATTACATCATTGCAATATGTCTCATCGTTATAATGAACCAATGGTAAAATTAATGAAAGTAAAAAATGTTAAAAAAATTAATTATCTTGATGATTCAAGTTATTTAAATCAACTCTTTCACAACAAAATATTATTATATGCTGATAAATATTATTCGTTAACAGTCAAAAAGATGAATGTCGACGGTAAATCAAAATCTGATATGTATATATTACCAACTGATCATAAATTAAAAGTATATGATCGATATGCTCAAAAATATGTAATTAGAAAAAGAAGTGTGATAGAAGATTATTCAAATAAAACAGATAGGGATTTATCAGAAGATCCATTCAATAATAATATTGTCACTAATCCAGTAGATGGATATATCAAAACATTTCCAATTAATAAAACACTTCAGTTCAATATTTATGGAATGACTCACACTTACCAATCATTAAAATTAAAAGATTATTTGAATGGTTCCGGTATGATAATTGAAATATCTTCCCATAAAGATGACAGTAAACTTTTATACAGACCCTATAAAACTGCAATCTCAGATATAAGATTAGAAAAAAATAATTATCATTTATTGGCAGAAACCGAATATTATCTTCCACCTAATTTATTAGGTAGAGATTATTTCTCTGTTGTTTATGGTGACCATTCTAATGAAGGACATGGATATTTTAAAGATGATTCATATCTTCCTAAATATCCAGAAGTACGATTGAAATATAAAATGATTGTTATTTCTAGAAACAAAGACAGTGTAACTATAAACTCATTAAAACATAATAAAAACAATCAAGAAATAGGTCATGTTGATAAAGATATGACTTTAATAATTGTTTTCAATAGAAAAATAAAATTTTTACCAGATATAAAAAATAATCCAAATACTCCAGTTTACATTGATGGTAATGACAAAATAGGAGAATTGCTATAATATTTTTAAATATGTTTTAAAAATATTTAAAAAATATTTAACAAATATTGATTAAATTAGATATAAATTTTTTTGAACTAGATTATCATATAATGACAGAAATAATTGCTAAATACCCTCAAATACTAATTGCATTGTTACTTCTTCCACAAGGAAATCATATCTATAAAATGCTAGCTACTATGACTTATCTTTATTTTTATAGTGAAGATGCAATCATTGATAAATCATGGCATTTAGTAACTCTTTATTCACTATACATTATTTTTAATAAAACTGGGACTATGAGCAAATCTATTATTATGATTACATTTGCGTTGATGATATTTAATCACTTCAAATATAAAAAAGAGTGCAACTCAAATGATAAAATATGTAAATATCATGACAATAATTATTTATTTATTGTGATGATATTATGTATCTGTCTCTCTTTTGTAGATTGTTATAATAAATATTCAAATCTTAAATTACAAACAGGAGGAGGTAATATGACACTGGATAAATTTATGTTAAATGAAACTATGTAGATGAATTAATATAAATCATCCAGTTCACCTTTTTCTTGATTGGATAAATGATCCAATGTTGATAATAAAATAACATGAGTCCAACGTTTTTTGATATTATGATGTATCTTGTCAGGTTTGAAATTTTTAATTTTATTTATGTTGGCGACATCATTTTTCTCCATTTCCTTTTTCTTTGCAACATTATAAAATTCTCTCATTTTTATAATTTGATATATCTTCTCTGAAACATCATCTGTTAATTCAAATGGAAGGTATTCTTTAGCGTCACTAATCAAATAAGATATAAATTTAATTATATTGCTTTGTGTTTTTTCGTTTACTGTGTCAGTAAAGATATTGTCAGTCTCGTAATAATGTATGTATATCATTTATATTTTGAGTAAATATAAATATTTACGAGTATTAAATCATTATATTATAATAGAAATTTATAAGTAATGCTCGAATATATAATTAACACTGTCTATTCATCAATTGCATTTGTATCTTCTTATTTTATAGAAGATAATAATGTATTATGCTCTTTGATAGCTTTGGATACTGTATTTACATCAATTGCTTCAATAGGAGATTACTATTCAAGTAATAGTGGAAAATATTTACAAAAATATAAATTGTCATGGATTGATAGATATTTAATATATGCTACTTCGTATTTAATCTATTTGTTTTCAGAATATATTTTATGGAAGTCGGATTTACCAATACAACAATTATTATTATTTTTATCAGTTCCTAATATTTTGCAAAATGTCAGTAACAATATTATATTTTTAAATGTGATCAAAGTGAAAAATCAAATATTTATTAATGTTATTTCATCTGTAATCATTTCTTTACTCGAGTATATAATTTTATCTACCTTACACAAAAAAGTAATCATAGATAGTTCTTTAGTTACATATTTAATCGATAAAACAAAAAAGTCATATAATATTCTATTGACAGCTATTTTCAATATTAGTATTGTCATCATATTATATTTAATTAAGAATATTTCTAAAAAATATGTTTACTACAAAGCGATTAAACTATTGTATCAATATAAATATGAAGAAAAATTAGAAAGTTTCAATTATCAATCTTCAAAAGAAAAAATAATTAATACCATTGAAAACAAACAATGGGATAACTTGATTAGTCCAAATTTTTACCGAGCAATCATAGAAACAATCACATTAGAAAATAATAATAAGAAATTTAACTTCCAATTATTTGATTTCTTAGCTCGTATTGGTTCTATCATTGGAATATGGACTTTGATAGAATACAATAAAAGTATATTGCTTCTTATTCCGATCAGATTAATTGGAGCTATCTTCAGAAAGACTAATACTAAAACAGAAACTAGTTTTCTATTTGTTTTGACTGGCTTTTTATTTTTATTACCAGAACAATATTTACTGATCTCATTTACATCACAGTTTTATGACTGGGTTCTTTCATCAGCATCTCAAAATATTATTATTCTGTCAATAAAGAAATTAAAGAACAAATCAATTGACTTTTTTCAAAAATCTATTTATCAAAAAATATTACAAATCGATCCAAAAATCTTTTTTGGATATTTGTTGATAATAAGTTTAGTTAATGATTATGTTTTCTTGATAGATACTAAACAATTTCAATTAGTTATTTACTTTTCATATTATTATTTTAACAGAAACTCTGATTTATTTTTATTAGTGATTACTTATTTAATAAGTGGAATATCATATTGGAATACTTTTCATTCAACTATTTCATATTTACTGACTTCTTATTTAGTGACGTTGTATAAAAAAACTATTCACAATTCTTCAAAAGAAAGACTTAATATAGTTTTAAATAATTCTATTTATAAAATAAAAGACACGATACAATATAAAAATATATCGAGTATAGAAATCATAAGTAATTACACTCAGTACAAATAAAAAAAATGTACTCTAAAATGAAAATTAGTATTTTAAAAGATAAAATAAAAATAGATTCAATTGATAATTTAATATCAATCTTATTCAAAAATGGATATGTTCATAATGAAACTTTATTTTTTGACGATGACAATTTCTCTGATATTATTAGCTCAAATATTATTTTTCTAAATTATCGAAATATTGAAAAAACATGTAGTGTTGTTGAAATATTTGATGATCGAAAATACAAAGGTTTGATTGTTATAACAAACAGTGGTTTTGTATCATTGACTGATCAAATATCAGATCACCATCAAGATTTAAATATTGTTCATAGTCAAAATGAGAAATTTATTGGAATCACTCAAAAATGTCATCAAAAATGTCATCAAAGAATGGTTAATATGTTATCTAAATTATATCAAAAATATTATGGTTGTAGACCGAGTATTGTTTCATCTGATCATTCTGAAAAATAAAATAAATATTTATTTTTTTTATTTTTTTTATTTTTTTTTATTTTTTTTAGTGGTGAGTTTATTGATAATAAAATAATATAAACAAAAAAGTATATAGTAGATTATAAAAAAAAACAATGAGCCAATATTACAAAAAAGAAAGTCCTCAAAAAGAATTATCATTTCTAGATTTTTCAGAAAAAGATCTTAAACGAATCTCTAAAAAAACTGTATCTGAAACATCTATTTCAGATTTAATGAAAGTATTAATCGGTAGAGGAAGAGATCAATTAAATCCTGCATTATCAAAAGGAACTGAACGCTTATTAAAACAATTACATGGTGTTCCAATGAAAAGTAATTTCAACAAAAAAAGAAGAAATTACAATGGCCCTAGAAAAAACAAAAAACATCACAAGGGACGTAGAAATCATGCTGATCGTGAAAACAACCAAGAACATGAACAACACGAAGAACAAGAACAACAAGAACAACAAGAAGAAGAATAGAATTTCAACTAATATACTTCTCACCACTTTTAAAAAATAATATACAAAAACAAGCTTTTTGTACATTTATAAAAAATTGAAAACCTAAACTTTTAATTGATACATTAAAGCTATTGAAAAGTATCAATAACGAAATTTATGACAACAACAAACACAACGACAACGACAAACACAATGACAACAACAAAACCAACAACAATTACGCTAAAAAGCCCTTTACCATCAGAATTAATCGAATCAATCTTTGAATACTTACCTAACAAAGATTTACTGAACTTATGTACTGTTAACAGAGAATGTAATTACTATGTTAAAAATATTACATGGGAATCAACTTTATTCAAAATGGCTGAAGATAAGATCTTTGTAAAAGTAGTACCTAAAGACTCTATGTTTCCAACTTTTGACGAAGTATTGGAAAAATATTTTATTGCAGCTTATCATTACAACAACCACTTATTTTGCAAAGAATTAATTAAACAAAACAAAGAATTTGTATCTGATTATTTTGGTATTGCAATCAAGGTTGCATGTCAAAAAGGTTATACTAAAATAGCAAAAGTGATTATTGAAGATGGTGGATATGATCCAAGTTTTAACGACAACATTGCAATTTTAATAGCAAGTAGACATGGACATGTAGAATTAGTGAAGATGTTACTGAAAGACAAGAGAGTAGACGCAAGTAAGAATAATTCAATTTTAGAAGCAATCAAAAATGATAACCTAGAAGTATTAAACGTGCTATGTGAAGACCCAAGAGTAGACCCAGGACGTGATAACAACTCTGCTATCATTAGTGCATGTATTTATGGTCATGAAAAAGTAGTTGAAAAATTATTGAAAAACAAGAAAGTAGACCCTTCGGCTAATAGAAATAAAGCTTTTAGAAAAGCCTTTGAACAGAAACACATCAGAATATTAGAATTGTTATTAGCAGATATTAGAGTAGATCCAAGTGTTGGTGACAATTACGCAATCGGAATTGCAAGTAGAAATGGTGATTTTCAATTAGTTGAATTGTTATTAAAAAACAATAAAGTTAATCCTGGTGATAACGACAATTATGCTATTAGAAAAGCATCCAAGTACGGATACTTGAAAACATTGAAGATGTTATTGAAACACAAGATGGTTGATCCATCTTGTTATGATCAATACTGTGTGAAAACTGTAAGTGAAAATGGTAATGCAAAATTATTAAAAGAATTATTAAAAGACAAGAGAGTAGACCCGAGTTGCAGTGATAACTTTGCACTTAAACAAGCAATTAGATTCGGTCGCAGCAAAGTAATCAAAATTCTACTCAAAGACAAGAGAGTAGATCCAATTGCTTCCAATAATTGGGTAGTTCTAGAAGCGATCAGAGATAATGATTTACAAACTGTAAAATTATTATTAAAAAACAAGACATTTGATAAGTTATCTGGAAACGTTATTCTAGAAGCATGTTTAAGAAATAGAGTAGAAATGACAAAACTATTATTAGAAGACGGAAGAGCAGACCCAACATTTGAAGACAATGCTATTATTGCGATTGTATGTTATGAAGGATATCTAGAATTAGTAAAATTATTATTGAAAGATGGACGTGTTGACCCGAGTGCTAACAAGAACTATGCTATCGACATTTCTCTGGAACTTAACAGAACTGAAATTAGTAGTCTACTAAAAGAATATAAGCAAAATCAATAACTAATAACTAATAACTAATAACCAAGGACCAAGGAACGACAGATGAAAAGTTTTTACTATTAATATTTTCATAAATATTAATTTTAAAATAAAATTGAAAATTTGTTGCTTTGGTAATGTTTTTAAACAAATGATAAGTAATTTAATAATGACACTTATCGAAAAATTATCTAAAGACTCAATTCAACAAATTTTTGAATACTTATCACAAAAAGATTTATTATCCTTGATCAAAGTAAACAAAGAGATTAATTACGATTTTAAAAATATTACATCGGAAAAATTATTGCTTAAAATAGCTAATCAAAGAATATTCAAAGTAGTTCCATATAATAATACTATATCAGCTGCATCTTCAGATGACAAAGTAATTAATAAATACTTTCTAGGATCTTGTCAAAACAATAATTATTCATTATGTAAAACATTATTAACTAAAAATAAAGTACAACCAGACATTGACGACAATAAAGCAATTATTTTAGCAAGTGAAAACAATTGTCCAAAGATAGTAGAATTATTATTAAAAGACAAGAGAATCAACCCAGGTGCTAACGAAAATGCAGCTATTGCAGCAGCAATTTCAAATGGATGTTTGGAAGTAGTAAAGTTATTACTCAAAGATGAACGAGTTGTTATTGATGGTTGCCGTTTGAATATGCTTATACGTGCATGTGAAAATAACTTCTTAGAAATAGTTAAACTATTGATAGTAGATCTAACGCTTAATAAAAATGCTGACTATTCTAATCATGACGCTGTCCTCATGATTGCAATCGACCGCAATCACACAGAAATAGTAAAATTATTATTGAAAGATGGTAGATTTAATCCAAGTAGTTTTCTAAATTCCGCAATTAGAATAGCATCTTCAAAAGGAAATATTGAAATTGTTAAATTGTTATTACAAGACAGTAGAGTTGACCCAGGTGTTTTCAATAATGAAGCTATTAGATTTGCATATCGTCATCATCATAATGAAATAGTAAAATTATTAGCAAAAGACAAAAGAGTAGATCAAAATGTTGCTAATAAACTTATTTCAAAACTTACATAAAAATTGAAAAAAACATATCGTTAATTATTTAATGAAATGTCTTTTTCAAAACTTACATAAAAATTGAAAAAAACATATCGTTAATTATTTAATGAAATGTCTTTTTCAAAACTTACATAAAAATTGAAAAAAATATTTCATTAAATGACCAATTCATTATTAATATTTCAAAATATCAATAATGCCACTTTTTAAAAACATATCCAAAGACTCTTTACAAATAATACTTCAATACTTACCTTCTAATAGCTTACTCGTTATTTCTCAACTAAACAAATATTATAATTACTGCATCAAAAATATTACATGGGAACCATTATTATTTAGGTTAGTCGATTCTAAAATATTTAGAATATTTAATTGCAGTGATTCTATATTACAATCGTCATCTGAACTAACATATAAGTATTTCAAAGCATCGTGCAAATATAATAACTATTCAATCTGCAAAAGATTATTACAAAAAGACAATTTCAATCCTGGTAATCTTAATAATTATGCTATTAGATATGCTGTTGAGAAAAACTATTTAAGAATAGTTAAGTTATTACTGGTTGACTCTCGAGTCAACCCAAGTGATTTTAATAATTATCCTATTCGTCACGCAAGTGAAAAAGGTTATTTAGAAATAGTAAAATTATTATTAGCCGATAGTCGAGTAGACCCGAGTGATTATAATAATTATGCTATTAGATGGGCAGTCATTAATGGTCATTTAGAAATAGTAAAGTTATTATTACAAGACAGTCAAGTAGACCCAAGTAGTAAATATAATCACGCTATTAGAATGGCAAGTAATTATGATTTTTTAGAAATAGTGAAACTATTATTACAAGATAATAGAGTCGACCCAAGTGATTTTAATAATTACGCTATCAAAGCTGCCATTGAAAATGAAAACTTAAAGATTATAGAACTTTTATTACAAGACAGTAGAGTATGTTATGTCAAAAAAAAATAACATACTTTTATTTTTTAATTTGTATTTTTTAATAAAAATTGAATAAATGTATTTTTGGTATATCTATCTCCTAATTAATTCTAATTAGAAATGCTAGCATCAAAACAAGTATCCAGAGACTCAGTTCAAGTCATATTTGAATATTTATCTTCCAAAGACCTAGTGTCGGTATCAAGATTAAACAAAGATTATAATTATTATGTCAAGAATATTACATGGAGCCCTTTAGTAATTAGATTCTCCAATACTAGATTATTCAAAATATTTTCGATCAACAATGATATGTTGGAATCACCTAAAAAATATTTTCTTAGTGCGTGCAAAAATAACAATGTTGAAATTTACAAGAAGTTAGTAGTCAAAGTAGACCCAAGCTATAATTCTAACAAAGCTATTAAACTTGCAAGTAAAAATGGATGTTCAGAAATAGTAAAGTTATTACTCAAAGACAAAAGAGTAGACCCAAGTACAAATAATAATTATGCTATCAGATCAGCAAGCAAAAAGGGAAATTTAGAAATAGTAAAATTATTATTGAAAGATGAGAGAGTACTTCCACACGATGTTAGCAATGACGCTATCGGATCAGCAAGCGAGCAAGGAAATCTGGAAGTAGTAAAATTATTATCAGAAGATTCAAGAGTTGATGTTAATGATCACAAAGAATATCATTATTGTGCTATCTTAAAAGCAACTAAATATGGTCATATGGAAATAGTAAAATTTCTACTGAAACATCCTAAAATAGATTTAGATAAATTTGGGAGAAATGCTATTATTTTAGCAAGTGAATATGGTCATCTATCATTACTTGAAATGTTGTTACAGGAAACTAAAATAGACTTAAGAACAGAAAGAACACTTTCATCAGCTATTTTAAAAGCAATTTCACACAATCATTTAGAAATAGTAAAGTTGCTAATAAAAGATACCAGAACAGAATTAGAAGATGTCCGTATTAAAATTATTGAATATGGAAGTTCCGATGGTCACTTTGAATTGATTAAATCAGTTTACACTAAAGATATACTTCCATATCAAGTTGAAGATTCTTTCAAAAATGCAGCTACTTATGGTCATTTTGAAATAATGAAATTTTTATTAAAAAAAGAAGTTATTCCAAATGTTGAAAGTAATTATGCTATCAGAATGGCAAGTGAATGTGGACATTTAAAAATAGTTAAGTTTTTATTAAAAAACAAAATGGTAGATCCAAGTGACGATAATAATTATGCTATTGTTAATGCAAGTAATAATAATTTTCCAGAAATAGTAGAGTTGTTATTAAAAGACAAACGAGTAAACGCAAGTCAATCTGTTAACATTGCATTGAAACGTGCAATTTCAAAAAATAATTTAGAAGTAGTAGAAATATTGTTAAAAGACGAAAGAGTACGTAAAAATTTAATTGCTAACAAAAATGTCTATGATAATATTTTCAGTAATAAAAATATGGATTCTGTATGTGAAAAAGCTAACTTGGAAATGGTACAATTATTGTTAAAGTCTAAGAAATTTACTAAACGTGATTTTTCAAAAACTTTTTTAGCATCAGTTAAAAATGGAAATATGGAAATGTTAAAGTTATTGATGAGTCAATTAAAGATGGACCCGAGTATTAACAATAATAGTGCTATTGGAATGGCAAGTTGTTATGGTCATTTAGAAATAGTTAAACTTTTATTAAAAGATAACAGAGTAGATCCAAGCAGTGACAATAACTATGCTATCCGATGTGCAAGTTGCAATGGCCATTTAGAAATAGTTGAATTATTATTAGAAGACGACAGAGTAGATCCGAGTGATTTTGGAAACCTTGCTGTTTCTAAAGCAAGTGAAAACGGTCACTTAAAAATAGTTAAACTATTACTACAAGATGATAGAGTGGATCCAAGTGATCAAGATAATAATAGTATTATATTTGCATGTATGTATGGCCATGTAGAAATAGTAAAATTATTATTGCAAGACAAGAGAGTAAACCCAAGTGATAATGACAACGAAGCAATTGCAAATGCATGTATTGAAGGTTCTGTCGAATTAGTGAAGCTATTGTTAAACGATAGTAGAGTTGATCCGAGTAGATGTAGCAATAAAGCCATTGTAAATACATGTCAGAGAAATAACACTGAAATGTTTAAGCTATTGTTAGCTGACAAAAGAGTTGACCCAAGTGATAATAATAACGATGCTATGTTTAATGCAATTCATTACCGTCTTCCGAAAATGGTAAAATTATTGTTGACAGATGATAGAGTAGACCCTCATTTCAATAATAATAGTTTTTTGATGTATGCAATTCAAATGAATAATGTTAAAATATTAAAAATATTATTAGATCACCCAAGAACGAAATCAAACTTAAAAGGATATGACTTGATTGTTAGATCAGCTGAAAATGGATTTTCTGAAATAGTGAAATTACTTGGACGTCATGAAAAAGTAAGTAGAATGGAATATTTTTTATTGATAGATGATGTTAAAAAAAATGGTTTTGCAAAAGTAGCGTCTCTCTTGGAAAAATTCAACGATCAATACATAAAAAATATTAACAGTTTCTAAAAATATCAGATGATTCAAATGTTTTTTCAAATAATATTTTAATATTATTTGAAAAAAATTGAAAAAAGAAAACTTTGCGACATGAATTAATAAACGAGTAACAATAATAGAAATTATACCAACAATAAAAACTATGACAACAACTATGACAACAACTATGACAACAAGACCTACAGCAACATTAGATGATGTATCCAAAGATTCTTTCATTGCAATACTTGAATTTTTACCATGGGAAGATTTCACTAAATTATCTTCAACAAGTAAAAAGTACAGATATTTGATCAACACTATTTCATGGGAACCTTTGTTAATTAGACTATCCAAATGCAAATTCTTTAAAAAAGTTAAATATCACAAAAGTATGACAGGGTCATCTCAACAAACAATTGATTTGTATTTTAGAGCAGCTTACAAACACAAAAACAATCAATTATTTAAAGATTTTTTAGAAAATAAAATCGTAGATCCAAGTGAAAAAAAATACTATTTTATTGGAATGGCATGTGAATCAAAACGTATTGAAATAGTAAAAATGTTATTGAAAGATGGTAGAGCAAACCCTGGTGATTCTAACAACTATGCTATTGAATTAGCTAGTAATTTAAAACATATAGAATTAATGAAACTTTTACTAAAAGATAAACGTGTTGACCCAAGTGTTAACGACAATAAAATTATGAAGAGAGCATGTTTACTTGGAAACGTAGATGTATTGAAGGTATTATTAAAAGATAGTAGAGTAGATCCAACTGCAGGTATCAATATTGCTATTGTAAGAGCATGCAAATATGGGCGATCGGAAATATTAAAAGTATTATTAGCAGATGGTAGAGTAGATCCAAGTACATCAGATAATCTCCTTTTTATGAAAGTTTGTGAGAGTGGTAATACAAGAGTGGTAAAACTGTTGTTACAAGATAGTCGTGTTGACCCAACTGCTCAAGATAACCGTGCTCTGGTAACTGCATGTCGCCTTGGAGATCTAGATGTATTAGATTTGCTATTAAAAGACAGTAGAATCGATCCAAGTGCTGAAAATGGCATTATCATGCAAATTGCACGTCGTTTTAGAAACACAGAGGTAATAAAGTTATTATTAGAATACGATAGATCTGAGAACTCATCATAATTACCATTGGCTATATTTTTTCAATTGATATTTCAAAATATTAATTGTAATTACTCTAGACTACTTTAATAATATTGGTATGTATGCAATCTATCATCATAATGATTATTTGCTTTTGGAGAATTTGCAAAGGGTGTATGTATGACTTCGGTGTCTTTATCTTTTTTGATAATACCATAAACTATATCTAGATATTGATTTAGAATCTTTTCTAATTTTTGATGTGCTTTATCTAATTTATTAATATAATTACCATCGTCTGGCAATGTAAATATAATCGAGTGTAGTGCATTGAGAGATGTTTCTTTTTTAGCAACCATTATTTGATAGTAGTATATTGGAAACTTAACATTATTTTTTAATATATCTACATATTCAATAATCCATTTGATCGCTTCTGTCATTTCTTGATATGCACTTGGATGATATTGTTTTATGTCTTGGATAGAAAACAAAAAATCAATTAAATCTTGATTTCCATTTACATCAATATTATTAGTTGCTATATTATCTTTCAAGTAATTAGTTTTGAGTTGATACTCATCTAAATTTTGATCTAGTTTTGATTGCTTTTTACCAATCAAATACAAAATAACTAAATATGAAAGAAACAATGCAAATAATAAATTGAGCCCGATTGTTTTCGATTTTAATAACGCAACAAAAATAAAAATAATAAAAACATAAATTGCCGTTTCATCAGAATTGATCTGAGTAATAAAAGAGTAAACTGATGGCATTATAATATCATTCTGAAAATAAAATTGATTTTATAGATAAATAAGATTCGCCATCAATATTTATTTAATAAAAACAATAAATGAACGATATCGAAGAAATTAGAAAATCACTCTTTGCAGGTAAATTTTCAAATGAAATAAAGTCTATTGAAAAACAGTATTCTGGAAACTTATTAGACAATTTTCCAGAAGTAAAAGAAAGATATATGCATTTAAAAAGTATTGATCTAAACATATCTGCTATTGGAGAAAGTAACGAAAATATAATTGCGCCAAAAGACAAAGAATTAATAGATAAAATGGTTTCTGTCAGATGGAGTTCCATCTACACTAAATATAAAATTATCAAAATAGATGAGTATCTAAGTGAACGTGTTCCAGATAAAAAATTTAAAAAACTTATATTAAATAAATTATCAATTTATGCTATCAACAAATGTATTAACAAAAAAGCACATGTTGTCTATGATAAAGAAAAAAGAATGATTACAGATATACCTATTTTAAAAATAGATAATCAGAATAAAAAATTTAAAATAAATTTAAAATAATGAATTTAAAACAATAACAAGATCATAATAATATCTATAAAATTACTATGAATTACTCATCTGATTTGAATTTAATAAGCTTTATTAAATCAAGAAATGATGAAGATGCAATAAAATATATTGATCGATGTAATAAAGTATTAGAAAAAAATTATTTAATTGAATCTAAAAAGTCTTCACTTTATGAAGATACTAAATTAAAAGAGTCTGTTAAAGATATGAAAGAAGAAGATATGTTAAAAAATGTTGATTTTTGTAAGAATACTTATCTGAAACTAGTTTGTCAAAAAACAATGGTTTCTAAAATATTAAGATATCAACTAGAAAACAAATATAAAAATCCGTTATATCTCAAAATAAATAACCATAAAAAAGCAGTTGGTTTAATAAAAGAATTATTAAAACAATATCAATGGAAAGCGGGAGGTTTTTACATCGATGACATGGAATGGATGGAAATAAATAGTGAAGTAGAATCTGATCACTGTGAAGTAAATTATAATGAAATAGTATTGTTAAATACTATTGATAATAATCGTACTGGTGATGAAGAAATTGAAGAATTCTTGCAGCATATTATTAAATATGCTGATGCAAGTACTTCAAATAAAATAGATTTTCAATATGATATTATAAAATTGAATAAAAAACTGAGCAAGATATTAATCTGGATCAGTAAAAAATAGTTACAATTTAATCAGAGTCATTAAAGCAATATTAGGCTGTCTGTTTATATTGATATTTGGATCAATTGAGTCAAGTAATATTGCTAATATATCGAAATAGTTTTTTTGATCAGATTGTCTGAAAGCATAACATCGATCAAACAAAATATCAGTTCGGTAATCAGAAACTAGTATTCGACATGTTTTGATACAGTTATTATTAACAACGTGTCTAATTGCATAATTATTATTGTCATTTGGATTTACATGTGGCAAGAGTATTTTTATCATTGGTATAATATTATTTTTTACACAGTAATTGAATAAGTTTTGTTTGTTAAAACAAGCAAAGATATCTTTGAAAAAATATCTAGATAAAAGAAATAGTAGTGAAATCATTTTTTTATGCATTAACTATTAGAAGTATTCGCAAAATTTTATTATTTCAATTTTTACTTTGGAATAATATTGTTAAGATGTTTTTTTAATCTTTTTCCAATAAATTTTTTTAATGAATATTGAGTTTTCATTAATTCGCTCCAAGTTAATTTTCCACCGTAAGCAGATTTGTGTTTATTTTTCTTCAAAAACTTTTTTAAAATCTTTTTCATATCTTTTCTTTTTAAAATTTCTTTTTCAATGAATCTAACAATTTTTTCTTTATCATCAGATGAGTCAACTTTATTATTTTCATACTGACTTCTTTTTTCGATCAAATCAACTTTATCACCAGAAACTTTGAAGTATTTTAAAATGTATGATAAATCATCATAAAGCCATTTATCAAGAGTTTTATAATAAAAATATCTATTTACTCTTTTGATAACCATAGGATCGTTATCGATATTTTCATGAACAACTAGATAAGGATCTGTTGTGTTCAAGTTTAATGTACTTGATAAAGATGACATATTCGATGTCATTGAGTATGGATTTAAATTAGGTTGTAAAAGACCTTGTGGTGATACCGCACTAGTTAGTGAAAACGGGGATGTTGTTATAAACGGACTAGACATTATATTATAAATTACAATATTATTAAAAATAAAAATTTTTTTATTATTGTTTTTTCTTAATTATTATTTTTTAATTTTTCAATCATCATTTTTTTAATGTGATAATTATGTAACTGAATAATTTTCCAGCTATCTTTATACGATTCTATATATTGATACAGCAAATTATTAACGAAATTACCAGTAATTTTTTGATAAAGGATGTATTTAGTAGCTAATTTAAGTTTTTCTGGATCAGTATTTAAGTTTGTCTCTACTTTATCTGGAGCTATAAAATAAACACCTTCTTCTTTACTACGAATATGTAATTTTAAAGATTCCATGATATAACCACTCCAATATGTTCTAATATAATTCAAATAATAATTTACAATATAATCATTTATAATTCCTCTATCTAGCCCATACACCTGCCAAGAAATATTAAGTAATCTATTTTTAGTGTATTTAGGAACTTCTGGATTCGAATCAAGCCAAGTAAAACATCTATAAAAAGAATTTATTTTATAGTTATAAACTAAAAATATTTTTCCATCAAACCCAACTGTTGGTGAAACTATTCCGTCGAAATGTTTTTCAGAAATCTGAATGAAGTCACATTCGTCTAAATTATCTACTTTATATTTATATTTAGAAAGATCATTATAAACTGGATTTTTAGTTGCACAATATGGTTTGTCATGAATTAACAATTCTAACGTAATAGGATGCACTGACCAAGTATTTGCGTTAATACATTCGGTAAGACATTCTGACCCATTAATTGATTTTGGTAATTTACTCATATAAAAATATATTTTATAGAAATAAATTAAAAAAAGCTCATGTCATTATCGTTGATTTTATTTAAAAACTTCAATTTATTCTGTAGTTTTTTGCAAATGTCTTCTTCATAAGTATCTGCACAATAGATTATTCTTTGTAGAGCGGGTGATTTAACATCAGTTCGATATATTCTACCAAGTGCTTGTACTAAATCTGTTGCTGAGAAATTAGGAGAGATCAAAGACACTCTTTGTTTATAATTAATATCATGCAAACTAATTCCAATTGAAGATTTTATATTACATATAATAACAGATGATTCATTTGATTGAAATGAATTTATAATATTTTCTCGATCTTCTTGTGACTGTTCTCCATAAATTAAATTATCACATCCCAACATTTTCGATAACGCTTTGATATTTTGAGTATAATTTAAAAATATAGCAATACTCAATCCGTTTGATAGATAATCTCCTGTTAGTGTTTTGATAATATTTAATTTAAGGTTTTCTATCTTACTTCTTATTTTGTGAATCTCTTCCATTTTACTTATTTTTTTGACATCACGTATTTGATTTTTTTTCAAAGCTATTAAATAATCAGCCATTTTCTTTTTACTTGAAGCTGGTAATGTATAACAAACAGCAGATATTTGATTTTTTGGAAACATGTTAGCTAATTCAGATATCTCCATACGAGATCCTAATTCAGGATAGATCAATTTATTTATTCCGGTTTCTTTTTTAGTTATTGAAAACTGTTTTCTATCTTCTCGCATAATTGATTTAATCCATGATTTTCCATAACTAACTGTGTTGTATAAATTTAACATATATCCAAAAACTGCAAACGATTCAGGGTTGTCTGAAATAGTTGCACTCAACAAAAGTATTTTAGTTCTTACTTTTTTCAAAGAAATTAATAATTTTCCATTTTGTGACTTTTTATTTTTACATTTATGTGCTTCATCAAAAATAACTAATGTTTTATTTGGAAGTGTCCATTTATAATCTTTACCGTTATTTATCACAGTCAAATATTGATTGCCTGATTTTTTAATTTTTTCATAATTAACAATAGCCAAAGGTGTCACACCAAATAATTCACATACCAATTTCCATGCGGCAATAATTGGTCTGGGGCAAATAATAAAAGGAGAAAGTCCTAAAGTTTTTGCAACTGCAATTGATGTGTATGTTTTACCAGTCCCTGTATCAGATCCATCCAATGCAATATGATTAATTTTAGTTGAGACAACTAAATTAAGAGTATGTAGTATTTGATACTTCTTTAAAATCTTTTCTGCTTCTGGGTTTATTTTTGTTTTAATAAAAGTTAAATTTTTATCATTTTTTAGCATATAATCGATTCTCTCTTTGATCTTTTGGTCAGTGATTGATGTCATTTATTTAGTTATTAATTTATTAGTAGAGATATATATTAATATATTCAATTTTATATTATGAGTTCATTTATAGGAACGAGACAAAATAAAAAAGATTTGCTTGATAATGTTATTAAACTAGAATATCCTTTATTGAATATTAATGAAAGTATGATGCTTTTAAAATATTTCGTAAAATCTATTAAATACATATGCGAAAAATTCGATGTTCCTGAAAAAATTTTTATTGATCAACTATATCAAAATAATTTTATTGATTCTCGAGGAATATTAAATATTTTATTACCTCACGTTGACCAATGTTTGAAAAAAAACATTTCAACACTAAATCAAATATACACTTCTAAAAAAAATCAATTCAAAGAATTATCGAAAGACCCAATCAAATATACTTATTCCAATATCCAATATTCTCGATCAAGACGAACGACTAGTAATGATACAGGAGAAATAAGATTTAAAGAGACTTTCATCAATCAAAATTATATGTTATTGTTGAAAACAATTCGAATCATATCTAATAAATTACTTGTTAACTGGATCGACGTACTTCCTTTGCCGGTTTTGAGTAGAAATACTGGATTCCCGTTGCATGAATTAAATTTAAATAAAAGTTACACGATTCGAGATAAAAAATTACGTCAATTATATTTTAATACTAAAACTCGCTACCAAAATATTGCCGATATAGAATTTGATATATTTACAGAGAAAAAAGAAAATGGGTACAATGGACTTTATATAGGCGATGTCTATAATACTATATTCAATTATTTGTATGATAATATCAAACCACTTAAATGGCTGTTGTATGAATTTTATATAATTAAATTAGGTGCAGTGTCTATTTATTTAAAAATAATATTATCAATATATGATTCGATTGACTTTGAACTTACATGGGGAGCACAAGAACTTGATAATAAAAATTTATTTATTGACAGCACAGATTTTTTAATTGACATTGCTACTAATGTTACATCAGCTGATTTTATTAGTACTGTACCGGCATCCAATATGATAATGACAATGGTTTTCTTTTTTAATAAATATTATACTAAACGATCAGAAGCAATTGAAAAAGGATTTATTCCAATCAATCTATATGATAAAAAATATGGTTATGACTCTGAAAATGATGATATTGATGATGACATAAAATATGAAAATTTATCATTTGAAGAAATATTAGTTAATTTTAAATCTATTAAACCAGAATACTTATACGATTTCTTAGCTTCTTCAATAAATTCAATTCAAAATACTTTTTACGGACAACAACTTTACGAATATGGTGAAACTAAAATGGTTCTTAACGATAATAATTTATTGTTTATGCAAAAAAAAAACGGGCCATCTGGCATCCCTAGACTAATCACATTGAAACAGATATATAATTATTGCAAGTCATTAGTTCATTACAATGTTATAGATGAAAATGGTGAAGCTATTTATAAAAAACTTCCTAGTAATTGGGAATCTTTATCAGATAATCAAAAATATATTTTCTTTGAACGATTAAAATATTCTCAACATAAAGTCGATACAGAAAATCCTTTAATAGACGGATTTTTTAATATTAGTGGTTACTTTCGTAGAGTATTTTTAATGGAAGAAAATGAAATCCCTCAAGCTGTTACAGATACCGCACTAATAATATATACATACATCACTGAAATTGTAATGGAAACAATGGCTGTATATGGAGTGCTAACAACATTTACTCCTAATTTTAATATTACTGACAAGAAAAGACACAAAGTAGTTAAAGATAAAAAAATTTACAACAGAAAATTAATGAAAAGTTTTTCACTAACACCTGAAAAAAAAGATATATACGAAGGTCAGTGTAATTATTTTTTAACCAATCTACCTTATGGATTAGTAGGCCCAATTGCTCTCAAAAAAGAAAAAAAGAATATAGAGTATTTAGATTATCTGTCTGATCATTCTAAAGGATGGAATTTTGCATATGCATTAAACTGGGTTTCGCAAATTAATTTTTACCATCATTACATTAATAATAGAATTGCTTTTATAACAGGGTCAACGGGTGTAGGTAAATCAACTGAGATACCAAAACTGTATCTTTACAGTATTCGTATGATTAATTATCAGTACAGTGGATCTGTTG
>Ga0307980_1000311_pt1 | contig 23636 bp, 24 predicted proteins | sample OrgLakmetage1060_FD_201817 | JGI IMG/M metagenome (GOLD analysis project Ga0307980, IMG submission 201817) | Saline water microbial communities from Organic Lake, Antarctica - #1060 | ecosystem: Environmental > Aquatic > Non-marine Saline and Alkaline > Saline | place: Antarctica: Organic Lake... | reverse complement strand
TGACTTGCTGTTCTAAAAGCTTTTGCTACTTCACTTCTTCCAGTAGTCCAGAGGCAACATCAAAGATGAAACCCCTGACAGCATCGGTGTGAGGGATGAAAGGCGAAGCCTTTATCCTCGAGATGCTCTGTAGGACATCGCTTGCGATGTCACTAAAAGACTCCGCCGCCCACTCGGGCTTCAAGCCAGTTTCCTTGCGGATACCTTCTTTGAACTCATCGTCAGTAAAGGTGAGCATGCCACAGTCGGTGTGGTGGATAAGAATTATCTCTTTGGTGCCAAGGAGTCGCTGGCTAATAGCTAAAGACCTGATCTCATCGGCTGTCACAACGCCTCCGGCATTACGAATAACGTGTGATTGACCTTCTTCAAGGCCCAGCGCGCCATAAACATTGATTCGTGCATCCATGCAGGCCAAGACCGCAATGTTCTTTGCAGGTGGCAGGGGAAGGGGTCCAGAGAACGAAGCAGCATATGCCTTGTTGTTCTCCAGAAGCTCATCGGTGAATGACATGGATTCCTTAGGTTGTTGGTCCAGAGCATCGGCGGTCGCCGATGCCTATTGCTTGATTGCATAAAGGACAACACAAGTTTCGGGAGATCATTTATTTGTTACAAACGGTTACGTTTCTACAAACGCCCTCTCTCAACAAATGGGAGCTCTCTAAAATGAATCCAATTCAAACCTCATGTTGTGGTGGTGGACTCTGAACTAACAAAAGGAGTTTCAAGTGTCCAAGCCAGCAAACAACTCAAAGACAACATACAAATTTAATAACCGCAAATCTGGATTTTTCTGCAAGCTCGAACCTGCAGCAATTGCGTTTGGTTTGCTGGCAACCGCACTGTCAATAGTTGTTCCAGGCGTTGGGGCATACGATAATAAATTGTAACCAGCGTCTTTGGTGTTTCTCCGGTAACTGGAGTCCTGAGCGACATTCAGCCGACCGCGGCACAGACCGGGACAGCTAGCGAGGCTGTGAGTCTCAGCGGTCAGGCAGTTCTCTCAAACTCAACCTCGGCTGCTACCCATCCAACCGCAATGATTTCAACCCGTGCCCTTACCGGCACGGTCGCAGTAAACTCAAACCTGGCAGCCAACCAAGCTGTTTCACAAACTGCAATAGCCGCTGCAACTATTCCAGCCACGACTGCTCCAGACGGGGCAGAGGTAATAGCCTCAATGCTCCAAACACCATGCAGGCAAACCAAGAACTTCATGCCAATGAGCTTCTCAATCACAACGGCTTGTGAGTTAGCGCCAGTTTCCATCACGACACGCCTCAACCCCATGAAGAATAAACCAATTATCAGCACTCAAACATTGGGGGTTAACCCCATCATCATGACGCCCAACGGCATAGACAGCTGAGCAATGAGAAGCCCCAGTTGGTTACTGATGGCTGGCAAACTAAAAGCCTCTAGGTCTTTTGAGTGATGAGAGCTGTCCAAATGCTAGAGCGCCATTGCTAACCTGAGCGCTCCGCCCTTTCTGTGTAAACTTACGGCTGTGAATGCGGACGTAGGCGAAAACGAAAAAAACCAACTCCTGGTGCTTGGGGCGGGGAGGCCCTTAAATGCCAAGACACCATCTGCCGCTGAAGAGATTTTGGGCCCCTTGACGGCCCTCCGGTGGAATATGGCCTCGGCTCGGGTGGGCCCAGAGGCGGTGCAATTGGTTGCAGGTTACGACTTGCGGTCACTTGAAGCGGAAATCCCTGACATTGCGATTCACGAGAACCCTCGATGGGAAACAACTTTAAGCGTCGGATCACTCTTCTGTATCCCCTACGAAAATAAGAGTGCCTTTTTGGTCTACAGCGACATTGTCGCCAACGCTAACCTTTTTGATGACTTGAAGTCGACTGGTGCAGACATCGCAATCGCTTGGGACCAAAGTTACTTGGAAGACGAACTCTCTCACTTTTCTATCTCCAAGGACTTAGAAAAAGTTCAACTTAAAAATGGCAAAATTTTTGCAATTGGAAGAGAGTCAGTAGGTGAGGAAGCTGCCGGCTTTTTCCCTGGGATAGTCTGGCTCTCGGCGAATGCGCGAAAGGCGATCCACATTCTGCCAGAAGGCCTCAAGGACAGGCTTTCGACCTACCACCTCTCAGAGCTAGTTGAGCACTTACGCCAATCAGGCTTTTCAGTACAAGCTTTGGAGAGCAAGGGCCAATGGGCTCGCGTTGAGGATATCGACGGCCTCGCTAAATTCGTCCTCGGCTCAAAAGCTGACTCACTTATACGGCTGAAGCCATTGTTGAAAAAGAGCAGAGTCCCTGATTCTTTGATGGTCACGCTCGGTTTTTGGAAAAGTAATCGTCATGAGGTGCTTGAAGAAATCAAGACAAAATTTGGAGACATTGAACTCGTGGTTCGCTCTAGCTCTCTCGCCGAGGATTCATTCCATGGCTCACAGGCGGGAGCTTTTTTGACAGTTCTCAGGGTCAAGACGGAGGAAGAAATTGCGCTAGCAGTGGAAAGGGTCTATGGATCTTTCAACTCCGATGATCCGGGAGAGCAGGTTCTGATTCAACCTATGATTCAGAATCTTGTGGTGAATGGAGTCATCGCGACACGATCTCTGGCAACATCATCTCCGTGGGTCGCGATCAACTATGAAGAGTCGACTAGGTCCGATGGCATAACTTCAGGTAAGTCAAAAGATGCGAAAACAATTCAGATTCTTAGAGAGCCAGGGTTAGGCGTAAAACTCGATTTCACGGACCCGAAAATTTCCCAACGACTACCAAATTGGACCTCAGTTCTGCTTCAGGCGCTAAATGAAATTGAGAGGGTGCTTCACTACGACCGACTGGACATTGAATTTGCAATCGATGCCGATTGGAATGTTCATGTTTTTCAGGTGAGGCCTTTAATACAATCTAGAGGACGTGAGAACTTTAGTGACCATGAAGTCATTGACGCCATGGGTCGTGCAGCTCAGACTTGGGAAGAGCACAAAGAGAGGTGGGGGAAGTATTACGCTGGCACAACCCCAGCTTTGAGCAACATGACGGATTGGAACCCTGCAGAGATACTGGGGGTGTCGCCTGGCCATCTAGCATTGAGCCTTTATCAATCCCTGGTGACGAATGATGTCTGGTCAGAATCGAGAAGCCTATTTGGCTACAGAGACATGTCTGGGCGGCGGTTGATTGTAGACCTTGCAGGAAGGCCGTACGTCGATGTTATAGCAAGCTTAGAGTCCTTCATTCCAGGAGCATTGAGCGATGAAGAAGCCAAGCAGCTGTTGACTTTCTTTGCAAATCGCTTGGAAGATAACCCATCCTGGCACGACAAAGTCGAGTTTGAAATTGTGCCAACATGCCTCACTCCTGATTTTGAAGTTTGGAAGAATAGATTAAGAGATGAGGGCCTCTTCGCTGAGGATTTGATTGAAAGATACGAACTTAGCCTTCTCGACGTCACCGTGCTCTCTTTCGAGGGCCTCGAGAATGACCTATTGCTGCTCGAAAGGCTTGACCGCGAGGTGGAGTTGATTTTTTCCGACAGCTCAGCCAATGCGAGCGAGAAAATCGAGGCTGCTTTAGACACATGCCGGTCGCTGGGAACATTACCATTCGCGAACCTTGCTCGTCGAGCATTTGTGTCTGTAGCAATTCTTCGAGACGGAGTCAAGGCCAACATATTGTCGGACCAGGGAATGGGTGAATTCCTGGGAACAATAAATTCGGTCAGTCACGACATGGGACGCGACGCACAGAGGACCAAGAAGGGAGATTTGGCTTGGGATGATTTCGTTGCTCGTTACGGGCACCTTCGACCTGGTACCTACGAAGTGCTTTCTCCTCGATACGACTCATCACCTGATTTTTTCCTTCGACCCTTAGTAGATCAAATCCCTGAAACTCATGAAAGTAGTGATGCCGCTACATGGAAAATGGAGAGGGAAGAGCTCTTCGACTGGGTCACTCTCCGCTTTTCATCCATAGATAGAACTGAAATAGAATCCTTCCTTCGTGACTCCATCGAGGCTAGAGAGTCTGCAAAGTTTAAATTTACTCGAACACTATCGAGAATACTCGAGGAGCTAAAAGAGCTTGTTGGCACTTGGGGTATTACTGAAGTGGAGCTTTCTAATCTGAACCTGAGCGACATCCTGTTCAGAGGCCCGGACGCTACTGTCGATGAATCGTTCACGAGAGCTCTTAGGGTTGTTGCAGCGAAAAATGCTGATATGCAAAAAATCGCAAGTCTCTTGAAGCTCCCAGACTTCATTTCTAAAACAGTAGATTTCAAAACATTTATACAAGGTGCAGAGGCCCCAAACTTTGTTGGAAACCGTTCCGTAATCGCTGAGACGGCGCTTCTAGAAAGCGGCATTGCGTCGGGAATCCCGGGACGTCTCGATGGGTGCATTGTGCTTATTGAATCGGCAGACCCAGGCTATGACTGGATCTTTGGCCATGCGATTGCTGGTCTCGTTACAATGTACGGCGGAGCAAACTCTCACATGGCCATTCGAGCGGCCGAATTTGGTTTGCCCGCTGCCATAGGGGTCGGGCAGGGCACCTTTGAATCACTGTTGAAACATGGGCTGGTCGAACTTGACCCTTCGAGCCAAACATTAAGAGGAATGAATTGAAAACCATCATTGTCTCCCAAGGTCGTTGGCATGAACCTAAACGCGGTGAGACCAGAGAGGGGATTGACACTCGACTGATATCCATGATGGACAATCTTGGCCTCCTACCTGCCCCAATGCCTAATGGACTGAGTAATCCACAGTTTTTTATCTCCCAAATTAGGCCTGAGGGCATCCTGCTTTCTGGAGGAAATAACATTGGGGATGAGCCTGAACGGGATAACACCGAACGTGTGCTCCTTGAGCATGCTCGAACACACGGGCTACCCGCTCTAGGGATCTGCAGAGGGATGCAGATGATGAACGTATTTCTTGGCGGCTCGATTACCCAGGTAACCGGGCATGCGGGGGTGCGACACTCAGTCAGTGGCGCAATGACGGCAGAAGAGAATTGGTCGGTAAATAGTTTTCACAATTTTGGAATTGGGGCCCTAGCCAGTGACTTGCGGATCGAGGCTCAGGCGTTCGATGGCGGTATTGAGGCAGTTTCTCATGCAACGATGCCTTGGTGTGGAATAATGTGGCATCCGGAACGCGAGGAAGCTCTAAACGCCAGTGACGCGGCACTTTTTCAGAGAGTTTTTTTTGACACGAAGGATTTTGAAAAAGGGACGGCGTGAAGGCCATAATTTTAGCAGCCGGAATGGGGTCTAGGTTACGACCACTGACAGACGATAAACCGAAGTGCCTAGTCGAGTTGGACAAAATACCTCTGCTAGATCGTCAGCTGGAGGTTTTGAAAATCGCTGGTATCTCTAACGTGCATGTCATCGGAGGGTACCTTGGGCACATGCTAAAGAGGCCCAATGTAACTCTCCACATGAACGAAAACTACGAATCAACCAACATGGTTGAAACACTCTTCTGCGCTGAGGCGGTACTCCAAGGCACCCAAGATATTATCGTTTCCTATGGTGACATAGTCTACGAACCAAGAGTCCTTCAAAAGCTAATCTCTTCTGAAGCCGAAGTGTCTGTGGCCGCGGACTCGGATTGGCTCAGATACTGGGACAATAGGATGCCCAACCCACTTGATGATGTGGAGACATTCGCGGTTGATGCGGAAAACCGGATTCTCGAATTGGGGAAGAAACCGAAAACGCTGGAGGAGGTCGAGGGTCAATTCATGGGTTTGATTAAGTTTCGGGCCGATGTCCTTGAAGAAATTCATTATTCCTGGCGTGAAATCAAGAAAAGAATTGGTTTAGCGGCCGCTGAAAAGATGCCGATGACTGACTTTTTACAGCATCTCATAGACTCGGAGTGGGATGTAAGGGCGGTCTTTGTGTCAAATGGCTGGGCTGAAGTCGACACAGTCTCGGACTTGGCCGTAGCGAAGCAGAACCTTTCTCGCGGCAACGGGCCAGAATTTGGGCCTCTCGTCTAAAAACCCCTCACCGGTTGTCCCTCACGCTTGATACCAGCCAGAAAAGCGCTGTTCAAATTCCTCTTCGTTCAACGCCAAAAGCTCAAGGAACAGACGGTCTCCCGCCAATGCACCGAGCTCATTTTGGGCAACTTTTACGATTTTTCTCTGGTCTACTTGATTGTGACTCTCCAGCATTTTCGTAATGAAACTTTGGCTATCTGATCTTTGACGCTCATAAGCAGGGCTGGCTGGGCCATAGCTATTTTTAGGCCGGGTGTAGAAATCTGATCCATAGACAGATACTGGCCCCGGATTCATGAGCAGAAGTTCCATCAAGACCAACGGCACTTGGTTGAGGTTGATGGAGTCTGGTCTCACTTTGCTGGCCCAATGGAAGCGGAAGGGAACTCGTGCAGGACGAAGCAACGCCCCACCTCTCGACTCTGTCCTTCCATGAAGCCATGACTTTTCATAGCGGTAGATATCGGTCCATCCGAGCTTCAGAAGAAACCACGTTACTTCTTTTTCCTGGAGTTCACCTCGCATCAGCTCATGTGATGCGCCTGCATCCAAAACCCAAACGTCGGTTTGGATGCCAGTGTCTTTCCAAGGCCAATGCTCGTATCCGACCCGAATAACCAAATCGTGACCATCAATTTCCACGGAGTAGTCTCGGTCCAAGGGGGCAGGCCCAACAATGGCAATTGAACGGCCGCGAACCGATTCGCTCCAATCTTTGCGGTTGTTGCGGAAGAAAACACGGGCGTACAATCTTGATTCAAAGGCTAACTGGGCATTTCTCATTAGGTGAAGCGCAGAAAAGAAGGGGAGTAGGGATTTGATGCCCTCTGCTTTCTTTTCCAGGCGCTTGGCCAGGCTCAGGATGAAGTTCACTGGGGTTCCTGTCTCTTCCTCGTCGCGCCACTATTTCTTATTGGCAGCACAGCAGTTACGCTTCGGATTTTTTCATCTTATAAGTTTAGTTTATTTATACGGACGACGCGCGGGCCTATGAATCCGAGGGCGCGGAGGGAAACCCCAGAGCAACAGGCCAGACAAGCCATCGGACAGTCCAAGTGGGCTCCTAATGTCACGGGATTCCTGGTACCCATAACATTGCGGCTATTAGCATAAACAGAAACAACCAGGGCGGTGCCCATCGGGCACACAGCCCGAGGTGTTGACTGGTGGAAGGCAAGCGAACCCTGGTTGCTGCGGGTCTTACTGGATGCCTAAGTCTCATATGAAATGGTAATGCTCTTACCCCAAGCCGCAGCGATTCTCTAGAAATCGGACAATCAGGGAGTCAGCTAGAAGCTATTCCGTAAGCCTTTGAGATGATGGAGCGAAATTGATCGGGTTCCATGGCCTGTTTTTTGGCCCACTCGGTAAAGTTCGCTGAAAGGAGCTGCAGCTTATTCGGTTCCGCCCCAAGGGCAAGAAGCACCTCGGCTATTTGACCCCGGTTCTCAGCAGACACAAGATTCTCGGGTGAGATGTCAAGCAGAGAACCTGGAAGGCAGGCCGTGTCAGATTGAAGCCGAATTGCTCCACATAGAGGAGCCTTCATAGGGCTCGCGGGAAATCCATCCAAAGCTGAAGGGGCGATGTGGAACTTCGACGTTTTTGAGAAAGCCCTCATCTCGCCAGAAGACACTGAAAACTTGGGGTGGGGCACAAGGTTCAGCTTGGAGGATGACTGCAATCTTCTGATTTTTTTCGAAACGTCTTTTGTTACGGATGTAAGGTGAATCCCCAGTCCGAGAAGGTGGTCCTGAATAGCCTCGAGGGCACGTAAAACACGGGTTGCCCTGCCCCAGGTTACTCCGTAGCCCCTCACGGCTATTTTTTTGTGGCCCGAAACAGGCACAGGCTTTGTGACATCGAACTGTAGAGTACGGCGGCAGGCATGCTTGGCAGCAGCTCGCCCTGAAAGCCGTATTGGTGGGCGAGATTGCCGCCTCTCTCGCACTTAGGAAACATACCGTCGACAAGCCGCAGTGTCTGACGGATTTTAGCTAGTCCTAGCATCGTCCTGAAACCAGAATAAGTCGCTTCCGTAGGGGGTGTAGAACGCCTTTGACCTGGATCGCAAGTTAGCTGGAAGCCAAGTGAGAGGATATCCACCAGACTGCATTTCGTGAAAGTGGACGCTGTCGAATGGCCCTAGCTTTAAGGTCGCACGAAGGATCAGGGTCCTCAGTTTTCCTCCGAGGAGCCTGTCCATGAGCCAAATTGGAAGAGACAGAAAAGCAACGAGCTTACTCAACAAGAATCGCTTTCTCTCCTTCATAATAAGTTCCCCAATAATTGGATGAACTCTTCGATTCGAACCGGATGGGAAGATCCCAAATTCGGCTTTTACGCCACTTGCAGCAAGTTTTCACCTCTCCATGGCCGGCTGCCACACCTGTGAATGGAAATAGCCAGCGAAGGGCTCGGCGGGCTGGCAGCCCGGGCTATGAATCGGCTGTTGGCGATTGATGGGTCTATAGGTTCTTTGTGCTTTACAGGTTGTAAAAATACTAGAGAGAGCGACAACGACGAGCATTCTCCAAGGTCAGGTGCGAAGAGAGCTGCTGGGCTAGTGAACCGGATTGATCTAGTCGTAGAACCTCAGTGATATCTCCTTCACCATCTCTGCGCTGGCTTGGTTCTTTATGGTTTCAAGGTTTTTCTCTGCGTTGGCTGTGTCTTCGGCTAATTTGAGGCCTTGTCTTATGGCATCCTGGACAGCCGGCAAGGTAATCTCGTGAACGGCAACTCCGCTGTCTACAAACCATTCGTTGCAGCAAGCTGTTGAGGTTTGAACTGGAATGGCACCCATAGCCATGGCTTCTAACATGGAGGTACTGATCCCGTCACTCTCAGATAAGCCAACATATATCTTTGATTTTGCGAATATCTCAAGAACCTGCCTGTGGCTCATTACTCCTTTACCAAATGCCTTGATCTCGAGTCCAGTTTGTTTGGATACTCGCTTTGCTAGCTTCAACACGGATCTGTTTGCTGAGAGAACTATTATGACGTAGCCACGAAGTTCATCGGACATTTCGCTGACTGCTTTGAGGGATACTTTCGCCCTACCGACCCAGCCGTGGTAGCCCTTCAGGGCGATTATCTTACGCTCGCGTGAGTCGAGTCGGGGAATCGCGAGGTCGTCCGCGGAGAATCCCCCTGCGTTCGGGATAACTGGCATGGCTTGACCGGTGAAGCCCAGGTGCTGCGCCAGCACCATGTCTCTCTCGCACTCCGCGGAATAGGCATCGGCAAGCTGCAGAAGCTCTCGCAGTTTCTTCTTGTGCCTTGGGAAACGTTGAAACCAGAATATATCGCTGCCCCAATTTGTAACCAGGAATTTAATGCTCTTTGGTTTGCCAGCAGAAAAAGCTCTGAGGCTCACATAGCCTGCGTTCTGTAACTCCAAAGAGTGAATAAGAATTGGCTGGAAGTTTCTGATTGTGGATCTCAAAAGGGAACCTCGAAAAAAACTATTTGAGAACTTATCGAGGACCCAGAGTGGAATCGCAAAGCAGCGGGCCAGAGGAACAAGCCGGTATTTTGCTCTATGGTTGCCAGTAAGCAGGTCCGCTAATTTGGGGTGAACCTTTCTCTGAGGTGAGCTAGGGAAGAGCAAGAATTCGATGTCTTCGTCTTCGAACTGGCTTAGCCAGCGCGCTGAGTGGATGCTATCTAGCATGCACACCACGAGAATTTTTTTGGGAACCACAGCTCTCAACCCCTCTCGCTTTGAGAAAATAAAGTTATCCAAAATTATACTTAGGTTTGCGCCTTAGGGGATTCGAATGTTGGTCGCTCGCCACCACAACTTAGAGGGCACGACAACAATCAAGCCTTTGCCACGCAACATCTTGAGGAGCCTATATAATTTGACGTGGGCAGGCCTGTTATCCGCCAACGCAGCATCAAGGAGAAGAGACGCACGTGCCTTGTGAAAGAGCCTTTTCTCGAGCAACTGGTTCAATGAGGCATTAGCGGACCAGGCTTCGATCTCCGATTTTCGTTCCTCAACCGCCAGAGTCGATAGGTTCTGACCATGCACTCTATAAACGGTCAGTGGAAGATTTGAGCTGGCAAACTTGTGTTCGGTTGCCATTCTCAGAACCAAGTCATAATCCCCGATTATTGAGTACTTCCCATTGAAAGGACCTTCAAAAGTATCTAGGACTGTCTTGCGGAAGACAATAGTCGAGAGAGCCACCGTGTAGTTGCAAACCAAGTGCTCCAAAAGATACCCCTCCGGAAGCTTTGCCTTGTAAGCAATTCGCTTAGTGTCTTTGTTGAAGTCCCAAATTTCAAAGTTTGAATAGAAGACTCCAACGTCTTTATTTGCAAGTGCTGAGGCTGAGATTGACAGTTTGTCGTTCAGCCACAGGTCATCTGAGTCAAGAAAGGCAACGAGCTCGCCTTTTGTGCTCTTAAGTGCAAGGTTGCGAGCTTCGTACAACGATGTCTTTACCTCAGACCTTATGACCCGAACTCTCCCGTCTGAGAGGCTTGCTCTCTGAGCTATTGCCGGTGTGCGGTCGTCCGAATAGTTGTCCCAAATCAACAATTCAAAATTCCTGTGACTTTGTCCAATCGCCGAATTTATAGCATCTTGAAGGAAGGCTTCTCCGTTGTGGACATTAATTATCACACTGAATAAAGGCGAATCCTTGTTCACGGCTCTGCCTTTCAAATATCGTTCTTCGCAACTCAAAGACTCTATTTTGCGTCTTCCAGCCACTCTTTTTCGCATCACGTTTCCTGGATTGGAATAGCGCCAATTCTACAACTGCAACAGCCATAGAAAGCAAGAGGAAATGGTTCGTGGGGAGCCCGACGGCCAATACGTCCCTGAACTTCTGTCGGTTGCCAAGTGAGAAGGCCACCCAGCTCCTTATTACGGCGTTACTTACTGGTGGCCGAGTTCAATTTGTTGCACACCTTCTGACAGCGTGGTCCATTCCCCTTGGAAGTCAGGCAGGTCATGGCAGGGATTAAACTTCATTATTTCGCGTCCAGAATAGGAGCTGGTCCGTTCGACTTGCTCGGAGTCGACCTTGATGTCGAGCACTTCCGCAATAGTCCGGGGCATGTCTTTAACCAGGAATAATTCTGGCCCATAGACATCAAACTCCCTAAATCTAGCTCGTCCAGAGTCATCGTCTGAACACATTCGAACTAAGAGCTTGACAATATCATCGACGTAGACTGGCCTGAACTCTTGCTCCCCAGGCGAAGTTACGATCAGCTCTCCAGCCTTTAGGCTTTCGATGATCGCGGGGATCAGTCTTTTATGGGGCTGGTTTGGGCCGTAAATGTCGTAAGTGTGAAGGACCGTTACTGACAGACGATTCGCAGAAACAAAGTACTTAAGAAATTGCTCGCCTGCCCTTTTGGTCGCGGCATAAAATGTCTGCGGGTCATATTCCTGAGCGTCAGATTTATGAGAGTAAGTTCCGATGTGGATTAAGTGCGTGTCCGAGTCTGAGTAATGCGCGCCCAAAATGCTGGGAAGCAGGCAATTCGCCAGGATCAGATCCGATACATCCCGAGCGTGTTGCTTCTTGGTCACGTCGGCCGCTAGAGAGAGAACAACATCGTCGTTCCGTGCCTGAGAAAAAAAAGACTCCTCCCTGATATCACCAACTAGCTCTGTACCTTGGCGGCACAGCACGAATTCGAAAGGATTATCGCCCCGAACTCGATTCAGGGTCGAAACATGCATATTCGCTTCGTGTTCAAGAGATGACATAACCCTCCCGCCCAAATATCCTGTTGATCCGACCACCAAGACGCGTCTGCTCACTCTGCACCCATAGTGGACCCAATCTCAATTATCCGAATTCCGACATCTTTTCACCCACATTCTATGAGAGGAACAGGTCGGCCTAATTGATTCTTTTGCTGATCTTGAAATGAAATGAACTTTTAGACAGAAAGGTACAAGGTAGGGCCCAGTTAAATCAGTGGGCACCCGGCTTCAAGCACTCTCGCATCCATGACTTCTGTGGTTTTTTGTTCTCAAGCCCAAGGAGCCTGCTGACTCTCCCAGAGTTGGTCTAAGTGGTCTCGGTCCCTTTTAGTATCCATACATTGCCAGAAGCCGTTATGCAGATGAGCGCCAAGCAAACCATCCGACGCCACTTTCTCCAAAGGCGCTTTCTCGAGAACCGAGTCATCACCAGATATGTAGTCCAAAAAGCTTGGCTCAACTACAAAGAACCCTCCGTTTATCCAACCTTGCTGGAGCTGGGGCTTTTCCTTAAAAGCCTTTACTTTCTTCCCGTCAAGCTCTAGTTCTCCGAACCGAGCGGCGGGCCTAACAGCAGTAACGGTTACGAGGTTGTTTTCGACCTTGTGAGCCTTTACAACATTTTGAATATCGACGTTGGAGAGTCCGTCTCCATATGTGAGCAAGAAAGTTCCATCACCGATATAGGGCCTCAAGCGCAATAATCTGCCACCGGTCATACTATCTATGCCCGTGTCAACAACTGTGACGGTCCAATTCCTGGAAGGCGTGCCTCCCAGCCGTTCTGTGATGCCTGTGGCAGTATTAAGTCGAAAATCGGCATTTGTTAATGAGAAGTCTAAGAAAAATTTCTTGATGATCTCTGACTTATACCCGGCCGCAATTACAAAATCGGTCACTCCGAATTTCGAGTAGTAGTCCATTATGTGTAGCAGGATGGGCTTTCCGCCAATCGTCACCATGGGCTTAGGGACTGCCTCTGTGTACTCTGCCATCCGGGTACCAAAGCCCCCGGCCAATATCACTGCCTTCATTTTTCCCATCCACATGCGTGCGTTTTTAATGGAGGCCTGATTGCCTCATCCGGTCTGTGTTCAATGTTTGCGAAATTAGCTAGCACTGCGCCATCAGGGGTATTGCTCTTGAAGCCAAAATTGACTCCAGCGGGTATTCGAAGTGCCTCTTGGGAGTCAAGTGCTCGGTGCATGTTCACCGAATAACATGCACCATAATCGTCGAAAAAGTGGAATGAGACACCACCTTCCAAAACGAAGACAAAAGACTCCATTTCTTGATGCGTCTTCCACCCACGGAAGGCACCATAGGAAATTTGCGAAAAGTACAACTCTCCAAAACCTTGAAAGTGATCGGAGCTTTTCCTGATTATTTTCAGAATGCCTCCGCCCTCTGCCGTGACAAACGCAAGGTCGATCAATTCGGCTTTCAAGTTTGCCCCCAATTAGGAGTGGAGCTAACCAGGTGTTGGTAATTCCTGATTTGCTCGAGAGTAAGCGCAAGCGCATCAGTACCCAGGGATTTCTGGGTGTACCACTGCGCCGTCCAATCGAGATTGCGTTCAAATTCCAAGACTGGTTGCCAAGAAAGTATCTGCTGTGCTTTTTCGCTGGAAAGCCTCAACAGCCCACTCTCTGAGAGGGTGCTTTCTTCATATTCGACCCTGAGAGGGGGGTTTCCTCCTAGTCTTGATCCCAGTCCTACAACCAGATCGCCAACAGTCTTAGATGCCTGTTCCGAAGGGCCAAAGTTGAAAGATTCTCCAGAATTTAACACGTTTTTATCTAGAGCGGCGGCCGTCAATAGGTATCCACCCAGTGGCTCTAGGACGTGCTGCCACGGGCGAGTTGCGGAGGGGTTTCTTAGAACCAGCGGCTTATTTTCCGACCAAGCCCGCACGGCATCGGGAACAACACGGCCCGGTGCCCAGTCACCGCCGCCAATCACGTTGCCCGCTCGAACAGATGCTATTTTTATGTTCCGATCTTCAAAGAAACCCGAATTTACGTAGGAACGGATTGCCAACTCTGCGCCAGCCTTTGAAGCGCTGTATGGGTCATGACCCCCTAGCTCGTCATTTTCTCGGTAACCCCAAGGCCACTCGTGGTTTCTGTAAACCTTGTCACTGGTTATCATAACGACACTTACATCGGTCAGAGAGCTTCTACGAAGTGCCTCTAGCACCGAAGCCGTTCCTAGAGTGTTGGTTCTCCATGTTTCCAATGGGTCAGCAAATGAAGCTCCGACAATTGGCTGAGCAGCTAGGTGAAATATGAAATCTGGCTTCTTGGCCTCTAGTATTTCTTGAATCTTTTCAGTGTCACAGACATCTACCCAAGAGGTCGCTTGGTTTGCCTCGCCCCCACCATCTTCGAATAGGGAAGGCTCTGTTGGGACGTCTAGAGACAGTCCATGCACCTCGGAGCCTAGGTCCCTCAGCCAAGTGGAGAACCAGGCTCCCTTGAATCCCGTGTTACCTGTAACCAAAACTTTTCTGCCTTTAAAGCTCGCAAAGATTGCGCTAGCACTACTCATGATCAGTAAGCCTCTCGATAATGCGCTCCCAGGATTGTCTCGAGTTAACAACTTCAAGCAGCTCTGACACCTCTAAGTCTGTAACGGGTTCCTTCAATAGGTTAGACAGTGACTCATCGTCATGAAAATACGAAGTGAAGCTTGGCAGAGATGCCAAGGGGCTGAAGTTGAGGCTTGATTGAGGCAAGTACACGCAGACTCTAGCGCCACTGGCCGCTAGCTCGAGAGTCATGGATGACATCGACTCCGTTATAAACAGCTCGTAATCATCGAGCAGGCTCTCTACTGCCCGAGCGTCAATTTTTTGCCCACTAAAATTCCTACCAAACCAACCCGCCATGGATGGATGGGGCCTGAAGGACAAGCTTGAATCCGACAGGGACTGAAGCGAAAGTGATGTCGATATTAATTCATGTGCCGAATCCTTATTCGTCCCCGAAATGACGAGTGTTTTCCACCCCAACGTGCAGGAGCCCGACGACCTTGAGTGTTTTCGAAGTTTTTCTAAGTGGTTAAATCTTAGAGCGCTGCCCCTCAGCAGCTTTGAGGCTTCGATCTTCCCCAGGGCCAGTAGCTCTCGTGACGATTTGCCGTTCTCAACGAAAAAATGCGGTTGCAGGTTCGAAAATTCACCGAAATCAAAAAATCTAAGATCCCAGAATCTGGGTGTCGTGTGAATCGCACCGGCCAAAGTAATTCCTCGTCGACGACATTCAAGGCTGAGCATTCTTTCCCAAAGTTGATTTTCGTGGGGAATTAAGACCGCTTTGGGTTCTAATTTTTCGAATAAATCCTGGAACTCTCTGGTTAGCATCTCGGCTTGTAATGCAGGGGCACCGAACAGAGCCCTAAAATACTCGCTTCTCAACGTTCCAAAAAGCTGAAGTTGAGCTAGCTCAATCTTCAATCTGCGCCAAAGCCTAATGCGAATCGGCAGGCTCCTTAAAAATGCCCGCGCGCCTTTTAGGTTCCGCATTCCGAATTTTGTCTCAGACGCATACTGGTTGTTGTGGGCCGGCCTTAGGCCCATTCCAACCCAGGTGATCTTCTCACTGTCAGCAAACCAACCCGTCAAACCACCCCAGTAGCGGGAGTTATGAAAAAATTTAGGGTCTATCGGGTCAAAGTCGGAGTAGGTAAAACCAACTACCGGAGATTCCACCTCACGTTTTTTATTGATGGAAGTCGACCTGACTCGGAATTGACTAGAAACAAATTGAAAACCTAATTCGAGCATAACGCCTATGGGCTTGCGTCTCCATGAAACGGAATGCGAGGTTTTTGAATAAGGGGATGTAATCGACGCTGTGCCGTTAAGTCGCGCGATTAAGAGCTCTTCAATTTGCGGGTAGCTGACCCATATGTTGTTATCTAGGCATGGGAAGGGAGCGAAAAGGTACTCGATGTCGCTCGAAAACTCTTGAGAAATGCCATACAGCGCAGCGTTCAGGGCGGAGTTCTCTCGAAGGAACTCATCCCTCACCTTGTGTTCTCGATTAGTTACGAAGCTCAATAGAGTTCTTCCGCGGCGCTTTCTGGCCGATCACGCTCGTCATGAGCCCAATTTAAAAAAGCAGCCAACCCATCATCAAGAGACGTGCTCGGAACACTTTTGAGGGTCGAGGATAAAAGATCGATGTTAGGTACCGCTATCTGCTGGTCAGCCGGAGTGGGTGCTGAGTATTTTATTGACGTCCCCGGCAGGAGGGCCTTTATCTTGTGCACAAGAGACTCGACAGTAGAGCCTATGCCAGTGCCAACATTTAGGTTCAGATGCCGATCGAAGTCAAAGTAGAGCGCGCGCAACCAGGCTTCGACAACGTCGTCTATAAAAACAAAGTCCCTTATGCGATCTTTGCTGCCTTTAACTTCAATGCTCTGGTCTGCAAGGGCCTGGGACAGAAAGATACTTACCATTCCTTGGTCTAGTCGTTTTAGGTTCTGACCAGGCCCATAAACGTTGAACATCCTTAGGCTAAGACTTGACATGTGGGTTTGGGCCCTCAGAAAAGTTTCCGCCGCGAGCTTAGAAACTCCATAATTTGAGACAGGGAGGGCCAGCCCATCTTCTGATAAGGAACCTGCTTCTGAAGCGGGCGGGTTTCCGTAGACACTCATTGAGCTGGCGTGAATAAATTTTCTAACCCCGGTTGAACGAGCAAATTGTGCCATGGAAACCGTGGACTGGTAGTTGCGCTGCAAGTCTTCTATCGGGTGATAGAAGCTATATTCGCCACTTGACTGACCGGCCAAGTGAAAGATCGCGTCCAGAGGCTCGACCATCAGACTTTCTAGATTCAACACATTCACGTCTCCCGAGGTCAACTCCACGCCCTGAGGGACCCGAGCCTCCAGACCTTTGGAGAAATCATCGACGCCGAATACGGTATGCCCCTCGGCAATCAGTGCCTCACAAACTCTTGAACCAATAAAGCCTGCAGCGCCCGTTACCATAACCTTTTTCCTCATGCTGCCCGCTTGAGAAAGGTCGTCAGGAACTGTTCGAGGTTCGGCCAGCTGCCGACGAACTCAGATCTGATTGGGTCGCTAGGACTCCACTCTGACCAATCACTAACGAAAACGAAGGGCATACCGAACTGTTGCGCCACTTCAAAGTCCGTCGGGGCGTCCCCTACAAAAATTGAATTTTCCAGGTTTACTAGTTTTCCGAGCTTATTCAAGTGCTCGACTTTGGTCTCAGGAGAGCCGTGGATTCGAGATTCGAATACGTCCTCCCATCCGAAGGACTGCACTAGGTCGGTGATCTCTAGGCTTGGGGCAGCACTCAAGATGTGAGACACGTAGTTGGAATCGCGAAGCCTTAACATTAAGTCCGGGGTTCTATTCGCCGTTCTAATTTTTTCGAGTACAAGGCTTGAGAACTCAGATTCAAGCTCACTCTGATTCAAGGTTGGTTGGTTAGGGGGATAATTACTCAAGAGCCAAGCGAGCTTGGTGAAGCGCGATCCACCCGGGTTTTGTTGGTGGTGGTCTACGAGAGCCTTGGCTGCTTCGGTGCTGAAAAACTTCATGGCCAACTCGAAAAACGCCTCAGTCTTGATCGAATTAGAATCGACCAGAACTCCGTCGAAGTCAAGAAATAAGTGCCGTTCAGTCATTAGTGAGCCCAGTAAGGATGGCTTCGACTTTGGCAATATCCTCGGGAAAATCTACGGCTACCGAAAGTGACTCAGATATCAATATTTCAACAGGAATGTCTGCCTCTAGAAACCTCAGGATTTCGATGTCTTCGAATTGCTCGAGGGGGCTTTTTTCGGCTTTTGGACCAAAATCTTTCAATGACTCCAAATGGAAGCCATAGACACAGACTTGTTTGTGGACCGTCTGGATTAGAGAGTCATTTGACTCTTTCGAGCCAGGGATTAGGCTCCTGCTGGCGTATAGCAAACGCCCAGATTTGGACACCACCATTTTAGGTAAGGACGAGGACGACATTTCTTCGGGTTCAGTGACCTTGGCAGCCACATTAACAACTGCTGCATTTGACACCAGTAGCCGCTCGGCAACCGCCTTGACAAGTTCGGGGTCAAGCAAGGGCTCATCACCCTGAACGCTGATTGCCATTGGCAGTGAAAGTCTCCTCATGACCTCCGCAACCCTGTCGGTTCCCGTCAGGCAGTCGGCACTCGTCATAACGGATCTGTAACCGAGAGCACGTGCGACTGACGCGATTTCTTCTGAATCCGTGGCTACGTAGACATTGTCTTGACCAGCGGCTTTGGCTGACAGTTCGCAGACCCATTGAATCATGGGTTTCCCTAGTATTTTTGCGAGGGGCTTGGCAGGAAACCTTGTTGATCCAATCCTGGCAGGAATGATTACCGGGATTAACAACGTTACCCTCTCCAATATGGAGATCTTGTTACAACGGGAAGCTTTGTCGGGGTCAATGACACTAATTCGATGTTAGGTCTCCCAGCCTTGAAAGTTGATACAGACTCAATAAGCTCTGAGTTCCTCATGTCTCCGTCTTCATAGCCGTCAATGCCAGCCAAGCACACGGTTTCCGCTTCAAGGTAAATTGCCAGCGCCAGGGCGTATGAGAGAGTGAGTTCATTGGGGGCGAACGCCACTCCAGCTCTAAAGTCGATCTCCACTGAGCCAATTCTTATTGGTATCACCGAGCTTTTCGATGCGTCGAGTTTGCCGCTTGGTGGCGATAGAGGAGCAATGGTTTGGCTTCTAGATTCCCAGAATATATCCGCGTTGACTCCAAGTCTCATTCGATTAGCTCCAACCCTGAAAGTGCCAGCGGTACTGATGTAATCAGGCCACGCTAGGTTCAGCAGTAGGATCGTCGCCCCTCTATCCGTCGCATATTGGAGTATTTGCTGTTTGTGCAGTGAAGCTGTTGGGCCTCCCCCTACTATCAATACATCCCTACCGACCGCAGAGGACAAGTTGTCGCTGACACTTGGGCCTTCCTCCACGTGATGATCAGACCCACTGGCCAGCATCACAGGATTGAAACGACTGGACTCTTGCGAGGAAAGTTTTTGAAGAGAGCTAATAACAGCTCGGTGGTCTGTGTTTTCACTGAGGAGTTCTTGCACGAATGTCGGGTGGATGCCCCAATCAGCTGCGAGCCTGTACGGGAGACTGGGGCCCCAGTTGTATTCGGACATAAGCGGGGCCATGTGCTTGTTCAAAAAATCATTCAAGGGAATAAAACTATCTTGGTTGAAAGGTATTTCACCGCAGTTGCTGAGCTCTGCTAAAAGGTCCTCAGTTCGGGTATTTCCCGCCCCTCTGCCCATCCCAGCTAGAGTGCAATCGAGCATAGAGGCGCCCGAATTTTTTGCTACCAAAGTATTTTGCAAAGCAAGCCCTTTGTTGTCATGAGCGTGTAAGCCAAACGGCACCGTCAGTACCGACCCGAGATCCGAAAAAATTCTGCCCGTGTCCTCTCGCGTAAGTGCCCCAAGGCTGTCTGCCACGTAGGCGAAGTCAACCGAGATGCTGTTAATCAGCTCTCCAAAAACAATCAACTCATGCTTAGTTCTCTCAGAAACTTGCATGAGATTAACTCCGACTTGAAAACCTTGCTGAACTAGAAACCGAACCAAGGGCGGAAGATGCTCCAACTCTTCAAAGTGGCATGCGATTCGAACGAAACTTATGACGGGCGACTTCGGGAACATTCTTTGTAGAGTCGATTCAGAGGCATTAATGAGCTCTCCAAGGTTGGCCATAACACCAAGGTTCAAGCCTTTTGAGCCCTGGTTCATCTCTACCAGAGTGTCAGGGGTATAAGCCCAAGGACCCGAGTGGCTTTGGGATTTAAAAAACCTAAACCCCAGCTCTACGTGAGTCACCCCAAGTTCGCTCATGAGTGACAGGTAGTCTGTTACAAATTCTGGGGAGAAATCCCAATCGTTGTAGTAGCCACCATCTCGCATGGTGCAGTCAAGAATGTGAAGCACTGGGCAACCCTTCTACGCTCATAAATAAGGCAATTAAGACTAGGCACACAACTCTATGGCAGAAATAGACTCCGCACTCCACGCAACGTTTCCCGATTTTCGACAGAACGCAATTGTGATTTGCTCCCAGCCTCTGTCGAGGAAGAGCCTGAGTTCGGGGGTATCCCATGGAATTTTGCGTACCTGGATATCCACCAAGGGATATTTCTGTAACATTCGGCCTCATTTAGGACAAAACCATTGAGGCCCCAGGAAGGTCAGTCAGTATTTTCCACCTTTCCTCCGAGTCTTGTGTGGGCGACATATTCATCAGCATTTTTAAGGATTTTCCTCAACGCGCGAAGTTTGTTCTTAGGACTATGGGCAATACCCTTCGTGAAATTTTGAATAGCCTCACGTTGCGCTTTTCTTTCTACTCGAGATGCTGAAATCCAAGTGGATATTAGTTGCGCCGCCTGGGCAGGATCTTCGGAAAGGAGACCAGCGGATCTCAGGAAATCGTAATTTGCCCGGTACTCTTGCCGCACAAGCCCGAGTCCATCTGGCGCGAAGAGGAAAAATGGAATACCCGCGGTCCCCATTTCTAGCATCCCCGTCGAGTCGTAGCCGAAAACGATCCCCATGCCGGAGGCAAGGAGCTTCCTCATGGAAGGCCTGTCCCCAGAAATTGCGACGAACGGCATTTCTTCAATCGCCTTTTCAAGAAGATTTCTCGTAAATGAAGAAGTGGACGTGTGGAGTCGAAGATGAGTGGTGACCTGAAGGTCATTCAAGGAAGCGCAAATTTGCTCAATACTCATAAAGTATCGGTGGTTTATTTCATGCATATCTGCTTGTAAGAGTGAGTCATATTCATCTCGCAAGAATAGAGTGACACCTCTCACGTTGCTCGGAAATCTGCCCTTCACGGCTGATTTTATTTGACCAAAAGGATGAACGCCATCTGATTTCCCTCCCCACCCCCAACTAAGAAAGAGGTCGGACGCATTCTGTTCTGGGCAGATCTCTGTCGTCTTGAATATGCCATAGTTGTTGCCGTGCTGTCCCACAACGTAGACGGCTGACGGCAAAGCCTCTGCAAGGTGCACCTTAAATTCGTCATCAGTGTCAAAGCTATTGGAGGTAAAAATAACAGATGGGTTTCTTGCAAAACCTAGCGAGTAGGCTCGCTCCAAGGTCAAGGAGTAATCTTCCTTCAAACTCCAAGGGACTAGCAGTTTCATGAGGAATAGAGCGATGTCTCTGGTTGAAAGTGGCCCTGGGAGCAGAAGCTTTCTAGTCGATAATTCATGACCAAGATCTATGTTGGGTCGAACCTCAAGGAGGGAAGGGGTTTGCCCTAGCAGCAAGCTTAATATGAATTCCTTTCCTCTACCTAGGTAGGTAGAGGAAATAGAAATTGAATTCAGCGAGGATTTTTTTGACAGACACTTTTGAACCACGAGATAAGCCTTACTCAAAATGGGTTGCTCAGTCACAACTTTGCCCGATTCAGAGGCCTCATCAGTACCCCTCATGATAACTGTGACCTTGCTTGTGATTCCAAAATGCTGACTGATAGTCAAATGATCGATGAGATTATCGATTTGCACGGACATTAGAAGCCCGTAGGAGTCGAGGGTTCTCAGCGGAGTGGGCAATTTGACAACTAAGGACTGATTGATTGTCGAGGGGTCGACAACATGGTTATCCCCCAATGTCCCGACTTGCTCCATAGATCTCGCTAGTCTGCGAGCAATAAACAGCGCTAGGTTCCCAACAAGAATTTCTACCTTGCGGCTGGAGACAGGTTCGCAACCCTCAATGGAAAAGAGTTGCCTAGAATCCCTCATCAAGTCTCTGTAGATCCCCCCAGCGCTGACAGCTGTCTTTAGGTGCCAATTTTCAAGTAAGGAGCCTAATGACAAGTGGCAATCGGAAACCAATAAGCCGTCGGCACTCACGTGTCTCTGCTCATATTCCCGACGAGAAAAATAGTATCTATACGCGATGCCTGTATTCGTGTCTGTTGCATGCAAAACTGAGCCCAAAGCGCATATCCCTTCTCGTCGTGATGCTCGATAACTACAGATCACAGCTTTGCACACCCAAATCCAGAATCTAACAAGAAAGACACGGAAACCATGATGTTTAGAGCCAGTCTATTTTTTGGCCAGATGAGCCCTAGAAGATATTTTGATACCCTGCCTGGCCTTCCATCTGAGAATAGATTGAGACCACATTTTCCTTAGTGAGCCCTGGAAAAATCGGAAGGGATATGGCTCTCTCGTAGTAAAACTCTGCGCCAGGGAAATCCTCAGGGTCGTATTTCTCCATTTTAGCAAAAAAAGTTTGTCGATAAATCGGACGATAATGCACGTTAACTAAAATTCCCTGCTGTCTCAATTTGTCAAAAATCAATTTGCGTTGACTTGGCTGGTCAATCAGAGTTACGAACAAGTGCCATGAACTCATGCCCTTGGGGTCTTGAGCTAAAATTCCGTTACTGCTATTTTCAAATAGGTCTGAATACTGCTTAGCAACCCTCTGCCTGCGTTCGATGAAATCATCAAGCCTTTTTAGCTGAGACCTGCCCAGAGCGGCGTAAAGATCTGTCATCCTGTAGTTGAAACCTATTTCTATTTGGTCATAAAACCAATCACCCTCAAATGGGATGTCAACAACGTTCGGATCTCTGGTGATTCCGTGGCTGCGAATGCGCTGAAGCTGCGCATATATTTCCGGAGAATTAGTAGTCGCCGCCCCACCCTCGCCAGTCGTAATCATTTTTACAGGATGAAAGCTAAACACTGTGATATCGGAGTAAAGGCAACTGCCCACAGTCTCGCCTTCGTAAGTTGCACCAAGAGCATGAGACGCGTCCTCGATGATTTTGAAACCATATTTTTTACTAAGTTCTGCAATCGCGGGCATATCAACTGGCTGTCCGGCAAAATGAACCGGGATGACCACCTTCGGAAGTTTCCTCAACGATTCGGCTATCTCCAGTTTCTTCTGAAGGTCTGAAATTGACATGTTTCCAGTATTTTCCACTACGTCAACAAAATCAATTTCGGCCCCGCAGTAGATGCCGCAGTTTGCTGACGCGACAAAAGATATTGCAGAGGTCCAAACAGTGTCACCGGGCCCGACTTCAAGAGCCAAGCAGGCTGCATGTAAGGCGGACGTTGCACTGTTCATCGCCACGGAGTGAACAGCCCCAACTCTTTGGCTTAATTCCTGTTCGAAGGCGGGGACTTGAGGGCCTTGCGTTAGAAAGTCAGAGTTCAGGACATCTAGAACCGCTTGCTTGTCAAGCTCACTAATCTCTTGTCTACCGTATGGAATCAAGTTGAGCCTCTTATCTGTTCAGCTTGGAATGCCTAATCTTGAGCTAAAGCACGTTTGATAAGACTTTACTTGACAACCCTAATCAAACACAGTGCAAATTTCTCGATCTTCGCATGTTGCCTGTCTAGAGGTTACTCACATGCGTGTGGTTTCAGATGAACCGAAACAGAGCTGGCAACATAATAGAGGACCGAGTCCCCAGACTGGAGAGACTCAGACGTCGCGGAAAAGTCCTGGGCGCAACATGCGACAGGCCATCACAAGCTATCAAGCTCTTGGATAGTTTGAATTACTCAGACTAAAGTCATGAAAAGCCTGCGTAATAATGGTAAATTTCATCTATGTTGGAAAGTCCCTCTACTCCTAGGTCTGCTCCCTCAACCCCTGGTGGTCTAAAATCCCACTTGCCACATTTATTCGGATCGAGGGTTTTGATTGTTGCGGCGCACCCTGATGACGAAGTTCTAGGGTGTGGCGGGACAATCCGCTTGTTAGTCGAAGAGGGGGTTGAAATCTTCGTCCTGTATCTTTCAGACGGCGTAACCTCTCGAGGTTCTCATGGGGATAAAC
>Ga0307980_1000305_pt1 | contig 23824 bp, 37 predicted proteins | sample OrgLakmetage1060_FD_201817 | JGI IMG/M metagenome (GOLD analysis project Ga0307980, IMG submission 201817) | Saline water microbial communities from Organic Lake, Antarctica - #1060 | ecosystem: Environmental > Aquatic > Non-marine Saline and Alkaline > Saline | place: Antarctica: Organic Lake... | reverse complement strand
AGTCCCACTCTTCGAGGGAGTGGACGGTGAAGTGCTCGCCATGCGGCAGGCACTCCAATCGCCAGAGAGCGCCGTACGGGGTCGATGTGAAGTGCAGAAGATGGTCAGGAGTAGCTCCGTGGTCTGGCTTCGAGACGAGTGAAGCACGGTGGTCTGCGCTCACTGGTCGGCCCCGTCTGTTGCTTTCGGAATGCTTGTTCATCAGACAACCTCCCCCTCTGCGTATTTGGTCCCCAGCGGTCGGAACGTCTCGGGGTCAGCTTTCAGGCCGCACGACTCGCACGCCATCGCTGGAATGACGGTGCCGTGGAAATAGGCGTCGTCGTAGCCCCTGTCTTGCTTGGTCTTCGAGCAGTGTTCGCACTTGTAGACCGCCGTGAAGTCGCGGCGGTTCTGGTTCAGGATCTTCTCGATTTTCATCAGCCGACCTCCCACCCTTCGCAATCGGGGCACGGGCACCGGCATGGAGACGTTTCAGCGTCAACGACGCAGTCGGGATGCGGCCAAGACCAGACGACCGTCACCCGGTCGCGACCCTCGCCAATCGAGTGAGACAGTTCGTGGCCCATCTCAGAACGGCTCCGCGCTGCTGCCCTCGTCGGGCTGCTGCGCTGGTCGGCTCGTTGTGCGTTCGGTGCGCTCGACTTGCACTTGGGCGAAGCGCATCGCTGCGCCAATCTCGTCGGCGATCAGTTCGACCGTATTGCGCTTCTCGCCCTCGCGCGTCTCGTACGAACGTTGCGACAGTCGCCCGGTCACAATGACGCGTTGCCCCTTCTCCATTGAGGCGGCGACGTTCTCTCCGAGGTCACTCCAGGCGGTCACGTTGAAGAACGACACGCTTTCCTCCCAGTCGCCGTTCTTCATGTAGCGGTGATTGACGGCGACGCCGAACGAGGCGACTCCTCTGCCTCCGGTCGTGTAACGCAGTTCGGGGTCCTTCGTGAGGTTGCCGACGATGGTCAGTGCTGAGTGGTTCATAGGTTGCTTTCTGGTTGTGCCGTCAGCGGAGCCAACGGGTAGGGCGTTCGATCTCATCGAGGTACGGGGTCCGGTACGAGGCGGTGCTTGCTGCGGTGGCAGGCGGGCATGGTGCCGGTTCCCAGTCGGCGACCTTGGAGCGTGCGTCGGTGAACCAGTTTCGGATCGTGGCGGTTGAGACGTGCACGCTCACGTCGAGCTGGTCGGCGTACACGCGGCTCACAGGACGGCCCTCACGACGGCGATAGTCGATGCGACGACGATCGCAACGATGCACCCGAGGATGATCGCGGCGACGGCAGTGGAAAGGTTTTTCATGACGCTTCCTCCATGAGGGCTATCACTTCGTGCTCGGAGACCAGCCACCGTCGCCGACCTGACGACTCGGGGTGAGGAGACACTGCGGTCAACCGACCCGATTCGATGTAGTTGTAGGCCGTCGAGCGGGACACGCCGAGTATGGAAGCCGCCTCAGGGACCGAGATGAAGCCTGGCGGTTGGTACGACCGGCGAGCGATTGACGGGCCGGAGACGAGCTTGGGGCGCTGCTCACGAGCGAGTGTCAGCACCTCGCGGCGCAGTAGGTCGTAGACGCGCTGCGTTGAGATGCCGAGGTGGTCGGCGCAGTCGGCGACGGTCATGTCGGGCGCAGCCTTCATGCGATGGCCGGGTTCCGTGTGAGCGCCCAATCGTTGCCGGGCACCGGGCCGAGCTCGCTGTGGTACCGGTCGGAGGTGGGCGTGTAGAGCCATGCGACGATCTTCGTCATCGGGCCGTCTACGGAGACGGCCACCCGGCTGTAGTGGGTTGGGACTCCTTCGAGGCGGTCCATGCGGGCGAGCACGTAGTTGTAGTGGTCTGGCTCGGGGACGATGAGGCATCCGACCGTTGTCTCGTCGGGGGCTGGGATGGCGTATGGGAATGAGCCGTTCGTTACGAGTCGGTATCCGGTGAGTCGAACGTCGCCGTCGAGGACGGCTTCGGCGTACCCCGACCAGAGTCCGTGGTTGCCGGAACCTGGTCGAAGAGTGCCGTAGACGAAGATGGGAGGCATGGTGGCTGGTCCTTCGATGTCGTTGGGTTGCTGGGAGGGTGAGCTGCTGTTGATCACATAGACCACACTACCCCGACCCGTGTCGGGATTGCAACATGCTGTCCACCTTCACTGTCGTTGCAGGGTGGCGATACAGCCCTCGGCGAACAGGGCGTCGAGGATCAACGCTGGGTCCGTCTCTACGGTGATGCCGATGAGTCCGGCCCCGTAGAACACGCGGCACCGATCGAGGATCTTCTGGAGCCACTGAACGGGCTTCCGTTCCGCCTCCGGATCGGACCACGACGCGACACGCCGCCACCGGTCGAAGACATCAACATCATCGATGCCGGTGATGCGGGTGCCGTCGAGCATTTCGATCGCCACCCGCCACTTCGGTTTCCCTGGTGCTGGGTAGCTCATTGCTTCCACCCTCGCCTCGGCACGAGCTGGTCCCAGTCGATTCCGCCGTCGAGGGGCACGAGGTTGTCGGGCACCGAGCGCCGAGTGCTGCGAGGCACTGCTCGTTTCCCCTGACCGGCCCGTGTTGGCATGTCGGTGTCCGGCAAGGCCTCGGCCCGGTGCGGGACGAAGGAGCGGCGTTCAACTATCTCTCCTCCGGACACCCGAAGGTAGGTGCCGGATGCGACGCGCTCGGTCTGGTCGATGTGAACGCGTGCGCGTCGTGCCGTCGTTGCCAACGACTCGGGCGTAGACGACATGACGAGGTCGCCCCGACGCGTCTCGCCGAGCGTCATGGGTCGGCCGGTGAGTCGGGCCAGGTGCAGGTCGCCGAGCGTGTCGGTGTCGAACCAGGCGATTGCGGCGACGCCCTCGATTTGCTCCAGCCGGTCGATGATGCTGGTTTCGCTTGTGTCGGCCATCAGCGCCGCCAGCGCCTCGCTGTCAACCTCTCCGCTGCGGACATGCCCGGTGGCCTTCACGATCGCCTCGTGGTTCGTGACTCGTCCGTTGTGGATGAGGACGATGCCGGGAGCGAGGACCGGGTGATTGTTCCGGTTGTCGAACGGCGACCCGAGCGTGGCGTGCCGGGTGTGGACGATGGCGTTCTGGATGCCAGCAGGCAGGTCGGCCTTCCACGCGATCCGGCTGGCCGGACCGTGGTCTTTCCAGTACCAGGGCCACCCGTCGCGGCCCGCCCACGCGAAACCTGTGGCGTGTCGGCCTCGGTCCTCGATGGCGTGCGAGGCCATGCGAAGGAAGCGGCGGGCGTCGGGGATGCTTGACCCCTCGGGGTTCCGGCTGAGTGCTGCGATTCCGCACATGATGTGTGTTCCTTTCGGTAGGTGTTCGGGGGTGAGGTGTTCGGGATCAGGCTGCGGCGGCTTCGTCAATGAAGTTGCCTCGGCGTACGCACTCGGCGACGAACCGTTCGCCCTGGGCGGTGGCGAGGAGTCCCCGTCGAGTGAGGGTGTCGACCATCTGTCGGACGTTGACGATTCCGCCGAACGTTTCGCCGGTTCGGGCGAGGGCGACGATGGCCTGGCCGACTTCGATCCAGGTCCGAACCTTGATCGGGTTGAGCGTGTTGCCGAGGGCACGGAACTCGATCGTGCCGTACGTGAGAACGCTGTTGAAGTTGAAGGCGGTGTAGCGGGTCACGCCGCATCCGGAGCCTCGGTTCAAGCGGCTGCGGGCTGCGGCCGGGAGGAGCTGGTGCGTTTCGATGTTGCCTCGCAGCGTCTCAAACTGGCGACCGTACATGCGGGTCGCACCGTAGGTGTTCGATCCGTTGTGACGGCTCCGAGGGACGAAGGCGAGGATGGCGTCTTGCGCCTGCTCGATGATCTCAACCAGGGCGATCATCTGATCGGGGCCGAAATCGGTGATGTCGTGGTGAACGTGCATCCCGACCCGCTTTCCGGTCGTGCCGCCTTCGGCCTTGATCGCACGGATGACTTCTCGCACTTCGAGGAGCGAAGCGTTGTCGCCGGACATGATCGGGCTGACCATTTCGCCGCCCGTGACCGTGGCGTCGGTGGTCATCTTCCAGTGTGCCTGGGTGTCGTGGTTGTACCTTTCGACTTGAGCGTTGACGCCCTGGTCGGTGAGGCGGTCGACGATGGCTTGCTGCTGGCCGTATTGGCCTCGGCGGGTTCCCCTATGGAACTCGACTTCGATTCCGAAGCGATTGACCGAGAGCGGGTCGCTTCCGGAGCGGACCTGCGAGGCGTTGGTGCGGCTGGTCGGTGCGACCCCGTTCCGGTTGCGGCTCATCCGATTGATCGTGTTGCGAGTGGTCTGCGGAAGGCTGCGAAGGTTGGTGATCTCGGTGCCATCGGCCTGCGCCCGGTTGAAGAGGAAGCGGCCGTAGCTGCGCTCTACCTGGCTGAGTGTCGGCCGGATGCCGGTCAGGCTCAGGATGGTCGACTGCGGTGAGAACCTTCCGAAGCCTGCGTAGGCGTTCCCGACTGCGGTGTCGAGGGCTGTGGTCCAGTTGATCCGCTGGGCGGTGGTTGCTGTCATGTCGATAACCTACCCCGACCCGTGTCGGGGTTGCAACCTTTGTCCAGGAATAATCTGGACGGCTACCCGAGCTTCATACGCTGTAAGGCTTCCTGCGCCAAGCGTTCGTCCACGTTCGTCCACTCGTCGCCGCCCTCAATCGGACCGGCCGCTGCCAACGTGTCGGCCATCTCGATGAGTGACGCCCCAACCGGATCACCCGAGGCGAACACGTAGAGCGCGCCGTCGCGAACGTGCACGTCGTTGTCGTCTCCCATGATCAACGCAACCTCACCCGGTGCAGGGTCCTCTCGCATGATCGGAGATTTGCGGGCCTGCCACTTCGGAGCGTGAACGCAACCTCGGTCGCGCAGCTCGTTTGCACGGCCCTCGTCATCGCAGATGAGGCAGCGGATCACGCCGAGGTCTGCAGCGATCGCGTCGTACTCCGTCAGTGCCATTCTGTCTGCCCCACCGGCCGGACGGTGCGGTGCACCAACCGCGAGAATCGAATGGTCGGTGATCGCTCCGACTGCGTGCGGGATTGCACCTTCGATCAAGTACACCTGACCGGCGCGCGTCTGATAGATCGCGCCGTCGTACGTGATGGTGCCGGTCCCTTCGACGCAGATGAGGAGATGGTCGCCAGGGTGAGTGTGCGGCTCGAACCCTTCGCCAGCCTTGACTCGAACGAGGTCGAGTCCAAGCTGCCCGTTGGAGACGAGAGGTTTCGCGTGCGCAGCGGTTCCGTACATCGGGACTTCGGCGCGCCCGAACTGGCCTTCGAGCCACACGGCCCACTGCTCAATACGAAGCTCTCCACCTGGCAGAAGGAAGCCGCTCTTGTAGTTCTCGTCGCTCATCGTTTCCTCACTCATCGTTTCCTCACTCATCGTTGTCGTCGCCCTTCAACGTGGGACGCCACGAGTCGCCGAACGTCTCGCTTCCACCACGTTCGACCATCTTGCCTCGCTGAGCAAGACGATTCACTTCTTCCTCCTCCATGCCGAGACGTTCCTGCATGTCCTTCGCGCTGAGCCCTTCGGCGAGGAGCTGGTCGATGATGTCAGCCATCTTCACGACGGCGTGCTTGCCGCGCGCCCGGTTGTGTCGAATGGTGCTCATCCGCTGATGTGCTGCGTCGAGGTCAACGATGACGCACGGGACGCGCCCATCGGTCATCGCCGCAACCGGAGCGAAGCGACCCGACACAGTCCAACGGTGGAAGCCGTCGATGATCTCGTACTTCGTACCGTCGTCCTCCTCGGCTGCTTCGCGCACGACAACCGGCTGCGTCCAGCCGTCTTCGAGTATCGATTGAGCGAGCAGCTTGAGTTCGGGTGTCGCTACGTGGTTCGGGTTGTAGTCGTTGGCGCGGAGGAGCTCGCGATGGATCCACACCACGGTGCTGATCGGTTGCTGCTCGATGCCGTTCGGACTGACGGTTTGAAGGGTCATGCTTGTTCCAATCGTTGCGGTGTGATGGTCGGGTCGTACTCGGCGACGTAGTTCCAGCAGTCGAGCTTGGAGGAGCCGCCGATCACTGACGCTCGCACCGAGGTGAACTTGTTGTAGCCGAACCAGCGGCCGTGATGCGTCTGGTACAGCCACGGCACGTCGAAGTCGCAGGACCGGAGGTATCCCCACACGTCCTCCGTCGTCCACGAGGCGATGGGATGGCACTGGGTGCGACCGTCCTTGAGGTAGACGGGCGACTTGATCGAGTTCTCCTGATGGCGTCGGCCGAAGAACATGAGATCGGTACCGGTCGCCTTCGCGTGCAGCCGGACGCCGCGCTGCTGGTTCGCAGAGTAGAACCGGCTGCGCAGCGAGGAGTCCTCGGCGAATACCATGTCGTCGTGCGCCTTGAGCCACTGCCACGATCGGGCATGGTCGTAGGTGACGGCCCATCCTCGTTCATCGGCGGTGCGTTGGGTGTCGGCGTTCGCCCGTTCGTACATGAACCCGCAGTCGTTGTACGCCGGGACCGACATGAGCCGATTCACGAGGTCCATGACCACTGACGCGTCCTTGCCTCCGGACCATGCGACGAGCGGACGTTCGTGCGACGACAACTGATCGGCGATGACCTTCATCGCTTCAGACTGCAGTCGGAGGAGTCGGGCCGTGTCCGGTGCGTCAGTCATCCCGAGAGTGTGGTCACCCATCGGTCGGGGGCTCCGGTAGCCAGCGGTGTCCCTCGTCCCACAGGCGCAGCCACTCGGCCTGATACCCGATGGTGAGGCGGTCGTAGTTCGTGAAGCCGGGAGCCATCATCGCTTTCACTCGATGCTTGAGGTCGCCGGTCATCGCAGCCTTGTCGACGATCCGCCATGACGCTCCCGTCACGGGGTGGCGAGCGTTGAGGAGGAGCGGTTCTCCGGTCTTCGTGAAGTGCGTCTCAATGAGCGACCGTGCTGCTTCGGCACCGGCCGCTTGCATCGCTTCGGTCATGTGCGCCCTGATGCGGTCAGCGATGACCTCCTGCGGTTTCGTTCCGACCGGGCACACAAACGGCGTGTACGTCCCGTAGAGCGAGGTGTTCGCGTAGCGGGCGGCGGTCGCTGCGCCGGGCACGCGAGCGACCATCCGATCCCACAGTTCAGGGTATGTGGCCTGCCAGACGTGAAGGTCGCGTAGCGGTTCGTCGCCGAACGGTGGAGCGCAACGCTGATCGCGATGTGAGACGCCCGCCATTTCGAGGATGTCGTAGAACTCGTTGTAGTCCCAGCCGAGGAGTCGAGGTGCCGTCCACACGTCCTTGACCGACCAGTCGTACACCGGATAGCACTTCGTCATCCATCGCGAACGCTGATCGGGTGTCACCTGCCACGCGTACCGCCTGGAAGCCACGCTCACAGCCTTGCGACGTACCAGGCTCTCGTCAGCGCGGATGCCGAGAAGGATTGCCGTGCGGCCCGCTGACGGGTGCGCCATGAACGGCAGCAGGTCAGGGATGGTTGGCCGATTGCCGAGAGTGAAGTCGACGCCGGGGATCGAGGTGATCGCTTCGGGCGGAAGGGGACGGCACCAGATCGCTTCGTCCTCCGGTGCAAACGGGAACCAGAACGGAGCTTCGTTGCTCGCACCGTTGCGGTGCTTGACCGGGACGCAGTACCACTCCAAGTTGACGCGAGGATCCTCGGCCACTCGACGCACGTAGTCGACGGTGTGCGGAGCAATCGCCTCCTCATCGAAGAACACTGCTCGGATCGGCAGCTTCCCGTGCCGCTCGGCGGCGTCGAGAGCGACGTTCAGAACGCAGGTCGAGTCCTTCCCACCGGAAAACGAGACGATCACGTTGTCGAAGTCGGCGTAGATCATGTCCATCCGCGACTGCGCCGCTTCGTACACGTTGCCCTCGTCGGACTTCTTGCCGTACATGTACGTTCCGGTCGCAGCGATGGCCTTCGTGCGTTCCGTCACGAGCACACCTCAACGAGAGCATCCACCATAGTGTCGAGCGAGCCTGCCTCTTGAATCTCACGGAGCTTCGTGACAACGATGGCCTTGTGAGCCTCGGTCATCGAGAACACGAGGCTCACCATGCCCGTCTCGGGAGTCTGTGAGTTCTCGTCCCAGCCGACCGCCGTCTCCGGAGAGAACTCGCCAAGGAAGCTCGTGGCGTCCTGCGCCAGAGCGCCCGACACCTGAGCGAGTACCGCAAGATCGGCATCGTCGTAGCCGGTGCCGAGAAGGTCGCCGCCATCCTCCATGTGCCCCTTGATGAGTTCGTAAAGCGCAGCATCGTCGTACGTTGCGCCGTCAGCCGCACGGTTGTCCATCAGCACGATCTCTCGGGCCTTCGCGTCATCGACGTGGATGAACTGAGCGGCCACCTCGGTCCACCCGAGGATCTGTGTCGCAGCCCGGTACGTCTGGTTCCCGGCCATGATCTGATTCGTGCTGGCCTGCACGAGGATCGGCCGGTACTGGGTGTTCTGCGTCAAGGACGTGGCGATCCGGTCGAGGTCGCCGATGCGTGCGTTGCCAGGCCACGGCGTCAACGTGTCAACGGGGACAGCCATGTCGATGAGTGCAGCGTTGATCTTGTGCTCGGTCATCGGTCGACTCCCCGCACGAGGCCTTTCTGGATTGCGTCGACGGTGATCGGAGCCACGTCGAGTTGCTTCCGTGCCCGGTTGAGTGCCGTCGTGATCTCCTGCTGGGTGGCACCTTCTTCGACCATGGAGCGGGCCAACTTGATCCGGTCGCGGCGACGCTCGACGGCGACCGCTTCGACGCGGACCAGCTCCTCCTCGTTGGCTTGAATGTCAGCTTTCAGGCTGTGCATGTCTGGCATGTCGGTTCCTTTACGTTGCCGCTCGCGCGTTGGCGCTGAGCGTTCGGAGCGCATCGATGCGGGTGTGCAGCGAGCGCAGACCTTCCTTCGCCGACTCGCGGCGGGCGTCTGCGAGCTTGTGTGCCGCGAGCTCGTCGGAGCAGTGCAAGTCGGCGCGAGCGTTCTTCTCTACGACTGTCATCTTGATCTCGCTATTGGCGAAGCCGATGACCGTCTGGTACTGCTTCATCTTGTACGTCATCTCGGCGGTGACGGCCGCTTCGAGGATGTCCCGGTACTCGTCAATCGACTCGCCGAGGAGGTCGCACAGGTCTTCGATCTTGTGCTCGATCTCAGCTTGGGTAAGCACCCGCCTCATACCGCTCATCGGATCGACCATCCGGTGTCGTGCAAGGTGCGGAGAGCGATCATGCCGCGACCGGTGACGGACCAGACGATCGACTCGTCGGGTGACCCTGCGTTGTGTCGGCGAAGGCCGGTGTCGTGGATGTACCCGGCTCGCCGAAGATCGGAGCAGCGGCGGCGCGTCCCCTCGAATGACGAGATCGAATACTCGGTGCCGGACAGCACCTTCGCTGCCGCTTCGTAGTCGGTTGACGGATGCTTGGCGAACACGTCGAGGAGTTTGCCCTGTCGCGATCGGGACGAGAACCGCTGAACGTCGTCACTCCGCACACGTTGCCCTGATTGACGGGATGTAGCAGGGTCGGCGGTGCGGGCACCGGCCGATGGCACAGGGGCCGTGAGAGCGGCGTGTACTTCTGCGCTCACTGACCCGGTGCCGTGGCATGTCGGGCACGGCGAGGGCGGTCGCTGCGGTGACGGCCGAACGGGGGAGCCGTCGATGGTCAGTTGTTCGTAGGTCATGGTCATGGTGATCCTTTCGGGTTGCTGCTCAGGTCGATACTACCCGACGAGTGTCGTCGCATGATGATGCCGGTCGCTTCGGCCGCGGCCCGATCTACGTCGTGGGCGTGAAGGTGATGCGCTTCACAGATCATGAGGGCGTTGTCGAGCGTGTCGGGACCGCCCTGCCCTCGAAGGATTCGATGGTGGCAATGCAGCCGCCCCGAGCAGCGCACGTCCAGAGCGAAGCCCATCGCCCACGCGCGGCAAGACAGGTCACGCGCGAGGGCCGCTTCACGCACTTCGGGAGGGAACCCTGAGTGTGTGGAGCGGCCCTTGGGCGGTGTGGTCTTGCGCTTCATGGCGGTTCGCTTCATCGGCGTGCGACGTAGTGGACCGCCGCGCTTCATGCCACCATGTCGGCCAACAACTCGGCCTGATCGTCGGTGAGTTCCGCCCCGTCGAAGATCGACTTGCCGGTCAACCCTTCATACATGGACGTCATCGTCTCGATCGTGTTTGACAACGATCCGAGAGTCAACGCCACCTGCCCTTGAATGTGGCCTCGAATGAACTCGGCGACAGCCGGATGCACCGACGCCATTGGTGCCAGCTCGTGCGCCATGTCCCGCTCAATACGGGAGGCGATGTCGCCCACCACGTACTCGCGATGCGCCATCAACGCGTTCTCGGCAAGCGTCGCGTCGATGCCGGGACCGGCGACGACATGCCAGATGGCGGCACGCGCGTACCCCTCGCAGAACAAGTGATACCGCTGCAAGCTGTTCTCGGTTTGGGATTGCCGGTACGACTGCAACCAGTTGGACACGTCGTCAACATCGACGGTTTGGCCGGTCGCCACTTCGATGCACACTGCAAGCGTGTTCCGGTTGAAACGTTGCGGCACTTCGCTGATGCCCCGCTGCGTTGCCAGTTCGCGGAGCCGCTTGAACATGTAGTCGAGTCCGGCGTTGACCTTGGAGTTCGTGTCGATCACCGTCATGCCGACACTCCCAGGTCGATGCCGAGCTCGGTTGCAAACGAACGGTCGTTGTCGGACCATGCGACTGGAGCCGATCCGTCGATGGATTCCAGCCACGCCGACGCGAGATGAACGAGCTGGCGCAGCTTATTCACCAGGTCGGAGGAGCCGAGACGATCAGCGGCGTTCGCTGCGACCATCGCCATCATCAGCCGCTCGGTGATCGCGTGAACCGCTTGGGCATCCACGTCCTCGGTGCCGGTGCGACGGGCTGTTGCCCGGTCCCGGTTCCGGTCAACGAGATCAGCCATCTCCTCAGCGCCCGGCGACGGCGGAAGGTTCGTCCCGGTTGAAGCCCGATCGTTGATGACTCGCGATTCGACGGCGGCTGCAAGCTGCTCGTCCTGCTCGGCGATGACGGCCGCAACCGTGTCGCGCCCGTGACGCTCGATGGCAGCAGCGATCGTGGAACCGAGGCCTGCTTCGCTGTTTGCGCCGTTCGTGCCGGTGCGGGTCGGAGGCCAATCTTCGGACGGCAACGTGACGGTGGTGCCTGGTTGCGGGTACTCCCCGTCGTGGGCGTCGAGCCAACGCTGCACGTAGAGGCGAACCGTCTGCGGCGACCGCAACCCGGCGAGGCCTCGCGCTGCGAACTGTTCCGGAGAAACCTCAGAAGTGAGGTTCGCCTGGCCCTGCGCCGAGAGCCGCACTTCGGCGGCAACGAGGGCGGCGCGTTCCCAGCCGGTTGCTCGGGCGATTGCGCCGAGCGCAGAAAGACGGTCGTGTCGCGCTTCGGGTGAAGCGTCAATGTGAACGGTGGTCATGGTGATCCTCCTATGGATGCTGCTTGCTTGCCGGACACTGGATGCGCCCGGTCGAACACTTTACCCGACGGATGTCGGAGTACGCGGTTCAGGGTCGACCTTTCGCCCGGCGAGAAGGCGTCATTTCGCCGATGCCGTTGAGGAACCCGTCGATGATCTTCTGGTTCGGTTCCGTCGAACGGAACCCCGACAGGATGTGAACGTCGGTGTTCGGATCGCGACGCCCGCACGCCTCGGCGTACTTGAACGCAACGATGGCCCGGCCACGCTCAAACGACACAACCTTTTGACTGTCGCCCGCCTCCAACGCTGCCGCCTCCAACGCTCGACGCCGGGCGAACTGCCGATACGCGTCGGCGAGCACTCCCCACGGCGGTCGCGACAACGCCGTCCACGAGTTCACCACATGCTCGATCGCCTGATGAGCAAGCTCGGCGTCGTTCCATGTGTGCTCCATGTTGAGGAGGAGCGCATCGACGGCATCATCGTTCCACCCGGTCGTAGACGCAACGAGCATCGAAGCGACGCGTGCTGCTTCGTCGCCGGTCATCGGCCGAGCGCCCGACGAATCGACGCCATGCCGGGAGCGTCGCGCCGTTCCGGTTGCGGCACCTCCGGCGCGTCGTCCTCCCAACGGCCCTGATTGAGCCACGTAGAGGCGTACGGCACGTAGCGGGTACCGGCAGACGCCACGTACCGTTCCCACCCGTCAAGCGCCATCCACGCTGACGCCCGTTCAGCCGGTGACATCCGCGCCCACCGCTTGCGCGCCTCGGCCTTCCCCTGCTTGCGAGGGAACCGCGCGTACCACGCCTCGAACGACGGGATGACCGCCGGTTCCTGATGCGCCGAACACTGCTCGTCGCTGTCGAATAGTTCAATCTCGTGTCTCATCGGATCCTTCTCGTGTTGCTGCTGCTGGGTGTTCGATAGTAGGTCGCGTTCGTTGCCGCGCTTGCTGTCGCCGTACGCCGCTCCCCCTCACTTTCTAGATCGAAGCGGGTGGTGTTCGGGCAGAAAACGGCCCTCGGAAGGGAACCCGTTTCCCGACCTCACTTCCTGAGTCTCAGGGGCGGCGAAGGCATCAACGGCACCGGTAACTACTCCGGTAAGGGCGGCACTACCCGTCGATGGCTCCCCTGTGTGGGGCGGTGGCGCGGCGGCACTCCATAGCCTCGCAACCTCGACGGTCAACTTCCACCGACTGCGCCGAGCCCTACTGCCCGGTCGGTGACCAGTGAGCGAAGGTCGCTACCCGGTGCGGTCCTGCTCATCGGGCTTCCCTGCCTCGACCGTTTGACGGTATGATGAGCTTCGTTCGTTTCGTAGGTGTTACGGACCATAGCGACCCACCCTTTCTTCCGCAAGGTCGACCGGGTGGGTCGTTGGGTTTTCGGGTGACGCGGTATGCCGACTGGCCCCGTGTACCCTTGCCCCCTGATCCACTTGTGGGTTGCTGCCAGACGATCCCCTTGGTCTTCGGACTGAGGGGATCGTTGCATCCCGACGACTGTCGGCTATACTTGGGGTTGCAGCAAGACCCACAACCGAGAGGATCACCACACATGGAACACGACCTGTTCGATGACCCTGGCCATGAGCCGGACATCGATTACGACACCCCGGCCAACATGCCCGAGGGCGAAGCCGAAGCCCTCGAACGGGCGTCATGGCACATGCGGAAAGCGGCCATGCTGAAAGCCGAACGCGACCAGCTCAATGCCGTCTACCAAGCCGAGATCGACCGGCTACTCGTCCGGCGCGGTCACCGCCTACGGATCATCGACAACCAGATTGAGTGGCACGAAGAACCGGTCCGCTCACTGCACCTCGCACTCCTCCGCGACAACCCGCGCCGCAAGACGATCGAGCTGCCCTACGGCACGTCGAAGGTGCGGGCCGCTCAGAAACCCAAGGTCATCATCGAGGACAAGGGTGCCGTCCTCGCGTGGGCGGAACGCAATCACCCCGACCTCCTCGGCATGACGATCAACGTCACCGATCTTCGGAGCGTTGCCGAACCGACCGACGACGGCCGCGCCGTTGACGCTGCGACCGGCGAACTGGTCCCCGGTGCCTCCTCCCACACTCCCGAGCCGACATGGTCGGCCCTCTACGAACAGGACGAATCGTGAAAGACGAAGCCACCCCGATCACCGAAGCAGACCTCTACGCGTGTCTCGGTCAAGCCATCAAGAACTGCGCTCGCATCCGAAAGGATCACGTCGCCGACACCGGCAAGTACACGTACTCGTACGCGTCGCTCACCGACGTGCTCGCAGTCGTGAAGGCTGCGCTCCGCGAGGAGGAGCTGATGATCTCTCAACCGCTTCGCACCGAGGACGGAATCACGTACGTCGACACGCTCCTCATTCACGAGTCGGGAACCTACATCGCGTTCCCTGGCCTCGGTGGTCCAACGAAGGCCGACCCGCAAGCTGCAGGGTCGGCAATCACGTACGCCCGCCGCTACAACCTGACCGCATTGTTCGCGCTGGAAGTAGAGGATGACGACGGGCAGACGGCAGCACGCGAAGCAAACGCTGCACCGGGCGAACGAACCGAAGCGGAGAAGAAAGTGCGCTCCATCATCGGCCGATTCCAGGGCGACGAGCGATCACAGTTCATCGCCGACTTCAAGACGGAGTTCGGGATGGGCCTGACCGACCTGCCGATGTCGCATCACGGCAACGCTCTCACATGGGCGAAAGAGTGGCAACCCGCTCCGCCCTCGTCCGAGTCCGACCAGGTCGCCCACCACGGACAGGACGACGCCTGATGGACTCGATGAACGGATACATCTTCCAGCACCCCGACCAGTTCCCGGCCGTCCACGAGCTCGACATGAAAGCGATCGGAGCCGCAGCCGGTTTCGCTGCTGCCCGCCTGACCGATCGCAACTTCACGCACCTCACGCTCGAACCCAACGACGGCACCCGCTACGAGTTCGCGATCGTCCTCGCGCCCGGCGAAGGCGCACCGTTCCGGTTTGCCTCCTCGATGGGCCGCATGTACCCGTGGATGGGGACCGACACCATTCACCCCGACTACGCCCGCGAGCACTACGTCGCTGACGGCAACCCGTGGACTGCCACCGTCATCGCCCTGTTCCTCAACGCCGTAGGCCGACTCCTCGAACTCAACCTCCCGACACCCACTCCGAAGGAAACGCCATGAGCGACACCCCGAACACTTCTAGCCCCGCCGCCCTCGCCGCGCTTGCCGCACGCGTACACGGCAACTCAGCGCCGTCTCCGGACCAGATGCTCGACCACGCCGAGCAGGTCGCCATCGACACGCTGGAACAAATCCGTGACGCCCTCGTCGCGCTCCGTCAACAACGCGATGAGCTCAACGGCGACATCAAGATGCTGGTCGACGCTGAGGCCCTGTGGCAACCGATCGTCAACCGGATCCTCCGAAACCGCGAAGTTGACGACCCTGACGATTCGTTGCCCTTGGACGACCGAGACAACCCGTCAGCTTCGTAACGCCAGCAGGATCGCCGTCGAGATCACGGTGCCGAGCACGCCGCCACCGATCGTCAAGATGCGGTTTGCAGCCGCGTCAACCTTTCCGCTCATGTCGTCAATCTCTTCGGCCAGCACCCGCAACGCACGAACCGTTGCTGGGTCCACACCTTCGCCGGACAGGGTGTCGTCGATGCGCCGTCGCGCGCGTGCCACTACGGAACAACCCGGAACGTCGCGGTCGACCACGTTGCGTCGACACCGCCCGGCTCCAACACCTGCACTCGCCCATTGATCGAGAACGCGGTCGCCCCGTTGTCGCGCACGTACTCCTCAACCACGGGCGGGATCGGGTTCTCGAATTTCAATTGCGTCACTCCGGGTGCTATCACTCCCGGTACGTCGACCAGGATCACGAACCGGCGACCCGGCGGTTCCTCTTGCCAAACGACCGTGCCCGCTGTAGAGACCGGGTGGTCGGCGGTGTTTGTCAGAAGGCCTCGCACCGGCACTGTCTCACCAAGCTGGATGGTGGGCGGATCGAACCCGTTGACCGAAGGCACGGTGACTGTGCCGTCGTCGGTGACTCGTTCGATCGTTTGCGGCGAGTAGTCCAGCGGGTCGAACACCGAAACAGCGGGTTGCGACACGAAGCTCCACAGGGCGACAGCGCCGAACACGATCACAGAGAGCGCCATCGTTGGGAGCAGCATTCGGTCGAGAAACGTCAACGCGCCCGACCGGACCTTGCGGTCATCGTCCTGACAGCGTTGAGGCGGAAGGTCGAGGTCGGTCACGGGTACGGCACCAGATCGTCGTCGGTGACACCAGCCTGGTGCATCACCGACTTCAACCCCTGAGCGTGAGGGGCAGGCTCATTGACCAGCACCGTGTCGGCCTTGACGTGCGCGGCCATAGCAGGCGTGATGTGCAGCGCCGGTCCAGCGCCGATGAGGAACTGGTTGCTGTAGCCGTGCGGTCGCCAACGGAATGGGTCCATGTCGGTGTCTCCTTGATTCGGTTCGGTCGCGGCCCGCGCGTCAGCGCGAAACCCGTTCATGTTCCACCGGGTGTACCCGGTCGACCACGGCGACTCACCCGCAGGGTCGATCTTGCGGCCCGGTGCCCAGTCAAAGTGAGCGAACAGACGGTGAGCGGCGAACGGGTCGTCCGGCCACCCCCACACGTCGGCGGCGATCCGGTTGGCGTGCCCATGCACCAGCGCGACCGAGCGTGTCTGCTCCGGTGTCGGGAACGGTGCGCCCATCCCGCCAGCAACCTCGTTCGAGAACGCGACATCGTTCGCCCGGTTCGCGGGGATGATCCCGTACGGGCCACCCGACCCCTCCGTGTACGTCGGCCCTGACGCGATGAGATGCACCGCCCCGTCGAGCGCCGTGTAGACGTTCGCGATCACGTGCCCGTCGCCCTTGCCGCGCAAGATGTAGTTGACCTCGGCGGCAGGGTTCCGGCCGGACGACGCCGTGTGATGAACGACGGACGCCTGGCAGCCCCGGTAGTAGCCGTTCGTGAACCGTCGCGCCGAGCGGCCCTGAGCACCGGCCACTACGATCACGTTCACGCCGTCAGCGACGAGCGCAGACCGGAGCCGGTCGAGCGGGAAGTGGGCGGTCACGACGACGCCTCGTTGAGCGTCTCGGCCCACCGGTCGAACACGTCGTCGTCTGGGTCCAACCCAACATCCTCGGACTCGTCCTCGTCGGGAACGTCCTCGGGTGCCACGGTCAGGCTCTCGGCCTGGGAGGCGGCAGCGTGGTCGCGCCACGCTTGAACAGCGACCCGGTGGACATGCTCGTCGCGACGGACAGGGCGGCCATGCCGAGCGTCATTCCGACGGCCTCGATCCACGAGAACGCCCACGCGTTCAGCGGGATACCGCCTGCGTAGGCGACGAAGCCCTGGGCTGCCGACTTGATCGCCCGGTCAGCGACCTCCACGGCGAACGTCGTGTTCAGGCTCAGTTTCGACATGAAGTCAGGGTAGCCGAGGCGACCCGTCCCGGTCTGCTATGCGTCGCCCTGCCGTCGAACGACGATGGTGTCCGGTCGCGTAGAGGGCCATGTCCACGACACGGTGCCACCGGTTGACGTGACCACATACTCGGCGTCAGCCCTCGTCAGCCCTCGTCAGGATCGCCGGGAGCGTCTCCGTCGGCGGGAGCGGGGTCGATAGGCGCAAGACCGGTGTCGGCGTCGGAGGCGGCGCTGTAGGCGGTCGACAGAACAGCGTCGAGCACAGCGATGGCCTCGTCCTGCGCTTTCGTGTACTCCCCGGCGTTGTTCGCAGCCACGTACACGACCGCCTTCGCCTCGTCACCGATCGGACCGTCAGCGAGCAGCCACACGCGACCCGACCGCTCCACGAACCCGACCGGGCACGCAGGAATCACGATGTCGTTCAGGTCGGCAGCCGCACCGTTCGACTTGCGGGTGCGAGTCGGCTTGTACTCAATGCCGTCCACGTCGCGCACTCGGCCGCGCATCTTCGATCCTCGGTTGGCTCGCTGCGGCTTCATGTGCTGTCCGAGCACGACATCAATTCCGGCCGTCTGCAACTCTGCTGCGATGTCCATGCGCCAACCGTAGCCTCCGCCTCGATCAGCGGGCGGAATAGGTCAGTAGTCGACCCACTGCGAGCCGTCCCAGATGCGGATCGTGTAGTCGTTGTAAGTCACCCCGTCGGCGCTAACGCGTACGCCGTGATCGACGTACGCGGCACCCGTCCAAATACTCGCGGCCGACCCGAGAACTACGAACGATCCCCACGCAGCGAACGGCCCTGCGCTCTGATCGTCTGACGTGGCGACAGTCCACTCGTACGTCCCAGGCTCAAACGCGTTTTCCAGCGGCGTGATCGTCACCTGCTCGGTGCCAGACGGGATCGAGCCAGGGGTCATCTGGACCCAGGCCGAACCGTTCCACCACTCGTACGGGTTTAGCAGCCGCCACGCCGAGTAGATCCCGATGCCCTCTACGTCCGATGACGCCAGCGAGTACTCATACGTGTCTGATAGCGCGGGCCAGTCGGACACGCTGATCGGCTGAGCGGTGCCCACAACGTTCGTCTCGGTACCCACCCACGCTGCGCCGTCCCACCACTCGATATCGCCCGTGCTGAGCTTTCTGGTCGTGAGACTGAGATCAATTGGGCGGCGAGCCAGCGCGTACCCGACCTGAACAGACGGAGTGCTGTCAGCGTTGTAGACGTAGGTGAAGTCCACGCCGTCTGTGAGCGCCGCAAACACGCCGTCGCCAGGCGTCAAAACAGTCGGCATGTCCGGCGTGAGCCCCGAAACGTCGTACTCCTGAACCCGGTTTCCTGCCCGGTCCATTGTGTAAATCTTGCCCAGCTCTGACTGGTAAACGAACGTGTAGAAACTCGCTACCGCCAGCGTCGAACGCAAACGCGCCGTTGCGGGGTCATACGGAACACTGAGGCCGTACTGGTGAATCTCAGTCGCGTCGTGGTCCGAGAACCCGGTGACCATCTCGGTGCCGTCCTGACTGAATCCAATACCTGATACTCGTGTCCGGCCAAGCTCCTCGGTTACCTGACCCTCAAACGTCAGCGTCGACAAATCCCACGCAGTGGAGAGGGCGAACACGCTGATCCCGCCGGTCAGCCCTCCGCCGCCGACGAACAGCTTTGTGCCGATGTCGTTCACGTCGAACGGACCTATTAGCGACTCCGTCTCAGAGGTCAGCGTTGCGGTCGTCCCAAGAGATGCCGTCGACAAATCCCACGGGGTGGAGAGGTCGTACTGATACAGACGTGCAGTGATGAATTTTGAGTACACGATGATTTTCGTGCCGTCAGGAGACAGACGGCAGCACTGCGGATTAGTTTGCGTCGACATGAAGTCAGACGCATAAGTAGCCGTCGACAAATCCCAAGCCGTCGACATTGAGTATCGGTAGACCCTGTCGTTTGTTAGGCCCGTGACGAACACGTTTAGGCCGTCCGATGCGACGGTTACCCCCGTTTCACTGGCGTCTTCGCTGTTGACATTGAGCGTGCCCCCCGCGACCGCTCCTGAGATTTGTCCACCGGCCATCAGGCAACTCTCTTTCTGACCATGACAAACCGTTCCTGCGGGTCAGGGCCGGGGCTGTCGTGCGCCCAGTCGTAGAGAGTTGACACAGAGTTTGAAACGTCTACGCCAACCGGGGCGACCAACGTCGGCGCGTTCGGTGACGCAGTAACCGGAATCTCGATAATCGTGTTTTTCTCGGCGCCCAAGATGTCTTCTCCCGACCAGAACGCTTGCACGGTTGATGAACTCGCGTTGTGCAATTCGACTGCCGGACCACCGAGATGCCCACCGCCGTTTTCGGTTGCCGGTAGCCCTTGCTCCCACGCCGTCCACGTCCCGTTGAACAGCGAGTATTGGCAGGTCCAAAGTCCACCGTCCGCGCTCGCAGGATTACCCATGTACTGACACAGGATGATTCGTCCGTCCCGGTACGCGATCCGGTGCCGGTTGAACCAAGTGCCCACAACCGGTTTGGCTGGGACCGTCAGCTCCGTAGGGAAGTAAAAGTCAGGCGGGTCAGCAACGAACATCTTGACCTCCCCTGGGACAGCGTCAAAGTAGCTGTAGACCCACTGACTGCCAGTCCATAAACTACACGGCCATTGAAATTCAAACCCGCTGGCTTCGTTCTCAATAACGCTGCCAAGCGATATTTCTTGATCCGTGAAAATTACGAGTTGGCGTTTGAACGACGAAGTCGAGTTTCCATCATAAGTGGTCGCCTGAAACACCAGCCTCTTGCCTGGCAGGGCTGTTGACCCGTCCCCGTTGTGCGACCAATCCAACGAGTCGCCCGCATTGGCGGGTACCCCCGAACTGAGATTGTTGAACCGCTGGGCGATGAACTCCGTAATCGTCCCTGTTGAAATCGTGTAAGCAATCCCCATCCGGTACTGCGACGACAAACCTCCGTCGAGGCCAGAAGCGTGCGCCCACAAAAGAATCTCGTCAGCGTTGTCAGGGTTAGGGAACGCCGTTAGGTCCAGGTTGCAATTCTGCACACTTTCCGGTGCCTGGGTAAGCACGACTTCCGTATCTTCAAGCGTCGGCGGCTCAGCATCGGCACCCGAGTACGCCGCAAGCACCCACCGGTCAGACGTGTTCGTGCCCATCACAAACATGTGATCCGTGTCGGTAATACAGATCGCGCTACCTCTGCTCGTAATGCCGCCCGACACTGACGAGCTGTCTACGGGCGTCACCCAGTCGTCCACGGAAGTTCTCAAAAGGTCTCCGTCAGCGAGCGCCCACACCCGCCCGTTTGAAGCTCGCGCTATTGAATGCTGAGGTTCGAGATTGTCGCGAAGCGTCGATACCTGAATGCCGCTGATCGTCATGGTCACGCCTCCCGGAAGAACACGTCGCCAACTTCGTTGCCGGACACCGGATCGGTCGGCCCGTACCCTCGGAACCGCATCGTGACGCCCGGTGCCACCGGCACAGCGTTCACGTCGGGAGCGTCGAGCACCACCACACCGTCGTCGCCGTTGACCGACACTACGACCGTGTTCGGCTCGATCACACGTACGTCGGTGATCGCCGCCGTGAAAATCCCGGCCTCGACATCGGTGCGAGCAATCTCTGCGAGAGCGATCGCCGTGTCAGGAATCGTCGTCCCCTCGATGCACTCGATCACGCCCTCATCGGCCGGGATGCCCGCACCGCCAGCCTGAGCGTCGTTGACGCGAGCAATCACAGTGTCGGTGCGCGTCCCGGCACCCGGCGACGGCGGAACTTCGATCGTCTCGGAAGCGGTCGACTCGAACAGGTACATGCCCTGATCGGAGATGTCGTCGCCCTGGATGGCAGCGCCGCCAGCGGACACGTCCACGAAAAACGTGCCGACGCCGTTCTGCGTGACCTCCAACCCCTCGAACACTTTCTCCTCGCTGCGGGCGAACCGTTTGATGATCTGCCGGTCCTGTCGCGCCGAGAACGCGACATCCTGCATCCACAAGGGTAGTTCGATCGCCATGAGCGCCAGGCTAGTACGCGACCCACGCCCCGGCAGACCAAACCGAAGCGACACCGGCAGTCGGCGCATACCACGTTTGCCCCTCGCGGATCGCGGTCGGTGTCGTGTCCCCGATGAACGTGAAGCCGCTCGTCCCGCCCGCCACCAACTCAACCGCAGCGAGGCGGCGCAGCATGTCCTCGAAGAGCGCCGCCTGCTGCTGAACTCCCGGCGTCGCGCCGCGGTCAGAGTTCATCGGGTACCTCCACGGCGATCACCGAAACGCCGGTCGTCCCGTCAGCGTCGATCGTCAAGGTGACCGACGTGATCTGCCCGAACACCGAGAACTCGGGAACGCCGATCGGGGCGACCAGCGACGGCGGGACCACGATGTCCACGAACTGGCCCGGTGTGTACGCCGCGTCGACCAAGTACCGGGCCGGGTCGATCTCAGCGGCCCAGCGGGCGATCGGTGAGCGCGCCGACTGCAACAGTCCTTCGCCTTTCTCGTCGAGCGTGTTCTGCTCCGTCACGCTCGGGAACGACTCGACCCGCTCCCACCGGCCGCGAGGGTCAGTCCCGAGGTCAGAGTTAGCGATCGCGAGCGGAACGGTCGCGTCCTTGTTGCCGGTGATGATCGCAGCGTTCGCGAACTGGCCGACACCCGACTGCCGGTTCATCACACGGGCGGTCACGCCAAGCAGGATCGGGGTGAGCGCCGTCGTGAACGAGTCGAACGGTGCGACGTTCAGCACCAGGTCGGCGTCAATCCCCCACCACGGGCCGTTGATGACGTTCGACAGGTTCCCCATGATATTGCCGAGGTTGTCGCCGGGAGAGTACGAGCGGTCGCGGGTGATGCCGCCACCGTCGAGCGTGCCCGACGTGATGCCGAGGTCGCCGCCCGTTTGCGCCTGAGTGTGAACGATCAGGTTCCACAGGATCACCGCCTGGTCGACGGAAACGAACTCCAACCCCGAATGGACGTGCCGGTTGTTCATCAACCCCTTGTAGTCGACCGCCGACACCTGCACCGAGTCGCCGCCCTCCGGTCCGAACGTTTGCTCCACCGACACGACCCGGCAGCGGGCGATCGTCGCGGCAGCGAGGTACACCCAAACGTCGGTCGCCAACTCGTCGATCTGGCGGGCAGCAGGGGACGTGCCGGGCAACTCGAAAGCGACGGTTGTGCCGGTGTCCAACGACTGGGTGACGGTGACGGTTGAGAACGTGCCGACCTCCTGCACCGGGCCGGACCCGGTGTACGGGCCGACACCGATCGAGAACACGTCGCTCGGGACCGCTCGTCGCGTCACAAGTACGAGTCCCGATACGACATGTGCAGCGACGACGTGACCCCGACGACGTCACCTGAGTAGCCGACCAGGTTCATGCCCGGTTGGAGCCGGAAGTCGTCCCACGACCAGTCAGCGAAGTTGACCTTGTTGTAGCGGGACTGCGTCGGGTCGTTGTTGAACAGGATGGTGCGATCAGCCGAGTTGATCGTGATAGACGATCCGGCGTTGATCGTCTCGCCGCCGTTCTGGTCGAAACTCATCGTCGTCCCGTTGATCGTCAGCGTCGGGTTTTCTACCTCGCCGAAGATCGTGATGATCCAGTCCGCGACGGAGTTGCCGTTGTTCGTGACGATGCGGGTACCGGCCGGGATGGACAGCGGGTATTGCCTGCCGACCTCACCTGACGCGTTCGTGTAATACGGGCCGAACTGGTCGGCGGGTGCGCCGTAGTGTCGTCCCTCTTCCACGTCGCCGGACGGCTGAATGACGATCTTCGAGATGACGGGTGCTTCGATCACACCGGACGGACACTTCCACTGCGCGACGATCGCGTTGAACTTGGACCGCTCGACCACCATCGGCATGTCGACGCCGCGAACGATCGCTGAGCGCACCTGCGTCGACTCTGGAACGGTCCAGTGCAGCCGGGGTCGGCGGCGCGGCGACAGGAACGGGGCGAGCGCGTCGAACAGTAGTTGCGCGTCGCCGCCAACCCGATGATCGATCGTGATTTCACCGGAGATGACGCGGGCACCGACGAACCGGGTGTCGTCGATCTCGCCGTCGCCGAGCGCCCGCGGCCTGGTCACCTCGCGTACGGTCGGGAACCCGACTTGCCAGCCGGTGACGACGTAGCCGGTGTTCCCGCATGTCTCCGCCACGATCTCGGCGGGCGTCGGCCCGAGGTCGAGACGGCCGAGCACGTCGTCGGTCAGATACATCGTCATGGTCAGAGTCTCCTCGACGCGAGCGCCATCATCGTTTTCTGGGCGACCAGGTCGGCGTCGGTGCCGTCGTAGAAGTTGGCGTTGTCAATCCTGACGATCTCGCTTGAACGCAGCGACGTGTCGGCGCGACCGCCGATGGTCGTCAGCATGTTCGGCTGCAACGTCGACGACGGGCCGTTGCCAGCGAACGGGTTGCGGACCGCCGAAGCCAGATCGCCGATCGGCGCGAACTGGTCGGCAAGCGGGTTCGGGCGCGGACGCGGGCGCGGGCGCGGACGCGTACTCGTCGGACGCGCCGAAATCGCTGTCGCCTCGCGCGCCGCTTTCGTGATCGCCTTGACCTCGTCAGCCACCCGCTTGGCGATGTCCTTTAGTAGCTCGAACACTGGATCGGAACCCACCTTCAAGCCCTTCTTCAAGCCCTCCATGATGTCCTCCCCGACCGGCATCAGCAGCTCCGACAGGTCGCCCAATGTTTGTACGATCCGGCCGGGCATCGTTTCCAGGTCGGACACAATCGAGTCGATCATGTCGCGCACAGACCGCACGACCCCGTACGAGATGCTGTTGACCATCTCGTAGACCGGCGTGACACCCCGGTCCAGTCCCTTCTCAAGGCCCTCCATGATCGCGGTACCTGCCGGTGTCAGAAGCACCTTGTCGTAC
>Ga0307980_1000303_pt1 | contig 23963 bp, 32 predicted proteins | sample OrgLakmetage1060_FD_201817 | JGI IMG/M metagenome (GOLD analysis project Ga0307980, IMG submission 201817) | Saline water microbial communities from Organic Lake, Antarctica - #1060 | ecosystem: Environmental > Aquatic > Non-marine Saline and Alkaline > Saline | place: Antarctica: Organic Lake... | reverse complement strand
GCAATTTTGTGTCTGCCAATGTTTCCATGCGTGCATGCAGTTTGTATTGGAGACCCTGCACACCAAAACCGAGCGAGGTGCCATGGAGAGCAGCATGCTGCAAGACACGTCGCGCCTTTTCGTGTCCAAAGCACCTTCGGTCGTGCGCGCTACGCGCCTGAAACGAACGAAGCCGCAGGAAGTGGACGGCATCAACATCTTCGCCGTGATGGAGGTCGGCCCCACCTTTAGCTGTCCTTCGTACACGGTGGGCAAGCTGGCGACCACGACTCCCGACGCCGAAGGGAATTACTGGGTGTTTGACGTCAGCCTGAGTGACTTTGGCTCGATGCGTGCCACTCCAGTCGTGACAGTGGTGGAAGGCGAGAAGCGGGAAATTGTCCTTGGTCACTTTCGCGTCCAGAAGGAAACGCACACGCTGGCTCTGGTGGAAGACATGTCGGACCGACCCGTAGAACTAATTCGCAAGATGCGCGACGCAAACCCCGACTGGTTTCGCGGCTGCTTTGCTGGCGTTCCTGAGGTCGCTCGCTCCGTGGATTTGGTCTGCGCCTTACCAGACAAAACATGGAGCGAGGAAGCCGCGGAGTCAACCACTATGGCAACATGAAGGAAGATCGTGTTACTTATATGGGCGCGATTGCCGATCTGCACGACCCCAAGGGGGCCATGAATGTAGAGTATCCGTCCATGACGCTGTACTACATGGAGCACTGCGGCCACTGCAAGAACTTTGCGCCCGATTTTCTTAGAACGGTGCAGGTGCTCGATTCCGCCCACCCTGACATGAAGTTCCGCACTGTCGATCTCATGGCGAAGGGACAGCCCCACATTCACTGGGTGCAGGGAGCACCAACCGTGGAAATCCGCAACCATGCCAACGATTACTTTCAGGTGCCTGGGTCCGTCCGAACCAAGGACAAGCTGGTGGAGTACGTTGAGAACGCTCTCGCGAAAAAGATAAAGTCTCACAAAGACCCCACAGCGTCATTGGCCCCGCCGCTGGCGGGAGGAAAGAATATGCTAATGAAGAGTTTGAACAAGCTGATGTCGTCTCTGCGGTCAAGTGACGTCCCCGAGGGAGATGAGTACAAGCAGTCGGCAACGGCGGCGAAGCGCATGACGCGCAAGACGGCGCGCGGGGTCGAACGGAAGCGCAGCCATGTGCGATCGGAGAGCGACACGCTAAGTGGTGGCACGTCACGATCTCGCAGTAGACGCAAGAGAGCTCGCAGCCGCTCGCGGGGGCGCGGAAAGTCTCCCCCGAGGAAGAAGGCACGAAAGACATCGTCCAGGCGACGCAAATCTCCGAGGCGGTCTCCGAGGCGGTCTCCGAGGCGGTCTCCCCGTCGATCGTCGCCGAGACGTCGTGGCAGTCGGCGGTGAAAAAAGTGGGTGCGCTGTCTGACAAAAATAGAACGACCGAACAATGTCAGGAACTCAGCTTGCCGAAGTTCTCGCTTCTCTTGAGGGGGGTGCCCGCAGGCGCCGCTCTCCCCGTCGCCGCCCCACTGCATCGATTCGTCGCCGCTCGGCGTCCCGCTCGCGCAAGTCGCCCAGGAGGCGCCGCGCGTCTCCCAGGCGCCGTGCGTCTCCCAGGCGCCGCGCGTCTCCCAGGCGCCGTGCGTCTCCCAGGCGCAGGTCGGCCAGGCGCAGCCGCCGCTGCTGAATAAAACCCGAGGGTTGGATCTGGCGAAGGGCAGACCAAACCAGACAAATGCTCTTTTGAGCGTGTAGTGCACAAATAAACCATGATGTATTTCCATCTTAACGTAAATTTACGATTCTATTCGTTCGTTTTCTTTCAATTCACTGGCGACGACGCTGGACCCGCAAAACTAACCATCCTTGCCCCCGCGCCCACGGGCTAATTTTGCTGTTTGGACCGCTGCCACATCCAGCCGCCTGCCCAGCATATCCCACACACCACCACTGCGACCGCTGCCATGACAAGGATCATTGCCCAAGTGCCCATGGGTTGTTTGCTTTCCTTTGTTGTGCTCGCCATTCGAATCTGCTGCTTCCTTCGCACGGACAGCCCGCATTTGCCCGCAGTCTCGACTTCCACAAACACGGGAATGACAAGCGGGTCGTTGGCCATCGTGGGGTCCAGCACTGTGATCTGGCCATTGTACGTGACGCCCACGCTCTGCGAGCTCGTGTCGACCACAAGCTGCATCGGCTGCGTGCCTCCGTTTTGCAGCACCCCTTCTGCGTCCTGCACCTGCATCAGACCTGGAATGCTCGGAACTGCCCTGTATCCAACGTCTCCCATGGAATTCCATCTCGTGTCGTCTGCACGGTTCGACAATGTGAACGTGATCGTCTGGATCTGGTCGGGCTGCATGCAGACGTCGATCTCAAGCGCCTTTTGCGTTCCTCCAGATGGGGTTTTCTCTTCGTATTCCATCTCGAACGCCGTTCCCATCGGAGCGGCACCGCCACCACCACCGAGGTTGCAGTTCTGCACCATGCCGTTGATGGAAATGACGCCGTCGACGTCGGCGTTCTGAATGTCAACCTTGTTGCCCGCTGAAAGTTGCATGCAGATGTCGGGGCACGGTTGGTCGAACATGTTGGGGTCCCAGAAGAGGCACTGCGACTTGTTCGGTTGGCAGTCGGGGTTCCAGCAGTGCATGGGCATTCCGAGAATCGAGTTTGGTGTCGGATTGATGGACGGCCGCGAGGAGCCGTCGCCCGCCTCGAGCTTGTCGTCCGATGCACCAAGGCAAAACTTCTCGTACTGCCCCTTGGTCTTGGGGTCGTTCGCGAACGCCTTGCTCTACTCGCTCGAAGTCACAGTGCAAAAAATATCAAGTCTTCGCATGAGGCTGGACCCGAGTCCGCCTGCTGTCTGCCCGACGAAGACCTTGTTCGACTGCTCGGGCTCGGGAGGATCGTCACCGAGCAGAGAATCTTCGGTTGCCTCGAACATCTTGGCGCCTCTACCGCGAAGCTGCTACCCCTGATGCATCTCTGCGACGGCGTTGTAACAGGCACACTCTCCTCGCACCGAACTATCGCCTTGCCTGCAGTAGTCTTCCACCAGTAAAGAAAGACTTTGGCGACTTGGATGGTTGATTTGCCTGGCGTTCAGATACCACATGTTGCAGAACTGCAACTCCCACGGTTCGTAGCATTCGTCTGCAGTCTTGCATTGTGTCGCGGTGGCACCCTTGTTCGGAATCAGCATCGCAGACTTGTCGCAAAACGGATCCGCCCCGCCGCAGTATGTTTCTGCCACGGTGGCACACGCCCCCGTGGGGTCGTTCATGCACCACGTCGGGTCGCAGTACTTGATCGTGGCATTGGGGTCGCTCGTTTTAGAGATGGTGTACTTTCCGCGGCAGCAATCCGCTCGGTATGCCTCGTCCCACTTGGTCTTCCGAACGATCACGTCCTGCTGGTACCGCTAACCGATCTATCCGAGTGTGTTGGATTTCTTGTGGCAGTCCCTGGGGTTGCCCGACCCCATTTTGAACGACGTGATACTGAACTCGCATGCGTCAAGAGACGTGCATCCCATCTGTTCGAGCGTCAAGCCGTTGTATTGCATGTTGTCCTGAAGAACCGTCTTCACGTCCAGCTCATCGTGGCTATTGGGTTTGGGTGGCCACAGTGGTGCGTGATCTGCGTCGATCACGCACCACATCCAGTATGGGGAATGTTCCCACCATCCCGTCGCTTGTGGCGGGACGAAGATATTGAAGTTATTTGCTTCCCCTGGCCCAAACTCGAACGTCGCCAAGTTCTGGTCGCATTTGAACGACGCAGCAGCCATGTTTGTATTGAGCCAGGGCGTAGAAAACAAACATGTCATATCACTGCGAGCTTGGAAACTGTGGTTTCATTAGCACACAAGACGCGAGATTGTAGAGTTACGCTAATGAAAGCGGGTGTGCGAGATAGTACAGTGTGGGCAGTCATACATCGGTGATTGGCGTTCTCATGGACGCGAAGCAGTGCGTTGGGACGGAACCATGCCACGCGATATTTCCTACAGGTGACTTTAACGCGGCGGCGTCCAAGTATCCCCAGTTGTTTCCACCGAACCACGCAAGCTGCAAGGTGGTGCAGAGCGCAGTGGATCCTGAACTTGAATGCCCCACGGGGGGATGCCAGTACGTCTCTCGCAACGACCCATGCTGCACCTGGGAAGGGCTAGATCCCGAAAATCCCGATTCCCCAGAGATCGCGTGCCTTGGATGCGCAGATTTCAAGTGCGACAAAGCTGTTTGGGACGAGCACTACAGGGCACCGTGCTGCCTCGGCTTGATCGACTCGGGGAGCGAAACGTACTCGGTTTCGTCCATCCTTTGCGATCCGAGATGGTGCCCCCTTGACCCCACAGGTAACTGCGGCGAGGTGTTGATGTTGACTTGCTCATCCACATACACGCAGCCTGATGGATCGGTATGGCCGCTCGTCTCGAAGCAAAATCACCCGTGCCGAACGTGGTACACGGGTGCCCTGCAGCAGGGCGAAGGCAGCAAGGTCGCGTACGTCGACTCGATGATCGAAGGCTTTTGCGACAAGTATCCCGAGAGCAAGGCGTGCGCGTGCTACCTCACGCGCAACGCGAACAAGGGATGCACAGCTCCGCCCTGCACCCTGCCCTATACGTCTATATCGGAAGGCAACCCTGTCGCAGTGGGGTACGCCGACGGCAAGTCCAATCCCCCAATCCCGATCAACGTGGTTGACCGTGCCTGCATGAACTCGAACTGCGCAAGCGAATATTCCCTGAAGACGTACTCAATCCAGAAGGAGCTTCACAACTGCCCGCAGTAGATGTGCGTGCAAATCTTAGAAAACCAGGAAATCTCGGTGGATGACGTCCATGCGCACGGCGTTTACGTCGACACGCAGAACATGCTATGCCAAAACGGGGCGACGCAGACGGCAGACAAGCCACTGCCCGTAGCCGACGTCAGTGATATTGTGCTGGAGCTGCCTTTGGCAAGTGACAACAAGATCCGCTTCAATACATCCAAGCTTCTTTACGTGACTAATCAGGCGAGCAACAAGGCGCGGAATTTTGAATTTGTTGTCGACGTGGAGCCACCTGTTACCTCTGTACCAGGGGTCGAGCTTGTGCAGGCCACTGACAAGCTCGTGGCGGCGGCGGGCGGCGGGCAGGCTCACGTCCAGTTTCAGGTGAACCGCAAGGACTACAACAACCAGAAGCAAGTATTCACTGTGACGTTTCAGGGGACGGGTCCTGACAACCTGAAGGCGGTCACGCGAGTTTACCTTCAGCCATACACAACCGAGTTGCCCCCGCCTCCACAGTGCACCGTTCACGGCGGGGCAGTTCCATGTCCCGATCCAACGGGTGGTGGAAAAGCCAACAGCGGCGTGGTCATCGTAACCAGTCCGTTCCCGTGGCTCGTGTGGGTTCTGGTGACGCTTGCCGTCATTGTGTCTCTTTTCAGCATGGCATCCGTTTATTGGTGGTGGACGGCTGGGAGCCGCGAAAACGCGATGAAAGAACGGGCGGCTCGGATGTTCGTGCGACGGTGAAAATTTGAGGCGCGAATCAAGGCAAAAGAATGCAGACCAGCTACGTTGACCGTCACGAAGCCCTGGTTTCGGTGTACGATTCCCGTCCCGCTGATGCAGGGTCCGCCGACTTCCTCGGGATGCTGCAGCTTAACACCTCTGCACCAGGGAGGCAGAACGTGTCGGAGCGCGACGCAATCAACGACTACAAGCTGAAGCGGGATATCGATGGGAGTTTGGCTTCGAAAGAGTATTTCTAGACCGCCATGTGCGGGTCCGCTGATGGGCTAAACGTGGTGGGTATGAACGGCGGCGCCTCTGGGATGGGTCCGCACCAACTACTGCAGGGCAACGTGGAGTGTCGCACGTTGGACAAGTTCCGTGCGAGGTACGAGCGAGCCTCGCAAATTGCAGGGCTCGCGGGCTACTACGATTGGCCCGCCGACCATCCCGCGCTGAGGGCGGAGCGAGAAGGCGCGCCTGGTGGCAACGCCTCGCCACATCTGAGGATGGCGAAGCATGACCCTCGCACGCAGTCTGCCAGCAAGTCGTCCACCAGAGCCAGCCTCGATTCTGACGCTCCAAAGGGGACATTCGCCACAAGTGCGTGGGGCAAGGGAAGCAAACGGAACCGTCCGCGCCGCATCACCGCCGAGATGATCAGAAACCACGGCAAGCCCCATGCTAGCAATGGAATCCAGGACGCGCCTCTCGCCACCGCCCTAACGAGGGAACTTCCTGCAGGATCGTACCACCGAGACGGGGGACACAAATTTGGAATCTCCATGAAGGGCATTGCCCGCAGCCGTCCTCTTCCTGGGTAAATGTTAACGCAACTTATCCCAAAAAACTCAAATTTTCCACAAGTTTCGGCAAGCTTCAGTCACTGCCTTTGTCCCCATGAAAGTTTTCGCAACCGTGCTGCATGACGCTCTTGATCTGGAAGGCAAAAGTGCCGACCTGGGGATCCTCGAAGGAATAGCGTTTCGAAACAAAAAGAGCGCCGTCAAATTCATGCATGCCTTTGTCGAGAACACAGTGTCCGCCGACGCGATGAAGTTCGACAAAACAGAAGGCGTCTACAATTGTGCGAAGGAGGGGCAGCTCTGCATGTCGGTGCAAGAAATCGAGTGTCCCGACGCTGCTTGGGTGTGGGCCGTGGAGGTGCGAATGGAGGCCGTCGTTCCTGACCTCGGCTGCGGAGCACTGCATGGAAAGGCGTTTGCGAAGGAAAGTATGGCAGTGGCGCTGATAGAATCGTGGGCCTTTGCCCATCGCGATTCTGAAAGGGTGGAGATGGACTGCACGGGGGCGGTCGACATTCGCGGAGAGGGAACGCTACTTGGCACAGTGTGTTTGACGATTGTATAAAAACTACGTTGGGGATTCTTCTTCATTTTTTACTTCTCGAGTAGCTTCTGCTGCTCTTTCTGCTTTTGCGCAACGTCGTGCAGGCAATCCGTCGCTTTCATCACTCTCTTCTGCCTCAGCCTGGTTGTCAGGATTTGCAGGTGCACAGTCGACAGCACGCAATTCGATCTTGGTGCTTTCACCAGCGAAGGCAAGTCGGACGCGGGCACAAAATGAAACGTTTCGTCGGGGCAAGCCAGCTTGACGATCGTTTCGTGAGTTACTGCTTCGGGCTGCACAAAGTTGAGGACGCCTTCGGTTCTGAAGCCCACCAGATCTGGCACGCGTGGAAGCAGGTCTGGAAGGTATGACACGGAGTTGAACAGACCTCCGACGACGTGGTCCTTGTACTTTCTCAGCTTGGTGAGCAGGCAGCGCTCGCTGCCGTCGCCTGCGATCGGCATGCGGAAGCGAAGAATAAGCGTCGGGAGCTGCATGGCCACGATGGCCTCCTCAAGCATGGCCTTGGTCCGCGAATAGAAGGACCCGCGAAAGTTGGGCACATCCTTGTCCGTGAAGCCGACATCACCATCGGATGCTTGATTGGGGTGGCGGTCGTCGTACTGGTAGATACAGCCTGACCCGAGCAGCGTGCAGTGGATGTTCCTCTTGTAGCACACGATCGCGAGAGCGAGGGGGGCTGCATAGTTCACTGCCAGGACCGTGGCCTTGTGATCTTCGCACCAGTCAACGGTCGGCCTGCCCGTGAGAGCAGCGGCGTTGACGACGTGGGTGCACTTGGTCGCGCAGAGCTCTGCTTCGACTGCGGCGAGGTCCTGCAGCCTGGACCTGGCCGCAACCACCTTCCACTGTTTACGGGGCCATTTCGCGAACAGCTTACTCCCTATCCACCCCGTGTGCCCCCAGATGAGAACGGTCCTGCTTGGAGCGGTGGACTTTTCACTTCGCTCCATCGCGAATGCTTTGTCATTGCACAGATTCTGACGGAAATTGGGTCTGGACTCGTGAACATCAAGACTTGTGAACATTCATGTTTCAGAATTGCGGGGAGCTGTCGAACAAATAACGCAACCGATGGCTGGACACCTCCACATGTCAATGGCTTCAGGCTCGTACGCGGGCGCTCCCACGAACGCCTCGTACTTGGACATGGACCTTGTCGACTCCAGGCGGGCTCCTCTGAATGAGGTCGAGCGCATGAGCATGTTTCAGGACCGACGTGGCATCGAGGGAGACCTGGCCACGAAACATCTGTATGGCTACTGGGGCTTCCTGAAGAAGGAGCGCCTCGACGATACCGACCTTAAGCCTCGCGTCAGTATACGCGGGGCCATGAAAGCTCCCTTCGCTAGCCCGCAGTGGTTCGCCGAGGAGAGGCAGTTGCAGAAGGATTCGATCGCCACCAGCCGCGGGCCACGGAGCCACGGAGGCGACGCCGTCGCCAAGCGCTTTGCAGCAGGTCATTCTCTCCACGATGCACAGGCAATGGAGGGAGAGTACCACTCCAGCGGTCGCCCCATGCGTCTGACGGGGGACCAGTTTGCCTACGCAGGGCCGAGAAGCAGGGATTCGATGGGGCACCCGCTGATGGAAGCGGTTCTCGGCGGAGGGGGCCTCGCAACAAACGCAAGGCACATGTTGTCTCACGAGCGAGGCTCCATGGGGATGTCTGGTGACATGGTTAGAGACAGCCTTCCCTTTCGCGCGGGTCCAATCCGCATGCTGCACGGCGACGCCCTCGCCTCAATGCCTGCGAATGGCATCCACCCCGAGCAAAACCCTACCGCCTTTGCCCTCGACAAGCACTCGTTCCACTCGTACAAGCGCGGCCTGCCTACAGTGTGTGAAAATGATTCCGTTCCGTCCAAGGGTCACTGGGACGCGGCGGGGTATTTGTAGGGAGTGCACGCCCCCGCAAGCTACGAGCCCGCTGGCTTGGCGGGGGGCAGGGCCAGTCCCGTCCGCATGTCGCACGGTCAACCATGGTCGGCGCCCCATGGAAGTAAGCACTAGGTCGGCTCGTTTGGCGACCCTCACCAAGGCAATGTCATGTACTACTCGCCAGGTCTGACGGCCGACGCACCCCGCCACGTCGTGGGCCACGACCTCGGTGACGAGAGCTCCTGCGATTGGGGAGCCGAGATGTTCCTGGGGTGGAACCCGCGCTCAGAACAGTACCAGTGCACAAGCTGTCCGCCTGGGCACCGTCCTGCCTTTGCGCAGTGTGTGCCCGTTCATTCCAACGAAAGCCCTCTCGCCCACGGCAAGAGTGGTGGGCGCTGATTAATTAAACAAGTCGTTTGCGTGCCACATCGCATCATAATGAGTTTTCGCCTTCTTCTGTTCTGTCCTGTAATCTCTCGACTTTTTCTTAAAGGTCAGCTGCCGCATTGAAGGCGTGGTCCACAGCCCAAGGTGCTCGTGAAGCACCCGAATCGCTTCGCCCCACGGGGTCCAAACCAGACCGCGTGGCACAGTTCGCGGCAGAAAAAAACCGAGCTTGTACCTCATGGCGTCGTGCAAGCAGATTGGACCCGTGATCCAGAGCGGGTTGTGCCCCTTTTCTCGCGAAAGGATCCGTTCTACGCACAGTTCGAGCGCTGCAAGCATGACTCTGCATTTTGGTGCCGCCATAAGGATGGCTTGATGCGCGCCGACTCCGCCCACGGAGCGTTCCGACGCCATGGCCAACCTGCACGGCAGGTTGGGCAACAGAAGTTCATTGATGGGTATCAGTGGCACGTGCCCGACGTCAAGATAAATGCCTCCCTTCAGAAAGAGATAAGCGTAGCGAAACAGATCGGCCTTGAAAGCGCCTGGCTTGATCGTGTTCCAGGCCTCGACCGTTCCCGTGGGAAGGCGCGAGGCGTTGGACCGCAGGAACCGCTCACAGTCATCGTTTCCAAAGAGCAGATAGACGTATCCGTCCTCGTCTGCCCAGGTTCGAGCTGCCGCCGTCGTTCGCTTGGCTTCATTTGACATGTCATGCACGCTGCGCACTGTTTGGATCACTGTCTTTGGCACGCCCCCGTCATTGAGATTTAGATTCGCATTGTCGAAGCTTCTCATGTAGAGGGAAACGGCAATCGCCATGGCACCGATCGCGATGGCCACAAGAATCATCACAGTCTTTGTTTATCACTCGTACAGGTCGTTTGTGTACCACATGGGATGATAATGATTCTTCGCATTCTTCTGTTCATTTCGGTACTCTTTTGATTTTTTCTGAATGCTCGTCGTTGCTTCGACGGCGTGGTCCAAAGTTCTTCGTCGTGGTACAGCACGCACATCGCCGTGCCCCAGGGTGTCCATAGTTTGCCGCGAGGCACCGTTCTAGGAAGGTAAAACCCGAGCTTGAGTTGCATCGCGTCGTGTAAGCAAATCGGACCCGTAATCCACAGCTCGCTGTGTCCCTTTTGTTTCGTCTCGACCCGCTGTATGCCAAGCTCCAGAGCCGCCCGCATAACCCTGCAGTTTGGAGCTGCCATGAGGATAGCCTGATGCGCCCCAACCCCACCTTCGGACCACTCGGACGCCATGGCCAGCGTGAACGGTTTGTTTGGCATGAGCAAATCCCTGATGCGAAGCAGCGGCACGTGCCCGACGTCGAGGTAGACTCCTCCCTTGATGTACAGGTAGGCGTAACGGAACAGGTCCGCCTTGAAAGCTCCTGGTTTGATCATCTTCCATGCCTCGACCGCGTTGGTGGGCAGGCTCGAGGCGTGAGCGCGCGAAAACTGCTCACACTCTTCGTTTCCAAAAAGCAGGTAGACATATCCGTCTTCGTCTGCCCAGTTACGAGCCGCCGCGGCCGTGCGTTTTGCTTCTTCGGACATGTCGTGCACACTGCGCACCGTCTGGATGACGACCTTTGGTACACGTTTGGCCTCGTTTTCGCCGACTGAGTTCGTCATGTAGACCAGCACACCAAAGACAATCGCACCCGTCGCGGTGGCCAGCAGAATCGTGCAGGCTTATTTTTGTTTTTCACCAAGAGCAATGCGTCGCATCCACATGTTCCCGTAATTGTCGTGATAGTTTTTCCCAGAGCTGTAGTACTTTGTAGTCTTGGCCTTGATGAGACGGTTAGACTCGTCAGCCGACTGTGCTCGGGTTGGGTACACGCCCGAGTACTTGCGGTGGAAGAGGACGCGGACGCCCGACACGGGATCAAAGCCACCGTCTGGATTGAAAGATTCTACAGTGGCTTCGAATGCCTGGTACGCGCAGACGGGCCCCGTTGGAAACAAGGGCGTGAGGCCATAGTTGCACTCTTCGATGTTCTTCATGCAGAGATCCAGCACGGCGATCATCGCAGGATGACCTGGTTCACATGCCAGGAAAGCCTGGTACAGGCCTGGGGGAATCTGCGGGTCGTCGAAAGGGCGACCGAACACGCCAGGGCCTTCCCACACAACAACCAGGCGGTCGGTCGGCTGAACGATACTGTCCAACGGCTGAGCGAGACGCAGCCCAAAGTCAATGTACACGCCCCCCTCTTTAGCAAGCCATGCGTACCGAAACAAATCGGCTTTGTACGCTCCCGCCCGCAACTAACTGAATGCGCGCACGTAGCGAGGACCGTAGTGCTCTGCGAGGTAACGGATGCAGTCGTCGTCATCCATGAGAATTGTTTCGTAGCCACGGCTCAAAGAAGCGTTTTGTTCTCGGAGAAATTGCATGTACGTTGGAAGCTGGCTTTTGCGCGTGGTAAGGTAAAGGACTTTGCGTGGAATTCGGTGTGCATTGGTTTGCATTCGTATGGGGCGAAAATTCAGTCCACTGCTTGGCCATATGAGTATCACCGCGATTACCACGAGAGCACCGATCAAAGCCAACAGGCCTGCTACCATCGCTTTGTTCAGGAAAGTCACTCGAAGAATCGAGACTTCTACTCATCCTCTTTGTCGTCGTCATCGTCGTCCCCACTTGGCTCTTCGTCGTCCTCGCCCATTACGGCCTGCACCTTGTGGGCCGTCTTCGTCCTGGCCTTTTTGGCGGGTGGTGCCTCTTCGTCCACTTCATCAGCCTTGGCCGCCTTTGCCTTCCTGGTCTTTTTGGCGGGAGGTGCCTCTTCGTCCGCTTCATCAGCCTTGGTCGCCTTTGCCTTCCTGGCCTTTTTGGCGGGAGGTGCCTCTTCGTCCACTTCATCAGCCTTGGCCGCCTTTGCCTTCCTGGCCTTTTTGGCGGGCGGTGCCTCTTCGTCCACTTCATCAGCCTTGGCCGCCTTTGCCTTCCTGGCCTTTTTGGCGGGCGGTGCCTTTTCGTCCACTTCATCAGCCTTGGCCGCCTTCGCCTTCTTGGTCTTCTTCTTGGTGGCCGCAGGCTCCTCTCCGCCGATGGCTTCGGCGTCCTCCAAATCGTCGACGTCGTGCTCAACGGGTCCCTTCGGTTCGACCACGGGAAGAGCGATGCGTCGCTTGCCGATCCGATGCAGCTTTTCGAACTCGATGCCGATGGCAGAACACAGGCCGCCCTTCCCGCTGAGGTCTTCGTCGTTCGTGTACGCCCAACGGAGAAAGTCGAGCGTGATGCGCTTCTTCTTGAGCTGCTTCATCTTCCCCACGGCTTTGGCGAAGAGCTTGCGGATGACAAGGTTGAGCGTGGCGACCGTGGCGTACATGGAGTTGGACACGACGGTACGGTCTTCCTCGTCACCTGCGCTGTCATCTTCGTCTTCCCCGTGCACGCGCTTCTTCATGTGTTGGTACACCTAGGCGAAGCGCACCGTGGCGGGAAGCTGCTTTCGAACTTCCTTCATGCCTGCTTCCTTGAGCCAGGTCATAATGTTCTCCGTGTCCTTTTGGATTTCGTCCACGATATCTTCGCGGATTCCCATGTCATCGAGAGCATCGAGGACGTCGTTGCCAAGGATTTTGGGCGCGACGGGTTTCCATGGCTTCGTCTCATCTCCTGCTTCTTCGCGACGACGGTTTGCCTAATCGTGAATGGCACGGGCATCGGCTTCGCGCTGATGCGCCGTCGCGACGGTACGGTCGACGATTGTTGCTAATGCCGTGTCGAGCAGAGGGACGAGAACTTCCTTGACGCCTCCCTGCAACCCTGCCTCGTGCACCTTGGCAAAGTCTGTCAGGTTGCGCTGGAATGGTCCAGTAGATACAGGCTTGGCACGCGCCTTCTTTGGCAATGAAGAGACACTCATGGCTTTCCTTACTTTTAGGTATTTGAAGTGATGAAAAGGCAAGGGTACGCGGTTTGGGCTGAATGGGAAATGTTTGCACTTGAAGACACAAAGAATGGAGAGAATCAATCTCGAACATTCGCCCGAGGCGATCAACCTCGGTCGCGACGTCGAGCGTCGGCGGTACACGTTTGGAAATTTGCCTCGCAACGATTCTTCGAATGCTGGCCAAATAAACCGACGCGCTGGAGAGCGTCCGAGTGGATTCGAGTCGGACCCAGCGACCAGCTTTCGTTCCGAGACGGACCCGCGCCCCCTGCGGCACCCCAATCCACTGTACCAAGAAGGGCGTTCTATTCACCACCAAGGCTTGCACCACGTTTCGGACATCCGAGAAGAAGAAGACGTACAAACAAACCCAATGGAAATGGAAGGGCAAGCCATGATGACAAAGTCCAAAGTGGCGCGAGGCAATCCCGCCTCGAGCGCCCTGGCATCGTTCGGCGGTCCCGACTCGCTGGAATCGCTTCAGCCGTCCGTGAAGCCCGCCGAGGATCGCAAAGGAGCCTTTTTCGGCGAAACTCCCAGGTACAAGCACGGGGACCCTGCCTGGAATGCCAAGGCGAAGCACGCCACGGGGTACGCGGGGAAGCTGCAAGGCATGGACCCGTACAGGATGAAGCTCGGTGAATGGAAAGGTCTTGAGATTGGTGGGTATCAGGCCGTCAGTCTGGAAAATTCTCCCTTCGACAAGGAAACAGTGCGACGGGCGCAAGCAGGCTTCGGGGGCGCACAGCCGCGACAGTCTCGGCAGCAGCGCTTGACGTACACGTCTCCCGTCACGTCGGATGGGCCATTCAAGCACCTGCGCCATGGCGCGCCTCGCAAGACTCCGTACCCAACCGAAGTGCACGACGAGGGAACTAGCCTGTTCTCGACTCCCGTGCAGGCTCCCATGTTCAGTGTCGGGACGGCGCGCAGGCAAGACCTCGGGCAGATGTCGCGCGACAGAGCTCCTGCGGACCGTGGCGTGTGGGACTCTCTCGTATCGTATAATGTTGACGGGAACGTGCTTCCGATGAACGGAAGGTCAGTGCAGGGCGTGCACTTGAATCGCGGATCGAAGATGGGCAAGCAAGGCATGATCGAGCAGAGCAAGGTGAACCCCCGTCGCATGTTCAACGACGGCGTGATGGGCCTCGGTCCCACCGATGCCAAGTTCACAGGCGTCTTTGTGGATCCTCTCACTGGCTATGAATACGACGCCTACGAGCAGGAGGCGGCGCCGCCAAACGGCGACTGGCGCGTCAAGGACTCGGGGAAGCAGCGGATATTCGAGATGATGCACGGGGGTTGGGCCCCAGGCAGGGTCAGGCCCAAGAAGCGCGAGTTCGCCCCGCAGGACATCATACCCGACGTGGACCGCACCGACTACGCCAGCATGGCGCGGCAACGAGACACGGAGCTCATGAAGATCGAATAGATCCATTCGGGGCACAAGGACGAATACGCTCACACGGACGACGAGGGATATTCAAAGATTGTTGAGGGCAAGCCATTCAACCGATGGGGCCTGAACGAGGGAAACCGTAGTCTTCCGTTTCCCGACTTGCACCTGCACCGAGACACAGAGCCAACGCCACAGTTTGGGCGCGGAGGATCAGCGGCGGACGCCATGGGGCTGGAGGGGTCGATGATGCGGCCGTCTGTGTTACGCAGCCGCGTGGACAACTCGTCGTTCCGCAATGCCAGGCACATGGCAATATCTGGAGTTGATTACAGCGGAGCGGGAAATATATCAGACACGAACCTGCAAGAGACGCTGCGCATCGACGCCTACATTCGCAGCATGGCCCAAGGCCTCGGATTGGACGGGGTGCAGGCGGAGACGGGCGGCGCAACATGGCAGAGGCAGGAGGATCCGCTTCAGAGGATGCTGTCTTCGCGAGAGGACATTTCGGCCGAGCTGGGCCTGCTGTTTTTGCGGATCACGGGCGACCACCTTCAAACGGGAAATCACTCTCTGCCCGATGATGCCGTTCCTGGGCTGCGGGATTCGACCTTTGCGCGCAGAATCGGAGAAATGCTGCTCGACAGTGGTGTCCTCGCTCCCACCCAGCGGCACGAGTACGAAGACATGCAACCAAACAACCGCGAAGAAATGTCGCTAGCGCTCGGCGACCTGATCCGAAGCATCGACTCGCAGCATCACCGCGGCGGCTCCACGCACCTGGCGACCGAGCTCGACAATCTGGAGCGAGACGCCACGTCGATGGCTCTCGGACGGGCGGTGGTGAATATGATCACAGCGGCCCAGGAAGGACCGTCGATGGTGCGGATGATGGAGAGCGACGGCCCGTTGAAACACGACGACATTGTGCGGCGCATTGGCCAGCAGTTTTAGCAGCACGTCGTCGACGGTGCCATGGCGCCCTGGTTGCGGCCCGAGGACCGCGAAGCGCTGACGAAGCAGACGCGTTCCTCCGAATTCCAGCGCAAGATCGGCGAGACGCTCATGACCCTGTACTCGCAGGTGTCGGCTCCGCCCACAATCCGCGACGCGCACGTCGCCAAGCAGAAGCATCAACAGTTCACTCGGGCGCTTCGGGCCGTGGTTGAGACGGCGTCGGGTGGCCTGGGGATGAGCGCTCCGTTTCAGCATCACGATGATTTACTCGATCCCATGCACACGCAGATGATGTCGAACCGCGTGATCTCCAATTCTCGGGTGAAGCATGGAACAGGCGGGCCGCGCGCAGCCTTTGCCGATTCGACCGATCGTGAAATTTGGAGGCGGCGCGACGGGGTGCGAGAGGGCCATATCCAGAGGGCGACCGCGCCGAATGCTTCGATCGACCAGGGAGACAGCACGACCGTGCGAGACCAGGAAACCACGAGGAAGACGAAAGGCTCCAAGGCCCTTGACCTGACGAACCATTTCAGGGGGTCTGATTTCACGGGAATGCAGAGCGCGAAGCGGAACACGAGGATGGATTCAACCTTGACGCGTAGCCAGGGAACCGAGCTGCTGTTGTGACTGACACAATTGATGTTTGTTGAGAAGTGAACCAAGAGCCACCTTGTTACGATTATGAGTATCTGTTTACAAATGTCACGACGTGGGAAGCGCGGAGCCAAGGCAGCCAAGGCAGCCAATGCGACCAAAGCGACAAAGGGGACCGAACCCACGTCGTCACTTCCGTTTTTTAAGCCTGGGATGTCGGAAAGGGCCTTTCTTCTTGCGGCCTAGAAGCACGCCAAGAAGGAGCACGAAGATTTCGATCGAAAGAAGAAGCAGGATGTTGAGGCCGAGGCGGTTGCCCTGAAGAAGAAGCACGAGAAAGAAGCACAAGAGCGAGTCGCTCTCCTGCGCGAGGCTCGCAGCGAGGACATTCCTTGCTCTTCCTTCATGATGCCTCCGCGCGAGCCCGCTGTAATGCGGGATCCGAAGCGGGTGGTAAACCGTGATATGATCAGTATGTTCACGAAGGGAGTCGGTGACGATGGACACGCGATCAGGGACCCGAAGAACGAGACAAAGGCCCAACGCAATGCCAGGGTCAAGGCCGCCAGGAAGCGTCTTCGCCTTCGCCGCGCCTACTCGGACTGGATCCGCAATGGGCAGAAGGGAAGGAGGCCTCCAATGCAGGAGACTGTGTTAGAGGGGGACGAGAGCACGGAAGACATCTTGGAGAATCCCGATCTGCAGAGGGCACACATCGCCAAATACGGGCTGTGGCTTCTGAAACATTTGGAGATACGCCAGCTTTTGTACACGCAGCCCGACGGGTGGAGCCCTCCTGCAAGCTTTGCCCTCCTGTTTCGGTTCGACGTGTCGGAGGACGTAGCGCTGCAGCATCCCAAGGTTTGTCGGGGTGGCTTGCACCTGGACGTGATGCTGGTGCTTCACGAAAGGAGAGTGCACATGATCGAGACAAGTTATTTTGAAGGCTTTCACGCGGCACTCGAGGCGGGCGCCCTCGAAATTCAGTGCACGCCCGACAACTGCCTGCTGGTGCTGCAGGACGGCATGCCCCCCGAGGGCGCTTTCCGCGTCACCGTGACCGACCCCAGCACGATCGTGTTTTAGTCAGAGTCATAGTTCGGGGACTCTGGTGTTCCCTGTAAGTTCGCCCTGGATGACGAGGAGTGGCCGAATGGCATGGGTTGCTTTCCCGTGACGAGAGAGACGGTTGCGTGACAAATACACAGTTTTCCAACGGGTGCGTCAATCTTTGCATTTGCAGACAAACACTTCCCACGAGTGCAAGAATCACACTTTCCAAAACAAATCATGGAATCCTCTTCGCAAGTGATCGAGTTTGACTTGTCGAACCTCACGGTGGCAGACACAAAGCAATGGTCGATCACCCAGCCCGAAAAGAGCGAGGACAAGACGAAACCCCCTCTGTCTTTCTTCAAGGCCGCGCCGAACGTCAGGAAGTCGCCTCAGCTGTGGACGGGGCAAGACATGACGCTGCCGTTTGCCCCGCTTCCCCAGACTGACCAGAGCGGTAAGGTGGTTTTGAAGGGTAAGAAGCAAGACCGCCTCACGCACACGGTTCGGGTGAGCATTCCAAAGGGCAACCGCGACGCAGACGGCATCGAATTGATCGACGAATGGCGCAGGGCCTTCGTCGCCAACAACTGCTGCAAAGACAAGAAGAACAAGTGGTACTCCGAGATCCCAAGCAAGAAGATGAACGGGGTCAAGTGGAACGCGAGCCTGAAGGCAAAATTCAAGACGGATTCTGACGACAACCGCATTCCGACCGTGCGCTACGGCGAAGACGGGGAAGTCAAACCGTGGACGGAACAGGAAGAGGACGAAGAGCTAGTCGTCTACGAGGAGTACGACCCTTACATCAACGTGTAGTGGCAGAGCAAGTACTTTGGCGGCAGCAAGATCCGCTTTGCTGGCGTCTACACAGCAGACGGTGAGCTGATCGAGACGAAGGCCACCATGCCCATGTACGATATCACCTCCAAGGAGCTGCTTCCCGAGAAGCAGGGCGAGGACATCGATCCGATCTCGCTCGAGTTCTGGGAGACCAAGATCTACATTGTCGAGAAGGAGGGCATGACCCCCGAGGAGCAGGCATCAAACGCCGAGAACACGATGCCCGTCATGGGTCCCGACGGCAAGCCGATGCGCTGCGCCAAGACGGGTCGCATGATGGCCCAGTTCGTGCAGCCGCATCACATCACCCCTCGAAGCAAGGCCACCCTGCGCATCGAGCCCAACATGCAGACGTTCAACACATCGTCGCTAACGTTCTAGCTGACGTACCGTGCAGCCATCGCATTTGTGGTGCTGGAACCTAAGCGCGAGGAAAAGGCCGAAATGGGGCGAAACGGGGTGAAGATCGTCAAGTCGAGAAAGAGCGCCGAAGAACGCCTCGCGATGCTGCAATGCCTCGCCGAGGGTGGCGGAGAGGACGAAGCGGCGCTCGGAACGAAGCGCGGTCGCTCGGAGGAGAGCGATGCGGGCGATGCGGGCGATGCGGGCGAAGCGGGCGAAGCATCGCCTTCTCCCAAGCGTTCCAAGGTGGTGGTCACGAAGGAGACTGACGAGGATGAAATCTCGCTGCCGTCGGACGTGGAAGGATGAGGGATTGAAGGATGTGATTGATGACGACAACCGAAATTGTGGTGCGCATTCAGAACCAAAAGACACGCAGTTTCGCCATGTCAGGAATTCGTTCACCCTCGACCCCAGAGATGAATTGGTCGGCCCCAATCGTGGGGGGCATTGCGATGGTTGTCATTGGCCTCGTGGTGTTCCTCACTGTCCATTTCACCCGTAAAAATGATCCGAGTCGCAGTCGCTTACGTAAGATTCGCATGGCACAGGATCAGGCCAGACAGTCTGCCGAGACGCTGAACCGAGTTCGAATGGCGGCATCGAACCGCATCAATGACCTGCAAAAGTAGCTCAAGCTTCGCGGAGAAAGCCCGCAGCGGTTGGCCAAGGACGTTGGAAATGGTAATGGGAGCGGAGGTCCGCGAGACACGGCCCCACTGAGAGACTCAGCGGGGCCTGGGTACCCCGACCAGCCAGGCACCATCTGGAGCCAGCCTTTGCAGCAGCACGGCACGAGCCGAGGCATCGCGCGGACAAGCACGGGAACTTGGCAGCGCGGAGCACGAGTGACAGGCAAAGGGGTGCAGGGAGGTACCGACAAGAAGCTCTTCGACTACACGGACGATATGGATCCGCTGGCTGCCGCCGACGCCACCGTCGACGATCTCTTTCCCAAGCACGACCACTCCAAAGCCAAGAACTCGAACGACGCCATCGCTCAGCTGTATACATTCGACAACTTCCGCGCGGCGCACAACCGCAACACCAAACAGGGGTATCTGAGGCCGCAGATGGAACGCAGTGGATGGGGACGCCTCGGTGAGAGGACCAATTACACAGGGTGGCTGCAGACGTCGCGACACCTGCGCGATCAACTTGGTTCGAAGGAGAACATCCAGAAGTACATGGAAGACCTGATGATCCCCATCCCTGATCAGTTCCTCGATCTGGCGTACGACGCGTCTTACGAGAGGGGCATCGTGCCTAGGGACCCATACGAGGGCATCGGCGGCGTTGCCGTGAGGGAGCTGGCGCACGACCTCCACAGGGAGGCACAGGGTGCGCCCGTCCTCAGTCGCCAGCAAAGAGGAGAGATCGCCAGGGGAGTGCATCAGCCCATCTCGAGTCACGACTCAACAGCCGCCATCAAGACGATGAACGACATTCAGTAGGCCATGGAGGTCGGAAACAAAGCAGGCTTCCCGCTCCAGCTTGACCCCGACCAGCTGCAGACCGTTTCGGACTGGATTCATTCGGATAACGATGCGGCCCGAAGCGCAGCGTACGCTCTGTACAAGACTGCCAACGTGCCTCTGCCCCCGAGCATGCACACATGATTTGCTTTCAAACACACGAATTCGCACAAAAACAAACAGAGAAAGCTTTCGTTTTTCAAACCAAGAACTCTTGCACCTCGCCACAGTTGTCAAATTCGGACATCCACACTGCTTCCGTCACTGCAAATTTCAACCGCTTGTCGCTGCTGGAGGGAGACCAAATCCCGAGGCGCCCTGTGGGGTCCTCGGCCAGAAACGTCGCCAAAGATGCAGGGCAGTCCGCGACAATGTCTTCCGTTGTAAATAGCACAACATGACGTTTTCCTGACGCCCCCAGATGACATCCCAACCTCTTTCCATGCGTGCGGATCGCTCTCTGCACTGCCACGTTGTTGCACACCACTCCCAGACTTTCAGAGTTTCTTCCCCATGGGGCGTACATTCGCAGCGCCTGCGAGACGCTAGTAAATTTCATGCACACAAACGTAGAATCAAAGCTCCGATCAGATGCTGCCATTCTTGGAATTGGTTGAATTGTTTGATGAGCAAGGGAGAAACGAAGTAAATATTGGCACGCAACTTTAATTCACAATTGGCACGGGCGCCATGCACACAACTTTCTGCGGATCCATCAAGCCTTTTGTCGCAGGGTGTTCATATGTCGACACGATTCCCCTTTCGCAGTAATGCATCTTCCCGTCCGACGTCAGCAGCCAAAACAGAGGCGGCGTGCCCCACACCGCAACCGCGCAGTGTCTGCGGTCGGTTTTCAAGCAACAAAGTTCTCGCGTGCCGTGGAAGACCTTGATTTTGTTCACACAGTCGCGACGGTGCGACTGCTTGCACGGCTTTTCATCCCGCGACGTTACCGCAACCACAAGATTGCCGTGCGACAGCATCGAATACACAGGAGTCGACTGATCCTCCCATCGATGATTTACGATGCGGTCCACCGTCTCGAGCTAATCCTCCGAACACGCCTCAAAATGAGCCGTTTCTTCGTTCACTCTGAGAAACATTACGTTCGTTGTGGTGCCCGTGTATTGATTTCGAGTGCCGTACATAAAGAACAGGTTGAAGTCTTCGTCTCTTTGCGCGTCGATCCAGTCGATTGGGATTTTATTCGGCGGAGTACTTGCCTCTTCCTCGTCGATTTCGTCCATTGGCATCTGGAGGCAAATGCCACCGCGCACAACTTCGGCCTTGTGCGTCTTTCGGTTCGTCTCCACAGAGAAGATGCAGACTTCCCCTGTCTTGGGGTTGACGCGCGCGTAGTGCTGCTTGCGCCCGTCCTCCGAGGTCCAGCCAGGAAGAATGCACAAGAGGCCTCCGCCGTTGAGCACACCGATCCCGTTCACGCTGATATGTGCAAATGGTTCGTCGGTTCCCACGGAAACGAGCACCTTGTCACCCATTTGCATGTCGCATCCATCGCGCAGTGCCGTAAGAGTGGCACTATCTTGGCTCTTCCAGTACGCTTCGTCTGCTTTGGTGGCATCGCGAAAGTGCGCGCATCCTCCCACCGCAATGGGAGGCGGTGTCATGTAAAACTGCATCAGTTCGTCTTCATGATCCGCCAACAAACACACAGCAAGCGTTTCAGGGCCCATCGTCCCAAATGACCCGCTGAGAAAGTCGGAGGCCTTTTGGAACACCGTGTCGGGGTTTTGTTTAGGGTCTCGCATTTTTCGAAAGGTTTCTGTCACGTACGAATGGCTCAGGGGGACGGGTCCTCTCTTACAGAGCTCTTCCCGCATAGTGCGGATCACCGTGAGCACCATAGAGTCCAGGAGCGCGGGATGAAAACTGTGAATGTCGATCTAATAATCGCGAGGATTGTCATGGTCCGCAATGAGACGAAGCGTTGGATGATCGGTCGCTGAACTCGAGCCCGTCGTCTGGAGTTGTTTCGGGTTCCACGTTTCAGACAACTTTCGGAAGAAGAAACGCTCGAACGCCTTTGCACGCTTCGCCGAGTCTGTGCCACATCGCCTCAGCTCCCGAACGAGCTCCCGCGCCGAAATTTTGTCTTGGGACACTGGCAGCATGCGCTTTGCTTTCGTCCACACTTGTTGCGCAAGCCGAAGCAAATCCTCGATGGAGTGGGCCGACGACCGAAGCACTGCTTTTTGCACCGAGGCCGCAAATTGTACAATGCAAATCTTGGCGAACGCCTTGGAATCGGGAAGGATGTAGAGGGCTTTGAGGATAGTTGCAGAAGATGGGGCGTTGGGACCGAATGGCAACGAAGGAGCTTCTTTTTTCCGCGCATCGGACGAGGGCGCTTTAGAGCTGCTCTCCATGAATGTTTGTTGATCGGACATCAAACTGTAGAATCGAACGTGTTATAATTATTCAGTCTTTCCATCGGAACCCACACTTTGTACACTTGTACTTGGTGTCCATGGCTTCATCCGCTGCCCTGCTCTGCTTGTCGTACATGACGATGAACTCGTCGCTGGCCTTGCACCTTTTGCACGCGAGCCGATACTTTTCATCTACCTGAATTTCGATGCCAGACTTGGATTCTCCTTGCAAGATCCGTTCTTGTGTTTCCTTCTCCTGTCGCCTGCGCACAAAGTGCACCTCGAGCTCCGTTCCCTTTCGACGGTTGTCTTCGTCCATGTAAATGAGGGAGTCACAGCCGTGGCGCTCGCATAGGCTTGGGTTGCACTTGGCTGTGGAGATTACGCTGTTGGCACAGCGGGCGTAGTCTGACAAGGGAAACCGCCGAAGAATGGTCTGCTCGATCGCGTCGGCCGACGCGAGAGGGATTCCCAGCGTCATGAGAAGTCGGATCACATCGGCTCGCGTTTCGAAGGACAGCAACGTGGGCCGAAGCCTTCGCTGCGCCAGACGAAACGAGCGGACTTCCATGCAATTCAAAAGGTGTTGACACGAGGCATAAACTATATTGGCACACGAGCAAACATTGGCACGTCAAGTGGACCTTTTCGCTCAAACACAAGCACGAAGTGCCACATCGCGAGCAAAGCAAATGACTGAAAAACACGAGTGTGAAATCATTGCACACTGAGCGGAAACGCGTCGTACGTCTTCTGCCCAGCATCATGCTTGAGGATCGTTTCAGTTTTCTCCGCGTAAAGCTTGCCGTCCCTGCACTTCCACACTACAAACTCTCTCGTGTGGTCCCGCAGAGCGTCCCGCACGTCGTCGAGAGTTCGGACTTTTTGCCCGTTCAGCATTTCGACAAGGTCGCCCTGCGCCAGTCCTTTCTTCTGGTACGCCATCGTCCCTGCCACGACGTCAACCACAACCACGCGCGGGCTGTTCATGCATTCGAACGGTAGAGCCATGCATGCCATCGCGATTTTGCTGCTCTCCGAGATGTGATTGGTGCACAGATTCATCATTACAACCCCACCCAGAGCGACGTACTCAAACCGTTCGTACGGTGGCCACACTTCTCGCATCGGCCCGCGAATGAAGTCACTGCTCGGCCGCAAGCGCAATTTTCTCAACTCTCCCTCGGGCATCGTTACTTGGAAAACGTACTCTTTTCTTGAATCGCACGCGCGGTGCATGAGCACATCAACCCCAATCTTTTGCTTGTTCCACGATACCCTGACTTCGCTGTTGCTGTCGATCTTGTGCCCGTCGAAAGAGCAAATGATGGTGCCTTCGACGATTCCAGCCGCATCGGCGGGAGAGCCCGTGATCACCCTCTGCACGTAAATGCCTTCAGGGCAACCCTTCCCGTGCAAAGCGTCCACCAAGTCTTTCGGAGCGTTACCCGTCTCCACCCCGAACGCTGGCACATGCTTGACGACGCCGCCGTCGCGACCCAGGACCATACTGCGTTTCAGCAGCTCGATTGGGATAGCGTACGCAATGTTGTTTGCGCCGCGCGACACGATGCCGCTCGAGTTGACTCCAACCACTTCAAAGTCGCCCTTGCTGCGGACCATGATGGGCCCACCCGAGTTCCCACCCGAGATGGGCACCGAATGTTGCAGATTGGTGCCCTCCTGTCCCGAAAAGACGCCATCTGTCACCTTAATCCCACGTTGGCCCAGTGGGAAACCGATCGCGTACAGATGGGTGCCAGGCTCGAGCGTATCCGAGT
>Ga0307980_1000299_pt1 | contig 24067 bp, 18 predicted proteins | sample OrgLakmetage1060_FD_201817 | JGI IMG/M metagenome (GOLD analysis project Ga0307980, IMG submission 201817) | Saline water microbial communities from Organic Lake, Antarctica - #1060 | ecosystem: Environmental > Aquatic > Non-marine Saline and Alkaline > Saline | place: Antarctica: Organic Lake... | reverse complement strand
CGATCATGGCTGCAAATCTCCAGTATGACATGACAAATCCTTTTGCTACCGCATTAAAAAGTTGGGTTTGACGCCCGAAAAGTGAACGTGAAACCAGCTTCCAGCGCTGGAGGGTTCCAAAGTTTTATGAGATTTTTGTGCCTCACAACCCCGGTCAGTGATTGCGCCGTGTCGTGACGAGAAAGATCGTCGAAGCCGAGCAGCTGATCAAAAGAAACCCGTTCAGCGCTTCGATGCCGGCGAGAAATCGAAGATGACCGGTTGGATAAATATCGCCGAGGCCAAGCGACGTGTAGGGGCTGTTGACGTTCACCGTGTCTGGATGATTGTTGCCGCAATCGAGATGAAGGCATTGAAGCTCTGGTCTGTTTTGCAGGAGCGCATGGCTATCCCCCTGTTTTCCTTCAACTTGCCGAAGTAGTTCTCGATCAGGTGTCGCCATTTGTAGGTTTCCTTGTCGAACGTCGCGGGAAATTTCCGGTTGGATTTGGGCGGTATCACCGGGATGATGCCACGTTCCAGCAGGTCATTTCGCAACCAATCCGCATCGAAAGCCCTGTCAGCCAGCAGATGCCCGGCAGACAGATCACGGACCAATGTATCAGTCTCGCGCAGATCGTGCGCCTGTCCGGGCATCAGGCAAAAATCAACGAGGTTGCCGAGCGCGTCTGTCACCGCCAATATCTTCGTCGTTATGCCCCCGCGAGAACGCCCAATGGCCTGGCAAAGAGTCCCCCTTTTGCGCCCTGACCTGAGCGGTGGACCTTGACGATAGTCCCATCGATCATGGCGTATTCTAGATCGGCGTCCGTGGTTAGTGCCTTGAACATACGGTGGAAAGTATCCGCTTTAACCCACCTGCGGAACCGCTTGAACACAGAGTTCCATTTGCCAAATTCATTCGGCAACTCGCGCCACTGAGCCCCGGTGCGAACGATCCAAAGGACCGCCTCAATGAATAGCCGGGGGTCACGACCAGTTTGCCCCGGATCGTTGGATTTCCCCAGACAATACGGCTCGATAATTGCCCACTGCGCGTTGGTTAGGACTCTTCGGGTCAAGGCTGCTCTCCTCTGTTTGCAACCTTGAATCAGAAGCTAGGCGATTTGTGAATCCCGAACGTCAACAGCCCCTAGTTCACGACCGAAAAATAGAAGAAATCCATGACCGAATTGACATTTTCCTGCTCGAAACCGCCAATTCCTATCCATTCACCCAGAATGAAGCCAATGGCATACAGGCCAGCTTCGGCGACATGCGCGGTCGCCAAAACATAAAGAGCGACCACAAGACCATGCATGCCTATGATATCGTTGCGGTCGGTAAAGTTCATGGCGAAAGCCATTGCACGCGCATGCAGCACTCCACATAATCCGAAAAGCACGACGGCCAGTAACCACGCTACGATCATGTTCAGCAGGCGCCCTAGCCGGTCTCTTTCAGATGCAGACTTTGCTGCTTCGACGCCAGATCGGCAAGGATCGGGCAATCGGGGCGGTGGTCACCCGCGCAGGCATCGACCAAGGTTGCGAGGGTCGCGCGCATTTCGATCAGCTCCGCGATCTTGTCGTCAATCCGGCTTAGATGCTCCTCAGCGATCTGCTTTACCTCGGCACTCTCGCGGTCGGTATCCTCATATAGCTTGATCAAGCCGCGACAATCTTCGATGCTGAAGCCAAGCGCGCGGGCGCGGCCAAGGAACGCCAGCTTGTGCACATCGCTGGCGTGGAACATGCGATAGCCGTTGGCGCTTCGCAGGGGTTTCACGAGGCCGATATCCTCGTAGTAGCGGATCGTTTTGGCGGGCAGGCCCGATCGGGCGGCGACATCTCCGATATTCATTCTAAGCTCCTCATTCGGCTGCTGCAGGGGAAAGGGCGGCGGCAGGACGGGCCTCTGTGGTTTCGTCCATGGCGGGACGAACCCGGCGCAGACGCAGGGCATTGGTCACCACGAAGACCGAGCTGAGCGCCATCGCACCGGCCGCCAGAACCGGCGACAACAGCAGGCCGAACGCAGGATAGAGTACGCCGGCCGCGACCGGGATCAGGGCCACATTATAGCCAAAGGCCCAGAACAGGTTCTGGCGAATGTTGCGCATCGTGCGGGTCGAAACCTCGAACGCGTTGACGACGCCGCGCAGATCGCCCGACATCAGCACCACGTCAGCGGATTCGATGGCGACATCGGTGCCAGTGCCAATGGCGATACCGACATCGGCATGGGCCAGCGCCGGCGCGTCATTGATCCCGTCGCCGACAAAGGCGACGGCGGTGCCGCCCGCGCGCAATTCGTCCAGCGCCGCCACCTTGCCCCCCGGCAGAACGCCCGCGACGACGTGGTCGATGCCGGTCTCGCGCGCGATGGCCTCGGCTGTCTCGCGCTTGTCTCCGGTGATCATCGCCACCTTCAGCCCCAGATCGTGCAGCGCCCGGATCGCGGCGGCGCTGGATGGCTTCACGGGGTCCGACACTGCGATGACCGCGGCAACCTTTCCGTCGATGGCGGCATAAAGCGCGGTGCGGCCCCGGCTGGCAAGGTCCGTCTCGGCCTCTGCCAGCGGGCCGGGGTCCAGCCCTTCGCGCGCCATCAGGCGGTCGGCCCCGATCAGGACGTCGCGCCCCGCCACCTGCGCGCGCACCCCGTAGCCAGTGATGGATTCAAATGTATCGACCGTATGGCCCGCCGCGCCCTCGGCCTCGGCGGCCCTGACAATCGCCTCGGCAATGGGATGCTCGGACTGTGCCTCGACCGCTGCCACCAGCGCCAGAACCTCGGCGCGGTCGAACCCGCCCGCCAGCACCAGATCGGTCAGTTCGGGCCGCCCCTCGGTCACGGTGCCGGTCTTGTCCACGGCCACCACGCCGACGCCGGTCAATTGCTGCAGCGCGTCGCCCTTGCGGAACAGCACGCCCATTTCCGCCGCACGCCCGGTTCCGACCATGATCGAGGTCGGCGTGGCCAGCCCCATGGCGCAGGGGCAGGCAATGATCAGCACCGACACGCCCGCGACCAGCGCATAGGAGAGCGCCGGGGATGGGCCGAGGATCAGCCAGACCAGCACCGTCAGCGCGGCCAGCACCATCACGGCGGGCACGAACCACAGCGTGATCCGGTCGACCATGCCCTGAATGGGCAGCTTGGCGCCTTGCGCCTCTTCGACCATGCGGATGATCTGCGCCAGTGTCGTGTCGGCCCCGACGCGGGTCGCGCGGAACTGAAAGCTGCCGGTGCCGTTGACGGTGCCGCCGGTGACGGGATCGCCCTCGGATTTGGCCACGGGCACCGGCTCGCCGGTGATCATGCTTTCATCGACACGGGCGCTGCCTTGGGTCACCTCACCGTCCACCGCAATACGCTCGCCGGGACGGACGAGAAGGATGGCCCCGGTGCCGATCTGCTCGATCGGAACGTCCTGCGCGGTGCCATCCACCAGAACCCGCGCGGTGCGGGCCTGAAGCCCCAGCAGCTTCTGGATCGCGGCGCCGGTGCGGCCCTTGGCGCGGGCCTCCATCCAGCGGCCCAGAAGGATCAGGACCACGATCACCGCCGCCGCCTCGAAATAGACTGCGCGCGAGGCTTCGGGCAGCAGGGTGGTCGCGAAAAGCGCGACCAGCGAATAGAGATATGCAGCCGAGGTGCCAACGGCGACCAGACTGTTCATGTCAGGCGCGCCCTTGAAAAGCGCCGGAAAACCCATGGTATAGAAGGCGCGACCGGGCCAGGCCAGAACCACGGTGGTCAGCACGAACTGGATCATCCAGCTGGCCCCGTGCCCGATGGTGCGCCCGATCAGGTCATGCGCCCCCGGCACGACATGCGCGCCCATTTCCAGCAGGAAAACCGGCAGCGCCAGCACGGCGGCAAGCAGGGTCTTGCGGGCCAGCGCGCGGGCCTCCTCGGTCTTGCGGGTGCTTGCGTCCTCTTGGGTCGCGGCATCCGCCGGGGTCGCCGGATAGCCCGCCTCTTTTGCGGCGCGCAGCAGATCGTCCAGACTGACCGCACCCTCGGCATAGGTCACGGTGGCGGTCTCCGACGCGAGGTTCACGTTCACATCCCGTACGCCCGGCACCGCCGCCAGCGCCTTGTCGACCCGCCCCACGCAGGAGGCGCAGGTCATGGATGCCACGTTCAGACGCACCGTCCGGCTGCGCGCGGGGTAGCCCGCCTTGTCCAGCGCCGCCACGATTTCGGCCACCCGCTCCGGTGTATCAACCTGCGCCTGAACGGTCTCGCTGGCGAGGTTAACGCTGACATCGCTGACGCCCGCAACGGCCATCAGCGAGCGTTCGACGCGCCCGACACAGGACGCGCAGGACATGTTCTGAACCGAGAGCCGGACGGATTGCGAAACTGGCATGGGGGACTCCTGCAGGTGCTTTACCGGTGCAATAAGGGTTCCACCTGCTAGAAGGTCAATAGGTCAGGTAAAATTTTTTGGCCCATAACCTTCAACTCTTGACGGGGTCTGTTCCGGCTGAGGGCAGGATGACACCTTAAGGGCCTCGGTCCCATTTTTCTTCCCCATTTTGATATCTGTGGCCACCTTCGTGCCGGTTGCTTTCGTGCTATGCGCGTTTGGTGGCTGTGCAGGTGGCAGGTGGCAAGAAATAGGGGTGATTACTTCACATGCCGAGGGTGCGATGGCCGCTGTTCTCAGCGGGCCATCAAGGTCTTTTGCCACCGATATTCGCCGGTGAGCAAGATGTGGGCCCACCCGAGCGGCGAAATGTGGGCCAGAAGATTGGGCGCACAATCCAGGCCGCCCCGGCGGCGAGCAGAAACGGCCTGACCGAGGTGCTTGGTGTTCCAGTAGATTATGATGGCTGCGAGCAGGTTGAGTCCTGCCATGCGGTAGTGCTGGCCCTCGGCAGTGCGATCACGGATTTCGCCCTGACGCCCGATGCGCAGGGCGTTTTTCAAGGCGTGGTGCGCCTCCCCCTTGTTCAGCCCAACCTGAGCGCGGCGCTGCATGTCGGCGTCGAGTAGCCACTCAATGACGAACAGCGTGCGCTCAATGCGGCCGATCTCACGCAGTGCCACGGCCAACTCATGCTGGCGGGGATAGGCCGCAAATTTCTTCAGCAGCTGACTGGGCGGCATGACGCCGGTCGCCATGGTGGCCACAGAGCGCAGGACGCCTGGCCAGTTCTGGACGATGACGCCTTCGCGGATTTTCCCACCGATCAAACCGCGCAACTCGTTCGGCGCGGCGGCGGGGTCGAAAAGATGGAGCCGCGTTGACGGTAGATCCCGGATGCGCGGAATGAACCGATAGGACAGCAGCGCGGTGACGGCAAAGACCTGGTCTGTAAAGCCGCCGGTGTCGGCGTACTGCTCTGTGATCTTTCGCCCGGCCTCATTCATCAGCAGCCCATCGAGGATGTAAGGCGCTTCGCTCACGGTGGCCGGGATGGTCTGGGTCGCAAAGGGGCCGAACCGGTCGGAGACATGGGTATAGGCCTTGAGCCCGGGCTCGGAGCCATATTTGGCGTTGATGAGGTTCATGGCTTCGCCTTGTCGGGCCGCCGGGAAGAATTGCCCGTCACTGGACGCAGTTACGCCCCCGCCCCAGAACTGGGCCATAGGCAGACGGGCTTGCGCCTCGATCACCATGGCGAGGGCCTGGTTCATGGCGTCGCTCTCTATATGCCATCGCGACAGACGGGAGAGTTGGAAGTAATCATGTGTGCTGGTCGCCTCGGCCATCTTGCTGAGACCGAGGTTCAGGCCTTCAGCCAACAGCACGGTCAGCATCCCGATCTGGTCCTTGCAGGCTGCGCCGGTATGCAGATGCGTGAAGGTTTCCGTGAAGCCGATATCCGCATCGACCTCCTGGAGCAGTTCCGTGATCCGTATGGCAGGCAACCGATCGTAGAGATCGAGCACCAGCTCGTCCGTCTCTTGCGGCACCGCCGCGCTCAGGCGGTCGATCTTCAAGACGCCGTTCTCGATCGACCCGCCCGGTATCGCTCCTGCACGAGCTGCCTTGGCCAGTCGTGCCAGCCCTTCCTTCATGCGTGCCTTGCGATCAGCAAGCCAGGTCTCCGGGTCGAGCGGAACCGTCAGCCTTGGGGTTGCTTGCGCTGCATCAGCAGGCACGAGAGCCTGCTTCAGGTCGGCATAGCGCCGGGAGTGGGCGAGCCAGATGTCGCCCGAGCGGAACGCCTCCCGCAGATGAAACAGCACGGCCACTTCCCAGAGCCGATGGCTGTCACCTTCCTCAGCGTTCAGATGGCGGTGCCATTTCGAGCCTCTTCGGAGGAAGCCAACCGGCCGTGTCTCGGCCTTTTGATCGTCTGCGATCAACACAGTCGCCTGCAGCAAGGGGGCCGCTGCACTCGCCGCCTTGATGTCAAGAACGCGCAGCATGCGCGGGGCATAGCGCCGGAACCGGTGATAGCCTTGGCCAACGTGGGCCAGAGGGTCAGCGGCCATCGTGTCCGTCAACTCGGCGGCGGTGGCGACCAGCCCTTCGAGCCGATCCCAACCGCAGGCAACCTCCGTCGCGTGATCCAAGGAGGCCCCATCACCCTTGGCATCCAGCAGGGCCGACCCGAGGGATTTGAAGGCGCGCAGGGTGTCCTGTACCGCTGTCTTTGCGTCGGCGATTTGGGCGTCACAAAGCTTCTTCGCACCCTGCCAGGTCTTGCCGACGATGCGGTCATGGGTCTCGACCACCGCGTCGGAGATCGCAGCGCACCACTCGACGGCACAAACCGCGAGAATGGCCAAGCGGCGATCACTGCTGATGTCGCGTAAGCCATCGGCAAAGTAGCGTTCGCCCTGGCGGCGCAGGCGTGTCACCCGATGGGGTGGAATGCCCGCGAGGATGTCCGGTGACAGGTTCAGGTCCCGCAGAAATTCCAGCCGGTCGAGGAGGCGGCCAACATCGGCTGAGTTCCGGCCAACCTCGAATTGACGCAGCCAGACGAAACGGCTGACCTTGCCATTGACCAACTCCGTAAGCAGGCTGTCCAAGCGGGTCTTTGTATCGTCATCCAGCCGGGCCACGATGGCACTGTCGACCCCGCGTTCCGCCGCCACGAGCGCATCCGCGCAGAGGCGCTCGATCACGGACACGCCCGGCAGGATCGTCTCGGTGCGGCGGCACTCTTCGACGAAGCGTCGGGCCATGTCATAATTGGAGTACGCCGTCTCCGCCTCTCCCGCCAGCCAAGCTTTCAGCTCCCGGGCTCGACGCCCGGAGAACATCTTGAAGCCGTAGAGTAGACGAATGGCATGGAGGTGTTGTTGCCGGGTCTGACGACGGGCGGCATAAGGCAGAAGCTCATCCGCCGTCATGCCCAACTGTGCTCCGATGAACCGGACAACCGGCTCGGGGATCACCTCGCCGGTCGAGAGAAGGCGGCCCGGGTGTCGCAGAGCGCAAAGTTGCAGGGCGAAGCCGAAGCGGTTCTCCGGACGCCTGCGTTCATTGATGTGTTCGAGGTCATCATCGGACAAGGTGTAGTGATAGAGGATGCTTTGTTCATCTGTAGGTAGGTCGAGCAAGGCCGCACGTTGGCGGGCGGTCAAAATTTGGCGTCTTGGCATTGAGGACTGTCCTTGTTAATCAATAGTCTGTTCAGGACAAAATCCGCACCAGCAAAATCAACGGCTTGCAAGGCCAAAATCCAAGGGGGTTCAACTGGGACAGCGCGCAGCTATTTACACCAGGGTCTCCACCTCTGATCAGTCCTGCGAGCGACAAGTCGCGGAGCTCACCGCTTTTGCAGAGCGCGGCGGTTATGACGTTGTCGCAGTGTTCAAGGAGACTGCCTCCGGGGCCTCATCCAATCGCGCCGCCCGCAACCGGGTGCTTGATCTGGCACAGGCCCGGCAACTCGATGCCATCCTGGTCAGCGAACTCTCACGGTGGGGGCGCTCCACCCAAGACTTGCTCGATACCCTCAACAGACTCGCAGGCTGGAAAGTCTCTGTCGTGGCTATGAACGGCATGACCTTTGAACTCGACACGCCACACGGACGTATGATGGCCACGATGCTGGCTGGGATCGCCCAGTTTGAACGCGATCTGCTCAGCGAGCGAGTGAAATCGGGGCTGGCCGCCGCACGGGCGCGGGGCAAAAAGCTCGGTCGTCAGCCGGGGCAGCGCCCAAAGTCCGATAAGTTCGCGCCAAAGGTCCTTCAGGCCGTCGCAGAAGGCCGATCATACCGATGGATCGCGCGGGACCTTGGCATCTCCAAAAACACCGTCACCGACATCGTCAAGCGGCACAGGGAGAACGCTTAGGGTGTCATCCTGCCCCCTACCGGAATCGACCCCCACACGCCCCTGCCCTTCTGGCACCAGTAACGTAGCGGTGGTGCAGGGGTGTCCCCTGCGCGGGGAATGGAACAAGGCCCCTTTTCCGTCCAGTCGGCCCGCGTGCGGCGGGATCGAGTTCTGGATATTTGGCTGGCAGCGGGATGATGCTGATATTGTCGGGTATGACGAATGCTCCGGTCATATGCCATCTGAAGACAGCTCTTGGCCAGAAGATATTTGAGCCGCGCGGAGTTGACGGGTAAAGCGTGACGTGCTCCGAGGCTTTCAGCCATGTTTTTAAGAAGGAACCCACGAATGACGAATGCGCCCAGCTTGTCCGATGCTGAGATAGACGAGATCAACGACTTCCTCGCGCGAGTCGATGGCGGCGCTATTCCGGACGCGGAAGCTTTGGACGGGTTCTTTGTCGCCTTGGCCTGTACCATCGATATGGTTGTGCCGAGTGAATACATGGAGATGATCCAAGAGGGCGCAACGTCTGACGGGGATCTGGTTCTCGAGGACATGACCGAAGCGCGGCGCTTTATGGAATTGATCACACAGCACTCCAACCACGTGAACGCCAAACTGGAAACCTCGACCCGGACTTTGAAATCCAACCCCGAGTCGCTGGTGGAAGCAGATATCTTCGAGCCCCTTCTCCTTCCTGACACGAATGGCGACGTTTTGGGAAACAACTGGGCGAACGGGTTTTTGCACGGCACCAAGCTTCGCCAGTCTCAATGGGCAGACCTGGCGCAGGACGAGGATCATGGTGGCCCCATGATACCCATCTGGGCGCTAGCTTACGAGAACCACCCCGACCCCGAAATGCGACCTTACACGGAGCCGATGTCCAGCGAGAGACGAGAACACCTTTTGGCTGGCATTATGGCGTCCGCGATACAACTGCACAGTCATTTTCACGAGCGTCGGCAAACTGAGCCAGATTTGGGAAGGGGAACCTTCACACGATCAGCGCAGAAAACGGGTCGAAACGAGCCCTGCCCCTGCGGCTCCGGCAAGAAGTTCAAACAATGCTGTGGGCGTCAACGGCTTCTGCACTGAATAAGCTTTTTCTGCCCTGATTTTTTGGGTGAATTCTGGAGTGCCGGGGCAACCGCCCTGCCCCCTTTATCCGCTCTGGCGGGAGCGAGATGTGTGATAACGCTTCCTCCGTACATCCTAGGATCCTATAAGCCTAAACAACTATAATCCTATACTTCTATATTTTTCCATAACGCTCCTGAAGCAACTCCAAGGCTTCCGCCAGCAGGTCCGGCACCTTCTTTCGGGTTCGGATCGCGAGCATTTCGTAGCCATCGGCAACACCACGCGTGACCCGCTTGTTAAATTGCACCTTCTCGCCTTCGGCAACTTGGGTGAACTTCTCTCCCCTGCCCTGCTCAGGCTTTACCTGGGCTTCTTTCGGGGTTTCCGTCGCCACCTCAGACCGGCGGCGCGGCGGTTCTGCGATTTTTAGACCCTTTGCCACTATGCCACCTCCTTCGTCTTCATGAGCCGGTCGACGATCTCTTGGGCAACGTCAATCACCTTCTCCTTGACCTTCGGAAACGGCACTTCCGAAGCTGCACGACCTTCGGCATGGCCCTGCCGGATCGAGGCAAGTTCGGGAAAGACTGGCGCGATCACGTTCATTCGCGCTTTTTGCATGTATTTGCGAGCGGCGCGGTCTTCGGCCTCCGAACCCTTGGCGCGGCAGAACACGAACAGGATGCGGTCGGCAGGGACGCCGCTTTCCTCCAGCTCATAAGCCGCCTCGACTTGCGGCTCCATGTCGTCGAGGCTGTAGCCGGTCGGCAGGATCACCAGATCGCTGGCCTTCGCCATCTGACGCCCGCCCTGCTCAGCATGAGCCGGGCCATCCAGAATTATCAGGTCGAAGCGTTCCGCATCCTTCAGCGCACGGTCAACGGTGCGGAACTTTTCAACCGCTACGTCCGGCAGAAACCCGGCCACGTCACGCCGAGCCTTCCACTTGGTCGACGTCCCTTGTGCTGGATCGAGGTCAGCGATCTTGGCCGACCATCCCGCCTTGACGATCTCGACGGCAAGCAGTCGGGCCAAGGCACTCTTGCCGACGCCTCCCTTCTGCGAAATCAGCGATATGATCATGACTGCCCCATAGTTTTGTAATGTCTAATATATCAGAATGCTAACATTCTATCAATAAAGGATTGTGAAATCCTAGGTTTCTAGCAGTCCAGAAGCATAGCTTCCTATATATTTAGGATCTTAGAAATTTAGCCCGCTAGTTTTCTAGGTGCGGCCATGGTTCTCAAACCAGCCTTTGCAGAAACTGACGAAGTGCTTTTCGGGCTTCATGGGCGCTACCTCGTTCTTGCCGCACCAGCTCCGCCATTCCTGTTCAAGATACCGCACGTCCCAACTTGGCGCGACTGTGCGCGCGTCGTGATAAGCTTCAGGGTTCAGCGAACCTTCGTAGCGCAGCTCCGGTGGAGCAGGGACCGAACCGCGCGAACGGAAGATGACAAGATTGCCCTCCAATGAGACCCTGTAGTCGGGCATGTGATCGTGCGCCTGGTCTTCTTCGACGATGTTGGAGACCAGCCGCCGAAACTCCTTGTCAGTCGAGTGCGAGCCGCATTTGCGCTTGAGCTTTTCCAGGCCGATCTTCCACTCGGAAGCCTGGCCGCAGTGTTTGCGTCCAATTTCGTACAGGCGGCGCTCGAGGGGCTTCCGAAGCCTGAAATAGTTACGGTGCAGGGTCAGCACTTCGCGCGCGCTGATCGCATTAAACACCCATTCGGAGAGGGTGACTTCAATGTCCTGCATTCGGCCGTCGCGCGTCTCACGCACGATACGGAAGCGGTCGATCAGCCCGAAGCCGTCCAGAACCTCAACGTTGCCGGTCGTGACGTTCGTTATGATGCGGGTTCCTGACAGGCGTTCAAGCGCGGCCCGGAGCTGTTCATAGCCGCGTCCGTCTGTGCCTCTGTTGGTTGCGCTCAGCAAGTCATACGCTTTGAAACGCAGCTTCGGAGAAACCTCATTCTCGCGACCTTCGTTGATCGCCGCCATTACCTGGGAGATGCAGAAAATTAGCACGTCTCGGTCATGAACCGTCGCCAGACCCTTCACAGAGGGTGTGATCTCCACGAAGTTCTTGCCATTCTCGTAGCGCCGGACATTGCGATCGGGCTTGGTCGAGATTGAGAAAACGGGGTGCTCCATAGAAGCCATGTCACCCTTGGGAGCCGCATCGAAGATATCACACACGAAAAAATCCGCCTGACGCATCCGGTCGGGGAGCAGAGGAGATCGTTCTTTTGTGTTATCACCCACCATACTTAATCCTTTCGTGTTTTCACCCACCGAGTCAAGAGGTTTCGTGTTATCACCCACTGGGCAGCGCTTTCGTGCTATCACCCACCATCTTTCGTGCTATCACCCACCATCTTTCGTGCTTTCACACACCGACCAGTCTAAATAATGATTGAAAATCATTATCTTACGTACTGTTATTTGCAACGTAACACAGAATATAACACATATTTAACACACTGAGCCTGTGGATAAGTCGACTTGAAACAATGAGATACCATCAAGCGGCCGCAGGTGAGGAGTCCAATCCCACTGATGACAAGTCACCGGAAATGACATACCTTGCGATAAAGAAATCCGGTTATAAAGACATCAGCATTCAACCAGGTAGATACGCATGGCTGAGAAAACAGAAAATGATCCCCTCAACGCCCTGGTAAGCCTGAACTTCAAGATCTCCGAAAAGGAGCGTCGAGCATTCAAGGTCTGGTGTGCGGAACGGGGGCTTTCGCAAGTTGACGCTTTTCGAAAGGCAATCGATCTGCTCAGAAAGCAAGACGGGGCAGGGTGATGACACGCCCGGCTCACGCCATTCACGTCGATGAAATATCAGAACGCATCATAGGGTATCGTGAACAACGGGCGGATTCACAGAATCAGACACAATCCGCGTTCTTATACTGGACGCCCTAGGCTCAGACCTCCAAGGTGTGGAAAACAGAGGCAAAAATACCAACATGCTGGCATGTCCAGACAGTCGAAAGACCAGAGCTGATCTCTACTCACCCAACTCCAAGTGCCGCCATCAGCCTACGGTCTGCAACCTGGAAGGTGCTGGGCATTTCCATATTGAGGCGCAGATATCTAGAGATGCATTGCCGTGGCCTGTCCAGTCTCGTGCGTGACAAGAAGGCCCGCTTCGTATGGGATCTCGAGAAGAGTGATCCGGCCGTGGGCCGCTTTGTGCCGGACGACGTTCCTAGGCATGAAGGCCACTGGATCCCTGACCTGTTCTCATCCGTGCTGCGACCCCCTGGCTTAGACACAATCCCCTTGACGTCGGCGTTGTTAGCCCATCGTCTTATTGAACAGGGAGGTCATCGATGCAGATAATCGATAACATCTCCCACCTCCTAGGGGATGACCTGAAGAGCTCTGTCGGTCGGGGTACACGCTTGCGGATCGCTGCGTCCTGCTTCTCGATTTACGCGTTCGAAGCGCTGAAGTCTGAACTCTCGAAAATCGATGACCTGCAGTTCGTCTTCACAGCTCCAACCTTCGTGCCCACTGAGGTGACCGATCGCCTCCGGAAGGAACGTCGGGAGTTCTTCATTCCCAAGGCGCTGCGGGAAAGCGGCCTCTATGGTACAGAATTCGAGATCCAGCTGCGCAACAAGCTCACTCAACGCGCGGTCGCGCGCGAGTGCGCTGATTGGATCCGGAAAAAGGCCAAGTTTAAGTCGAACACGACTAGAGCACCGATGCAGCAATTCATGCATGCCGCCGGACCGGCGGGCGAAGTTGCCTACATGCCGATCAGCGGCTTTACAGCAGTAGATCTTGGTTATCAAAAAGGAGATGCCGTTTCAAATTTCGTAACGCGGTTCAACGACCCGTCGCAAGCGAGGATGTACCTTCAACTTTTTGATCAAGTTTGGTCAGATCCAGACAAGGTTAAAGACGTCACCGCAGCGATCTGCGAACATATTGAGTCAGTTTACCAAGAAAATTCACCAGAGCGCGTCTATTTTGCGATGCTTTATAACATTTTCCACGACTTCCTCGATGAAGTTGACGAGGATGTGTTGCCCAATGACCTTACCGGATATCAAGACAGCTTGGTTTGGAACAAGCTCTTCAACTTCCAGAGGGATGCGGCAACTGGCATTATCAACAAGCTTGAAACCTACAATGGGTGCATTCTTGCCGACTCGGTAGGCTTGGGGAAGACATTCACTGCGTTGGCGGTGATCAAGTACTACGAGTTGCGGAACCGATCTGTGCTTGTGCTCTGCCCAAAGAAGCTCGCGGACAACTGGCAAAACTACAACACCAACCTGACCACCAACATTTTCGCGAAGGACCGTTTAAACTATGATGTTCTATGCCACACGGACTTATCCCGAACCTCTGGCGAGTCTTTTGGCATACCATTGAATCGAGTGAATTGGGGGAATTACGACTTGGTCGTGATCGACGAATCCCACAACTTCCGGAACAACGATGTCTACAAGGATCGCGAGACACGCTATCAGAAGCTTATGAACAAGGTTATCCGCGCAGGCGTGAAGACCAAGGTTATGATGCTCTCTGCGACGCCGGTGAACAACCGGTTCACTGACCTGCGCAACCAGCTTGCCCTTGCCTACGAGGGACAGTCAGAGGCGCTCAGCAAGAACCTGAAGGCGCAGATCAGCATCGAGGAAATATTTCGGCGAGCACAGAAGGCTTTCAATGAGTGGTCCTCTCTACCGCCGGAGGAAAGGACAGCCGCATCAATCCTGAAGGGGCTGGATTTTGATTTCTTCGAATTGCTGGATTCTGTGACCATCGCCAGGTCGCGAAAGCACATCGAGACATTCTACGACACGACTGACATCGGGAAATTCCCGCAGCGGCGCAAACCGCTCTCTTTTCACTGCCCGATCACACACCGGTCGGATGTGGTAGGCCTGAACGATATTTTTGCGCAACTATCGGTGCTGAAGCTCGCAGTCTATGCGCCGATCAGCTACATTCTGCCCAGCCGCATTCGAAAATACGAGGAGATATACGACACCCAGGTTGAGGGCGGGCGCGGCAAGCTGCGCCAGGCTGACCGGGAGCGCAGCCTGCAGGCGCTCATGACCACCAACCTGCTCAAGCGGCTCGAGAGCTCGGTCGAAGCGTTCCGGCTTACTCTACGATCCCTTGGCTCCAATATATCACGCACCTTGGACGCCATAGCCGAGTTCGAGAAAACAGGGCGCGGTGACAGTATCAGTGACCCCCTTGTGGGAGTGAGGGACATCGACACGGAGGATGAGGACCTTTCCGGGCTCGACGAATTTACGGTTGGCAAGAAAGTCCAGATTAGCCTCGCCGACATGGACTTGCCCACTTGGAAGCATGAGCTGGCAGCTGACCTCGTGCTCATTGAAGATTTGATCGCATCGATGGAGAAGGTGAAGCCGGCCGATGACGCCAAGCTCCAACATCTGCTGACCCTCATCAGGCAGAAATTAGACGAGCCACTCAACCAGGGAAACCGAAAGATCCTCATCTTCACTGCCTTCGCCGATACCGCCAGCTACCTCTACGAGAACCTCGCCCCTTTCGCTCAGCGGCTCGGGCTGCAGGTCGGCAAGGTCACCGGGTCTGACGCACCAAAGACCACGCTCAACAGGTCCTATGACTTCCAGAGTGTTTTGACGCTGTTCTCTCCGCGATCAAAGGAGAAAGCCGTCATCTTGCCAAACGAGCCGGGCGAGTTGGACATTCTGATCGGCACCGACTGCATCTCGGAAGGCCAGAACCTCCAGGACTGCGACTTCCTGGTCAACTACGACATCCACTGGAATCCCGTCCGCATCATCCAGCGCTTCGGCCGGATCGATCGCATCGGCTCGCCCAACAGCCAGATCCAGCTGGTCAACTATTGGCCGGACATCTCGCTGGACGCATACATCAATCTTAAGGAGCGCGTCGAGAACCGGATGGTGATCACCGACATCACCGCAACCGGCGAAGACAACGTCCTGACGGCCAAATCCAGCGATATCGCCTATCGCAAGAAACAGCTTCAGCGCCTGCAGGAGGAGGTGATCGAGCTGGAGGACGTGAAGGCCGGGATCTCCATCACCGATCTGGGCCTGAACGACTTCCGCATGGATCTGCTCAACTACGTCAAGGAGAACGGTGAGCTCGACAATGTGCCCATCGGCATGCATGCCGTCGTGCCGGCACAGCCCGACCTTGGCCTTCAACCCGGCGTCATCTTCACGCTGAAGAACATTCACGACAGCGTGAACCTCAACCAGCAGAACCGCCTACACCCGTACTACCTCGTCTATATCGGTGATGACGGGCAGATCGTGGCCGATCATACCGAGGTGAAGCGTCTGCTCGATCTGGTGCGCTCCAGCTGCAAGGGGCAGAGCGCGCCCATCCCGGATGTCTGCCGCATCTTCAACGCGCGCACGGATGACGGCCGCGACATGGGTCGCTATTCCGATCTTCTGAGCCAGGCGATCCGCTCGATGATCGAGGTGAAGGAGGAAAAGGATATCGACAGCCTGTTCAACACCGGCGGCACCACGGCGCTGGCCCACACGATCAAGGGGCTGGATGACTTCGAGCTGATCGCCTTCCTGCGCATCGAGGGGGGCGACGCATGACGCACCTCATCGATTGGCCGAGGGCGACCGCGTTCGGGCGTGTCATCCCCAAGGCGAAAATCTATGAACACGCCGACGCCGACACTCGGCTCAAGGACCTTTTCGTACGCGAGGTGGAGCAGATCGTCTGGGCGCACAAGCTGGCGCCCGACACGGTGAACCTGAGCGCCACCAAATCCGTCGCCGAAATTCAGGTGTTCCGCATCAGGCTCAAGACGCGCGCGCCCAGCCACGACGTCCTGCGCGCCATTGACCGGGCCATTCCCTATCCATTGATCTTCGAGCTGGCCCATGGCGGGCGCATCAGGCTGGCCGCGGCCTACAAACGCCCCAGCGAGGCGGACAGCCGCAAATGGGTCGTCGGCGAGTATTTCGAGAGCAGCTGGTTCGCCGAGGATGCACCCCGCGCGCCCCTTCCCATCTCGCTCGACATGGGCGCGCTTTATGAGCGGCTTGTGACTCCGCTGGTGGCGGAGCAGACAGCGGGGCTGACCATGCCGGCCGAAAGCCACCGTCCGGCTATGGGCGAGGCGCCGCAAGCACCGTTCACACCGGCGGGGGCAGTGGACGGGCACAGCTCCCTACAGGACCGGATCGACCATGCCGAGGCCGTGCGCGCCAAGGCGCGCGAGGTAGATCGGATCAAGGCGCGGCTGGCGCGGGAAAAGCAATTCAACAAGCGCGTGGCGATCAATGCCGAGCTGCGCGCGGCCAAGCAGGCGCTGGAGCGGTTGACTGCGGGTGCCGCCGCAACCAGCGTCAACACGGATTGAGAGGACGAACATGGACAAGCTGAAGATGCACAGCCCCGACCTGAGCCAGGACAACATCGCGAAGATCCGCGACCTGTTCCCCGGCTGCGTGACCGAGGCGCGCGACGAGGCGACAGGGACGGTGCGTCTGGCGGTGGACTTCGATCAGCTGCGTCAGGAGCTGAGCGACCACATCGTGGACGGGCCGCAGGAACGGTATCGGCTGGACTGGCCGGGGAAGCGTGAGGCGTTGGCGCTGGCAAATTCACCGATTGCGACGACCCTTCGCCCAGCTCGTGATGAGAGTGTGGATTTCGATACGACCAGAAACCTGTTCATCGAGGGTGACAATTTAGACGTCCTGAAACTTCTCCAAGAAAACTATCTTGGAAAAATCAAGATGATATACATCGACCCACCCTACAACACCGGAAATGACTTCGTTTATGAGGATGATTTCTCTGCGAAGTCTGAAGAATACCTTTTAAAGTCTAATCAGAGGGATGAAAAGGGAAACAGGCTAGTTGCGAACACCTCCGCCAATGGCAGGTTTCACTCCGATTGGCTCACAATGGTGTATTCACGACTAAAGCTTGCGCGAAATCTGCTTAGTGATGACGGCGTTATATTTATCAGTATCGATGATGGTGAAGTGCATAATCTTCGAAAAGTAACTGACGAGATTTTTGGCGAAGAAAACTTCGTCGGAAACATCGTATGGCAGAAGAAATACTCGCCACAGAATGATGCAAAGTATCTGAGCGATATGCATGATCATATCTTGCTTTACGCGCGAAATAAGGAATCGTGGTTCCCAATTCCACTGCCACGTACTGCAAAGCAAAATTTGGCTTATAAAAACCCTGATAATGACCCGCGTGGCCCTTGGAAGGCGACAGATTCCACCTGCAACAAATCTCGCTACGAAAGGCCAAACCTTTACTACCCCATGATCAACAAAAAGGGCCAAGAGGTGTGGTCACTTGAGACGCGTGTCTGGCGGTATTCTCGCGATGTACACGAAGAGAAAGCGCGAGACAATCGAGTATGGTGGGGGAAAGATGGAGATAACGCTGTTCCAGCATATAAGAGCTTTCTATCTGAAGTGAAGGATGGCCGCGTACCCACCACAATTTGGTCCTATGAAGACGCTGGACACAATCAGGGTGCAAAGCAAGAGCTCAACGTTCTAATTAAAGAGAGCCCTTTCAGCACGCCAAAGCCCACGAAGCTAATCCGACTGGCGGCGGCCATCTCAGTCACAGTCAACACAAGTGACATTGTATTGGACTTCTTTGGTGGGTCGGGAACAACAGCTGATGCAATCGTCCAGCAAAACGCGGAGGATGGCGGAAACCGGAAAGTTATTCTTGTTCAGCTTCCGGAGCCGACTGACGAAAAGTCACAGGCATTCAGGGCGGGCTACAAAGATATTGCCGAGATTGCCAAAGAGCGCATCCGCCGCGCCGGCAAGAAAATCCTAGAAGGTGAGTGTCACCCCGATTGGAACCGCGATGTCGGCTTCCGGGTCCTCAAGGTTGACACCTCGAACATGAAGGATGTTTACTACCGCCCCGACGAGCTTACGCAGTCCGACCTGCTCGATACAGTCGACAACGTGAAGGAGGGCCGCACGGCCGAGGATCTGCTGTTCCAGGTACTGGTCGATTGGGGCGTAGACCTGACGCTGCCCATCCGCCGCGAGACGGTGCAGGGCAAAACCGTGTTCTTCGTCGACGACAACGCCCTTGTCGCCTGTTTCGACCGTGGCGTGACCGAGGATCTGGTGAAGGAGTTGGCGGGGCACGAACCCTTGCGCGTCGTCTTCCGCGACAACGGCTTCACCTCGGATGACGTGAAGATCAACGTCGAACAAATCTTCCGCCAGCTTTCATCCACCACCGACGTCAAATCGATCTGATCATGACCGCGGAATCCGAAAACCTTGCCAGCTTGCTTTCCGGACTGATTGTCAACTGGGAGAGCGAAGTGGTTGAATTCAAGCGTGGTAACGGTGGCTTTTCCTCAAACGATCTTGGGAAGTATTTCTCGACTCTTTCCAATGAGGCCAACCTGCGTGGCAAAGAGCGTGCCTGGCTTGTCTTTGGAGTGGATGACAAAACGCGCAGAGTTTGCGATACCAGCTACAAGTCGAATGCCGAGCATCTGCAAGCTGACAAGATGCAGGTTCTCAACGGGACCGGAACGATCACTTTCCGGGAGATACATGAGTTTCATCACACCAACGGGCGGGTGATCCTGTTCGAGATTCCCGCCGCTCCGCGAGGGATCGCCATAAGTTGGAACGGGCATTGTTATGGCCGGGCCGGAGAAAGCCTTGTCGCGCTCGGACAGGATAAGCTAGACGAAATTCGGGCTCAGACATTTGGAACCGATTGGACAGCCTGTGTAGTCGAAAACGGCGATGTGTCCGACTTGGATACACAGGCACTCAAGGTGGCGCGGGAGAGATTTACAGCAAAGCATGCGAACAGGTTTCCGGCTGACGAGATCGCCGGATGGAGTGACGCAGTTCTTCTCGACCGGGCAAAGGTCACACAGAACGGTCAGATCACCCGAGCAGCTCTTCTGCTGCTAGGAAAGCCAGAGGCGGCGTGGAAGCTGAGCCCACATCCGGCCGAGATCACTTGGAAGCTCGAAGGTGAAGAGCGCGCCTACGAGCATTTTGGCCCTCCATTCTTGCTTGCGACATCGCAGGTGTTCTCACGTATTCGGAACGTCCAGCTTCGTATTTTGCCGGATAATGAACTTTTGGCGCATGAAATTTCCAAGTACGATCAAAAGGTCGTTCTGGAAGCCCTACATAACTGCATCGCCCATCAGGATTTCACTCGATTCGGTCGAATTGTGGTTATCGAGCGGCCTGATCGGCTGACACTCGAAAACGAAGGCGGCTTCTTTGAGGGAGAGCCCGAGGATTATGTTCTTCGGGAAAGAGTTCCACGCCGGTATCGAAATTCGTTTCTTGCCCAAGCCATGACCGAACTGAATATGATTGATCATATGGGGTATGGCATTCTCGACATTTATCGTCGCCAGCGCCAGCGCTTCTTTCCTCTGCCCGATTATGACCTGAGTGAACCAAACGTCGTGCGGTTGACAATCCACGGTCGTGTAGTCGATCAGGCTTATAGTCGCCTTCTCATGCAACAGACCGGCCTGCCCTTGGCTGACGTTCTAGCGTTAGATCGGGTTCAGAAGCGGCTACCTATAACTGAGGAAGCAGTTCGCCACTTGCGGCGCAACCATCTCATCGAAGGGCGCAAGCCAAACATTCACGTCTCCGCGAAAGTTGCGGCTGCGACCGCAAGTAAGGTGGAGTACATACGCACACGCTCCCAGGACGACGAACACTATGCGAAACTTGTTGTTGATTATCTGAGCAAATTTGGGAAGGCCGAGCGGTCTGAAGTAGATAAACTTCTTACAGACAAGCTCAGTGATGCCCTGTCTCCTGAGCAGAAGCGGGACAAGATTAGTAATCTTCTCACCAAGATGAGGCGGCAACATCGCATCCATAACGCAGGCTCTCGAGGCAAGCCAGAATGGAGGCTTGCAGAATGACCAGTGCTTTCTCCTTTGTAATAATACAACAATATCGGGACGTTATGGCTTTCTGCAGTGCGTTTTTGGAAAGTGCGTTGCAGAAAGAATGCAGAAAGAGGACGGCATGAAGTTCAAGTTCAAGGTCCAGCCCTATCAGACCAATGCCGTGATGGACGTGGTGGATTGCTTCGGCGGTCAGCCCATGCGCGGTGGCCCGGTATACCGGATTGACCCAGGTGTGGCCGCGCAGGCCAGCGCGTTCGAGGAAGGATTCAAGAATGCTGACCTGGCGTTGAGCGACGCGCAGATCCACAAGAACATCCAGGAGATCCAGCGCCGGCAGAACCTGCCTGTGTCGCAGTCGCTGACGGATTTCACGACATTCAACGCCCGGGGCGAGCGTACGCCCGTCACTGCGGCCTACAAGCGCGATGCGCTGGCTGCGACCTATGATGCCAAACGCACCGCTGTCCACCTCGACGTCGAAATGGAAACCGGAACCGGCAAGACCTATTGCTACATCAAGGCCATCTTTGAGATGAACCAGCGCTACGGCTGGTCGAAATTCATCATCATGGTCCCCTCGATCGCTATCCGCGAAGGGGTTTACAAGTCGCTCAAGGTGACAGCCGACCACTTCACTGAAAGCTATGGCAAGAAGGCGCGGTTCTTCATCTACAACTCCAAGCGCCTGCACGAGCTGGAGAGCTTTTCCTCGGACGCTGGCATCAACGTGATGGTGATCAACATCCAGGCGTTCAATGCGCGCGGAAAAGACAATCGCCGGATCTACGAAGAGCTGGACGATTTCCAGTCGCGCAAGCCCATCGACGTGATCGCGGCCAACCGCCCCATCCTGATCCTGGACGAGCCACAGAAGATGGAAGGCTCCGCCACGATGGAGGCGATGCCGAAGTTCAAGCCGCTCTTCACCCTGCGGTATTCGGCGACACACCGAACCCAGCACAACAGGGTCCACCGACTGGACGCGTTGGACGCCTTCAACCAGAAGCTGGTCAAGAAGATCTCCGTCAGGGGCATTCAGACGCGCGGCCTCGCCGGAACGAACGCCTACCTGTACCTGGAGGGGATCGACATCTCGAAGAAGGCTCCAGTTGCCCGGATCGAGATGGAGGTGAAGCTGAAGTCGGGAGAGATCAAGCGGCAGCTGCGGCGGCTCGCGTTTCGTGACGATCTGTTCGTGGAATCGAACGAACTGGATCAGTATCGCGACGGCTTCACCATCAATCAGATCGACTACACGGCCGATACGGTCGAATTTACCAACGGCGTTGTGCTGAACGCTGGCGAGGCCAATGGTGATGTGTCGGAACGCGACATCCGGCGCATCCAGATCCGCGAGACGATCAAGGCCCACCTTGATCGGGAGAAGCAGCTGTTTGCCCAGGGGATCAAGGTTCTCTCGCTGTTCTTCATTGATGAGGTGGTGAAGTACCGCGACTATAACCAGGCCGACACAAACGGCGAGTATGCGCGGATTTTCGAGGAGGAGTACGAGCTTCTCAAATCCGAATACCTGTCGGAGCTTGCCATCGACAACGAGGCGTACCGGAAATATCTGACCGACATCGACCCTGCAAAGACCCACAACGGTTATTTCTCGATCGACAAGAAGACCAACCGGCTGAAGGATCCGGCGATCGGCGCCAAAGCCATAGATTCCGATGATGTCGATGCTTACGACCTGATCCTCAAGGACAAGGAACGGCTCCTGTCGTTTGAAGAGCCGACACGGTTCATTTTTTCGCACTCTGCGCTGCGCGAGGGCTGGGACAACCCGAACGTGTTCATCATGTGCATGCTGAAGCACAGTGAGAACACCATTTCGCGTCGTCAGGAGGTCGGTCGTGGTTTGCGGCTGAGCGTCGACCAGCATGGTGACCGAATGGATCATCCAGCCTTGGTGCACGACATCAACGTGCTGACTGTAGTGGCAAGCGAGAGTTACAAGGACTTTGTGGCCGGTCTGCAGAAAGAGATTGCGGACACGCTCACGTCACGTCCGCGGCAGGCGACAGAGGCCTATTTCACGGGCAAGACGCTTCCCACTGAACGCGGCCCAGTCGAAGTGACCGGCGCGATGGCGAAACAAATTTACCGCTATCTGGTAAAGAACGATTACACTGACGACGCGGACCACATCGCCGATGCCTACCATGAGGCCAAGGAGTCCGGGGCGCTGGCCGAGCTGCCCGAAGACTTGAAACCCTACGCCGAACAGGTCATTCAGCTGATCGACAGCGTCTTCAGTGACTCCCAACTTCCGAAAGTTGATGACGGCCGCAAGCCCAAGACCAACCCGCTAAATACGAACTTCGACAAGAAGGAGTTCCAGGAGCTCTGGGCGCGGATCAATCGGAAGGCGGTGTACCGGGTTGAATTCGACTCGGCGGAACTGATCAGGAAGTGCATCAGTGCTTTGGACAGCGGTTTGAATGTTACCCCGCTCCAGTACACCGTTCAGGTCGGCTTGCAGAACGAAGGCTTGACCGACGACAAACTGCGCTCCGGTGATGGTTTCGGAGTAACAGGCACGAGAACGGAATACGGTGACTCTATCCACTCGCTCGTGAGATACGATCTGGTCGGAAAGATCGCTGAGAACGCGCGGCTAACACGAAACACTGCTGCAACCATCCTCGGGCAGATCCAGCCTGCAGTTTTTGGACAATTCAAGAAAAATCCAGAGCACTTCATTGCCGAAAGCTCACGCATCATAGCGGAGCAGAAGGCGGCGATGGTCATCGAGCAATTGACCTATGACGAAGTCGACGAGCGATACGGCGTCGATATATTCACGGCAAATCAGACGGGGCAGGATTTCTCCCGCGCCACGGCGAAGCTCAAGAACCATGTATACGACTATGCGATCACGGACTCTGATGTTGAAAGGGAGTTTGTGAAGGAACTGGATACAAGTAGCGAGGTCGTCGTCTACGCCAAGCTTCCGCGAGGCTTCCTGATCCCTACCCCGGTGGGGGATTACAATCCAGACTGGGCGATATCGTTCAGAAGTGGCAGCGTAAGGCACATCTACTTCGTAGCCGAAACGAAAGGCACGATGTCTTCGATGAAACTACGGGAAATCGAGAAAACCAAGATCGAATGCGCTCGAAAATTCTTTGCCGAGATCAGCCTGAGGGTCACTCAAGAACGCGTCAGATATGACGTCGTCACAGACTACGCCAAGTTGATGGACATAGTTGGGCGCGCTGCATGAGCGAACCGCGATCGATCAACACCTATTTACCTCGATGGCGATCCAAAAAATATCTGGGTCGCGCAGATAGTCGGAGACGGGCTGTCAGCCGCGGCCTACCGTGTCGGGGAGCGCATCGAGTGCCAGCGCGAAGGCCGTGTCCATGATTACACCCGCAAGCAGGGCATCGAGGAGACCTTCATCCTGACCCCCAAGGATGCGCCGGACTGGGCGCAGGACCGGTCCCGCCTCTGGAACGAGGTGGAGGCCAGCGAGACCCGCCGCAACTCCGTCACCGCCCGCGAATGGGAGCTGGCCCTGCCGTCCGAGATCAGCGCCGAGGACCGGTCGCAGATCACCCGTGAGTTCGCCGAGCAGCTGGTCAGCCGCTACGGTGTCGCCGTCGATGTGGCGATCCATGCGCCCCACCGCGAAGGTGATCAGCGCAACCATCACGCCCATGTGCTAAGCCCCGGCGCTGGTGGCCGTGGTGATGCCGCTCGCGTAGTGACTTGAGATAAATCGGTGTTGGTGCCTACCTTAGGCACCATACAAACCGTGTTTGAGCCTTAAG
>Ga0307980_1000298_pt1 | contig 24112 bp, 16 predicted proteins | sample OrgLakmetage1060_FD_201817 | JGI IMG/M metagenome (GOLD analysis project Ga0307980, IMG submission 201817) | Saline water microbial communities from Organic Lake, Antarctica - #1060 | ecosystem: Environmental > Aquatic > Non-marine Saline and Alkaline > Saline | place: Antarctica: Organic Lake... | reverse complement strand
CGCGCTACAGCAGAGTCTTTAGGCATTATTACCGGAGAAATTACCAATGATGAACTGCTTGGTAATATATTCTCTCAGTTTTGTATTGGGAAGTAAGCTCTACAAAACAAACAAATAAGAAACCAGTACTAAACCACTAAACAACCCTCTAATACAGGGCTTTTTTTATGTGTAACTAGGTTACCTTAAACCTAGTTCTACTTCTTCCCACACACACATTTGTCAATCTTATATTGACTTATAGATTTTAATGTCTTTCCTTTCTCTGGGTGAACTCCCGACCCCGTAAAATATTCTACCTTCTTATTTTTGTTTTTTCCATACCAAAATCGAACGCTGGCATCGGTATTAAAGAATAGGGTATCGCAGTTTAAGAAGCTTTATGAGAAGATTGAAAATATACCTAGAAGATCAGATCAAACCGAAGCCTATTTTGATAATGAAAGGAAGGAAGTTGTTTACTTGAAGGTCACGTAGCCATGGATGTAAAAAGATACCTGATACCTATTCCATCTTTGGATAACTTACTGACGAGATGAAGAGCTGATTAAAATAAAAACGTCACTCCTATCCTATTGATGAAAACCGAGGCATTCCCTCGGTTTTCTTAGTTTCCGCCATTTCCTCAAAGGGATAAAAATACCTGCATTGCGGTTTACCGTAAGGATATCAATACTATTACATATACTTTTACAACATATAGCGTCTTTTTGTTACTTGTAACTCTCATTTTGATCAATTAGAAGGCCAGTCTCTAATCTAAACATTCGTATACGCGATTTGAATGGTAATTAAGGAGTTTGAAGAATACGGTATCAAGTCCAATACTTTAGATTGAGATAAAATAATGGGTGAAATAGGCAAAACAAAAAACCGCCTGGTGCGATCCTTTTATAGAAAAAAAAGTAGATCTTCTTAATGACATAGATCGAGAGATTATAAAGCTAGAAAAGAGAATTTGTTAAACGAATGAATAAGAAAATCACAGAAAGGAATCACTGCAAATACTATACACAAGTACCAATTAACTGTTACCAAAAAAAACATATTACGGGAAGAAATCTTACGTAAGAAATAAAATGAATTGTAACAATGCCTGTAAAATCTTTTAAATTAAAGTCGTTTGAAAGAACTACGTAAAACACAAATTCAGAAATAACTCTTAAATCATGATTTTATTAAGAATAAAATAATGAAATAACAAAAGACTATTGTACTTTAGATCGTTTAGCAATAGTTAAAATTTTACAGAAATTAATTAAAACTTTTAATTGAAAAAAGCAACTACATATTTAGACTCTGCCTCAACTACGAAGGTGGACCCAAGAGTATTAAATGAAATGCTACCTTATTTTACGGAATATTTTGGCAATGCTTCCAGCAATCATAGTTTTGGCAAAAAAGCTAAAGATGCTATAGACAATGCTAGAACACAAGTTTCGGATCTTGTAAACTGTAATAGGCAAGAAATTATTTTTACTTCTGGTGCTACGGAATCAATCAACTTAGCTATTAAAGGTTATGTTGAATCAAATGCACATAAAGGAAACCATTTAATTACGGTTAAAACTGAGCATAAAGCAGTATTAGCAACTTGTGAGTATTTAGAAACCAAAGGGTATGAGGTTACTTATCTCGATGTAGATGAAAATGGTATCATATCAATGAATCAACTAAAAGATTCGATAAGAAATGATACTTTACTCATTACAGTTATGTATGTCAATAATGAAACAGGTGTCATCCAACCTATCAAAGAAATAGGGTCTTTATGCAAAGAAAAGCAAGTTGCTTTTTTTTGTGATGCTACACAGGCTTTAGGAAAAATAGAAGTTGACGTAGAAGAAGATTCTATAGATATGCTTTGTTTTTCAGGACATAAATTAAATGGCCCTAAAGGTATTGGTGTATTGTATAAAAGAAATGACATAGAAATAACCCCACTAATACATGGTGGTGGACAAGAGTATGGATTAAGAGGAGGAACTTACAATACTCCTCTAATTGTTGGTCTAGGAAAATCTTGTGAAATTGCTAAACTCGAGTATAATTACAATATAAAAGAGTTGAATAAAAAAAGAGAGGGAATTGAAAAATATTATGAGACAAATAATGTTGGTAAAGTGAATTTTAAAAATGTCAGAAAAGCTCCACACATTATAAGTATCACTTTAAAGGACTATGAAGCAGAAGAGTTTTTGATGCTAAATTCAAAAGAATTTATGGCTTCAACTGGTAGTGCATGTAATGCTGAAATAATCGAACCTTCTCATGTTTTAAAGGCTATAGGTATTCAATCCCCAGAAAAAGTCATAAGGCTAAGCATTGAAAAATAAAAAATTGAATGAAATTAGATAAAATTTTAAGCCGACTCGATTCTGATGTTTTACAGCAAATTCTTGGTGATGAAGTTATAAGGACATTAAGTCTTTTAGGGCCTGAGTACTCATATTCACAAGGCCTTCACAGAATCCTCACTAATACTTATAGCTTTCAAGAATTATTGATCAACACTAATACTAGAAACTATATTATAGATATTTTAAGTGAAGATGAAATCCTTATACTTGTAGGTGATCTTGAATTACCTTTTAAAACTAATCTTTGGAAAGAACTTAAAAAGACTAATTTTAATGATTCATTAATAAACAAATTATTTTCCTTTTTTGATTTAGAAATTTACGTTAAAAAAGAAGAAGAGTGGATACAGGAAATTAATGCTAAACCTAATTATCCTTTATATCCTTATCAAAGGTCTGTTCTTAAAAAAGTAAAAAGAACATTATCTTCTGAAAAGAATAGAATATTGTTACATATGCCCACTGGCTCAGGTAAAACTAGAACAACAATAAGTTTTATTTGTAGATATCTTGTTGAAAATGAAAATACAAATGTAATTTGGTTTGCTAATACAAAAGAATTACTAGATCAAGCTTATAATGAATTTATAAAGGCTTGGACAAATATTGGTGATAGAGAAATTAAAGTTATAAAATATTGGGATAAATCTACAATAGATATATCTTCTATGAGAGGCGCATTTATTGTGGCAGGTTTAGATAAAGCTTATAATGCCTTAATGAAGGATATTGGAAAAATGAGTGTTTTTGCTAGCCGAACTTCATTGGTTATTATGGATGAAGCACATCAAGCCATAGCACCAACATACAAGTTATTAATCGAGTCTATAATTATATCTAACAAAGCTTCATTTATTGGATTGTCTGCTACCCCAGGTAGAACATGGAATGAACCTGAAGAAGATAAAAAGCTTTCTAACTTCTTTTATAGACAAAAAGCAAAAATAGAAATCGAAGGTTATGAAAACCCCGTCGATTATCTTATTAAAAAGGGTTATTTAGCACAAACAATTAATACAACATTGTTACATAAATCAGGAATTAAATTAAGTCTTACGGATTTGGAATATTTACAGAAAAATTATGTCCTTTCTGATAAGGTTTTGAAAAAAATATCTCAAGATTCTTTGAGAAATATCGCGATTATTACTAAAATTCAACAATTAGTTGAAAAGCATCAAAGAATAATTCTTTTTGCTATCACAGTGAATCATGCAGTTGTTCTAAATAGTCTTTTAACTGCACTAGGAATAAATTCTAAAGTCCTTACATCGAATACAAACCCTAGTGAAAGAAATAATATAATTCATGATTTTAAAATTTCTAGAATTCAAAACCCAGCCCCTATAGTTTTATGTAATTATGGTATTCTAACAACTGGATTCGATGCTCCTGAGACTAGCTGTGCTGTAATTGCAAGGCCCACAGATTCATTAGTTCTATATAGCCAAATGATTGGAAGGGCAATAAGGGGTACTATATCAGGAGGGAATGATAAAGCAGAAATAGTAACTGTTATTGATGAGAACTTATCGGGATTTGGTGCAGTTGCAGATGCTTTTACAAATTGGGATGATGTGTGGGATGACGTTAATTAATAATAAAATTTAAAAAAATATGAGTAATTCTATAGTACCAGTTCATTTAGTTGTAAAATCAATGCGAGATAACGGATACAAAAATACCGCCTATGCAGTTGCTGAGTTAATAGATAATTCAGTACAACATGGTAGTAGCAAAGTTGATTTGATATGTTTAGAAAAAGAAACAACACTAGGTTCAAGAAATGTTTCAAGAATAGATCAAATAGCTGTTTTGGATAATGGAAATGGAATGGATAGAGAAACTCTTTGGAGCTCTTTACAATTTGGCAATGGTACTAACCTTGAAGAAAGTGCGCAAACTGGTATAGGGAAATTTGGAATGGGTTTGCCTTCATCATCTATTTCACAAGCACTAAGAGTTGATGTTTGGACCTGGCAAAATGGAGTAGAAAATGCTATCTATTCTTATCTTGACGTTAATAAAATTACTAAAGGTGATATGGTAGAAGTACCTGAACCAACAAATAATAAAATTCCTTCTGAATTTTTTAAAATAAAAGAAGAATTTGAAAAATCAGGAACTTTAGTTGTTTGGTCTCAATTAGATAGATGTCTTTGGAAAACAGGCAAAACTATAATTGATCATTCTGAATACATAGTAGGTAGGATGTATAGAAAATTTCTGAATGCTAAAGAGTGTGTTATAAACGCTATTGTAGTCAAAGAGGATAATTACGAAAAGACAGAAATATTTAAAACATTTCTACCGAATGATCCACTTTACTTAATGGAAAACACAAGTGTTTCAAAAATACTAAAGGAATTAAGCTTAAATGATCCAATGTTTGTAAAACATGGTGGTGATGATGGGTACGAAAGGAAATACGTTATTGATTATAGAAATAAAAAACATGATGTAATTGTAAGATATTCTGTAGCAACAGAAGCAACAAGAAAAGGAAGAAATCCTGGTGGATTGCCTCATGGAAAACACGCTAAGGATAATATAGGTGTTTCAGTACTTCGTGCACGAAGAGAATTATATCTTGACTCAAATTGGACAAACGGATATGATCCAAGAGTGAGATGGTGGGGAGTCGAAATAGATTTCCCCCCAAGTTTAGATGATGTTTTTGGGGTTACAAATAATAAACAATACGCTAATAACTTTAGGGAGTTGGGCGATTTTGATATTGAATCAACTTTAAGAGAAAGAGGGCAAACTATACATGAATTTAAAGAAGAACTGATTCAAGATAATGACCCTAAAGTACATCTTATTGAAATTGCTATCGACATTAAAAACCAAATCAAACTATTAGATAAAACAATTGAAGCTCAGGCGAAAAGACTGGAAAAAGTTGATACGCCCGGTAGACATAATGCTGGTGCAACTGAAGCTGAAAAACACGCTACAGATGTAACAAATACAAGATCTGAAGAAGGGCATACAGGGGAAAGTGAAAAGAAAGCTGAAGGTAAATCTGAAGTAGAGAACCAGAAAGAAATTGAATACGAATTAACAAGTGATAATGTCCCAGAGGCTTGTGAATATGCAGAAGAAATATTTAAGTCTGATTTAAAATACCAGTTTGTTAATTCAAACTTTGAATCCAGAGCATTCTTTTCTGTAAGTCCGGTTGGTGGGAAAATAATAATAAAACTGAATACTAATCATCCTGCATACAACCAATTTGTTGAGATATTAAGTGATGATATTGGTCCTGAAACAGAGCAAAGTGAGCTAATTAACAGATTAGTAAAAGCAAAAGATGGTATGAAACTTTTACTAATGGCTTGGGCAAGATACGAGGATGAACAGCCAGATGGTAAATTAAAGGATAATGTAAAAGATTCAAGAATGGATTGGGGTAAAATGGCTTCTGAATTTATGAGAATTGATGATTAATTAAATATTAATAATGCTACACAAAAGCGGTATTAACCTAGAAGATAAAGCTATTCAATTTACAGAGAACAATGACTCTATTACATTGTTCTCTGCTTATTTAAAATTAGAACAGTTAAAAATTATAAACCAATCTAAAAAAATAAATAGAATTATTGTTAGATGGGAAATAAAAGACCTTTGCCTAAAAGTATCAGACATTGAACTATATAATTATTGTTTAGATAACAATATAGCCCTCTACAGGAACACTCGTATTCATTTAAAAGCGTTTTGGAACAATGCTGAAGATGTTATTTTCGGTTCTGCTAACTTAACGGGAAGAGGAATTGGGGAAAGAGGAAAATACAATTATGAATTAAATGGTAGTGCTAATGATATTAAATATGAGGACATAGCATATTTTAATGAAATAATAATAAATAGTGAATATGTTACACTTAATCTATTTGAAGAAATAAAGCGTATTGTAGACCAAACTGAATTACCAACTATTGTTTACCCTAAAATTGAAACAATAAGAAACCAAGCAGATTATTTTCTATTATCAAACTTACCGATGACAGAGACTGTAGAAGAATTATATGAAGGCTATTGCAGTCCTGACAATTTAGATATTGATGAAATTAATTATGTCTCGCATGATATAGCTCTTTATAACATACCTAAGAAACTTGACGAATCTAGTTTTTATAACTACACTCAAGAAGCCTTTAACTCACATCCCTTTATTACAAAGCTAAAAGAGCATATTAAGAACTCTCCTAGAAAATCTTTAAACTATGGTGGAGTCGTTAGATGGATTCAAGAGAATACAACTACAGTACCTACACCAAGATCTTGGGAAATAAAGCAAGATATTATTGTAAATATTTTATACAGTTGGATATGTGCATTTGATGATGATTTTGATTGGGATACACCCGTGCATACACAAGTAATTTTTTATAATCCTCAATCTGGTTAATTAAAAAAATAGAATGGAAAAATTAAGTGAAATTATTGAAGGAATCGAAAAAAATAAATATTTATTACCTAATTTTCAGAGGGAGTTTGTTTGGGATTTTAAACAACAAAAAGACTTGATAGCTAGTGTAATATCTTCAGTGCCAGCATCAAGTTCTCTACTTGTTGAAGAAAATAACTTTGAGGAACCTACTTTTAAATGCATAAAAGTAGGTCGTAGGTATTCTATTTTAGATTCTAATCATGATAGACCTTTTCATTATATACTAGATGGTCAGCAAAGATTTACTACTCTTTATTTTGCCTTTTCCAATGTTTTTAACTCTACAAAAAAAGGTAACGAAGATATTTTCAATGATTTGGATTACAAGGTAAAAGTAAGGTGGTTTTTGAAATTTAAAAACGAAAGCGGTTATTTATTTAACTACGACACCCTCATTTTTAATAAAAATGAAGTTGAACATTATCTGCCAAATGATTTAATTGATTTTATTTCTGAAGAAAAAATAAAAATTGATGATATCAGAAAGGATTCTAAAAAATACGTTCAGTTTTTAAAAAGTGAATCTTTAAAAGATGTTAAAATACCTCTACAATTATTTTTAATGGATGATGAGGAAAGTTATAGAATTAAAAATTGGTTGGAGAATCTTCAAAAAAAGAGGATTGATGACTTAAGGAGTAATACTGAAAACAAAGTTAGCCTTATTACTTTTTTTGAATCCTTAGAAATCAATAATCCGGGCGAAGTCGCAGATAATCTTTATAATGATGCAGAGGATGCAGTAAAAATTTTCGAAAAATGTATTAAAGATGATAAAGTGCGTAATTGGTATGACAAAGTATATAATTACTTAAAATTAAAGATAACTAATTATGAAATTAAGCCAATTGTTCTTGATGATATGTTTAAAGCAATATCGACATTTGAGTACATTAATACAAGAGGAACTGATTTATCTACATTTGACCTTTTATGCGCTAAAGCTGGAACTAGCTTTGACTTAAGAAAGGGTGTTGTTGACACATGTATTGAACCCTTTGATTTTTATGATTTTAATTTCAATGAAGAAGCGGGATTTACATTGAAAGACAACTTCAAATTAATAGATTCAAACAATAGTATTCAAAAACAGTACGCTGAATATTTAGCTCAAGTATTCAACATAATTCACTTTAAAGAGAATGGTGGATTACCCACAGATAATAATTTTAGCACTAATCTTCAAAAAGCAAGATATTCATTAGATAATCTTGAAAGTCAATTTTTAAAAAAAAATTATAAAAAAGCTGTTAGAATAATAAACTATTCATCAGCAATTTTACAGGAACATTGTGCACATAGAGACCATAAGAAAATTCAAAATAAACTTATTCTTTTACCAATTTTCACTTTTCTTATATACAAGGAAAAAACACCCGAAAAAGCTGAGATAAAAAAATTAATAGCATTTTTCTGGATTAAATTATTTTCTGGAAAATATAATGCACATCAAAGTGAATCAGCAAAAATTCATTGTCGTTTAATTTACGAATGGCTTATTTTAGAAATTGAAGATATTACAACTGAGCTGAAAAATGAATTAAATAATAACGTTTTGAAAGTAGAAGATTTTGCAAACAAAGAACTTTTATCAACACAGAAATGTGGAAAAAGTATTGAGGAAAATATATTTATGTTTCTTCGTTCTTTAAATTATCCATTCCGTGATTGGGATAATGAAGGCTCTAATATCGAGTTAACAGATGATGTAGAGTTGCACCATATTATTCCGCTTTTTGATGAAATTACGAGAATGAATCAATTGACAAAAGAACTGAGGGATGATCCCAAAAACATATTAAATGCAACGATGAACAGGACCCCAATCACAAAGGTTACGAATCGAAAAATAGGAGCGAAATCACCCCATCAGTATATTAAGGACGTAAAACCAGATCAATTAGCAAATCATTATATAAGTGGTAATTGGTTCTTAAAAAACCCTGATAAAAAAAACTTATTTGAAGCTAGGTATGACCAGGTATATAATCAAGTCCTCAATAAGTTAAATAGTTTTCTAGGACAGTAAAAGTACAAACTCTATATATTTTATTTTAGGGAGTATTTTTTTTATAATAGACTTGAATCCTACTAATAGTTCTTTCAAACTGATTCTTAAATTAAATATATTTGGAGATTAAATAAAACAACTAGCACAACCTTCACCTTCGGCTTCTAGGATATCATCTTGCCAAGATTGTCCCGTACGAGATTTCTTCTTATTTCTATTCATTCTTAAATAATGTTCCTTTTTTATAGAAGCGACACGCTCTGGTTTTTCTAAATCTTCAAGGCGTTCTGCCATCCAACTATAGCCTTCTTTTTCATATTCAATAGCCTTAGCGTATAATTCAGAATGTTGTTCTAACAACCAAACCCATTCTATCTTTTGCTGATAAAAACAAAAGAAGCAACCAGATCTACTTCTAGAATATGTTCCCTTTTTAATCTCTCCATCAATCTCTACTTGATACTCAATTGGCTTATAATAAGCAGGAATACCAACTCCAGATTCTTCAAGAATTTGAAAGACATCATCAAGTCCAATAATTTCATCGTTTTCAATTAAAGGAAATTCCTCTAATTTACCAATTGGGTAATCTGTAGTTTTAAGAAACTCAAATACAACCTTATTAAACAACTTCAAATCTACATCCAGTAAAGCATTTAGCTTTTGTCTTTGGGTAAACTTTGGTGAAATAGGTTGCTCAACATATTGCAGTGCGTTGGTCAATCTGTTTTTATTTGAATACTCATTGTAATAAGCTTTAACGATCTCAATATTAGGATTAGCTAGTAATTTTTTTATCACATCCTCACTCCATATATTTTTTCTGAAAGGAAATATAGTTTGAATATTTTCCTTTTTAGAGATATAGCCCTCTCTATTTTCATCTCCTCTAATTCCAACATAAGAAATAGTAGGCTCATCACCCACATGTGTCTCAAAAGGCTGTAATTTCATTTTATTAGTGCACCACCTAGCTGTAGCAGAAGGCAAATAACCTCCATACATTCCCAAAAAGTGATCAAAAGGATTCTTCATTGGAGAATTATCCTCATCCATAGATTTATATAATTCTATATCTTTACCTAAAACAGAATTAAGTCGACCTATTAGGTCATAAGTCTCTTTTAATTCTTTGCCTGTGTCGCAGGTATAATATTCTATGTCAAGTTCTGAATATTTTTGACTCATGTATATTGATAGTGCAGCACTGTCTTTACCACCTGAAATACCTAATAAGTGTTTTACTTTTCCCATGTTAAATATGCATTTCTTTTGAAAGTAGTTCCACTAAAAGTTCTTTTCTCTTAGCTTCATCTAACTTACTAATTGTTTCGCTTATTTCCTTTTTAATCGTTGTGAACTCTTTCGAAGTATTAGTATTTACAACCAATTTATTATCAACAAATTCTCCAGTTTCGCCAAAGAATCGAATTGAATATAAGGTTCCTTTCTTAGAGTTTCTATTAAAATCACGAATTTCTGATGCTTTAATTAAACCTAGAGATAAATCGTTAATAGTATTAATCAATAAAGGTTCTTCTTCATCTAGCATCTCTTCTAAACCTTTTCCTAAGGCCACATCTGCAACAGACTTAACCCAACTTACTCTGTCATCTAGGGGCGATATTAATCGTTTGTAAAAAACACTCTGTGCTTTCCCTAGAGTTGATGGATTAACGTTACTAATTTTAGAGGTTATTTCATTTTTATAGGTTTCAAAGTCAGTTGAATTACAAAAAAATGAATTTATTATAACCTTTTCAACTCTATTAAGTAATTCATCATAAGCATTGCGAATTTCCCTAATAGCTTCTTGAATATGGTTTGTAAATGAATTGAGAACCTCCACATCTTCTTTTATCGCTAAAGAGTGGTAACCTAAAGCAGTCGGGAATAAATTAAATAAAGCGTCTTCAGGGTCCTTAGAGGTCATGATTGCTTCCCTTAGTTTTGTTGCTTTAATAGATAACTTATCTGTTTTAAGTGTGTAATTATTTAAGCCTCTTTGAAATCTTAAGAAATTTCCAAAAATGGCCAAAAAAGTTGATTGTGTACCTTTTGATTTCGAATCTCCGATCTGAACTAACTCTTTGTAACTTTCAAGTAGATTAACTTTAAGCCCTGAAACATCATAGCTTTTGATTAAAAAATCTTGCGGTTTTTTATGGATTAGATCAATTGTATCCTCCGTAATAAAAGGAATAAAGCCACCATTGGTGTGAAATAATCCATAGTCTTGTTTTTTGGCGATCAAAAAGATAGGAATCCAAAAATTAATAAATCCTTTTTTAAGTTTGTAGGGTTTCTGTTCTAGCAACTCATAGAATTCTAATAAATTTCTTTTATTAGACATTGTGCTGCTTAAAAAAGTCTCAGATTCATTCCATAAATCAAATAAGTTAGAATCCTTAGAAGGTCTACTCAACTCATAATAACCTAGGTTTTTATTCTTTTGGTGAATTCCTGATTCCTTTAGTAGGCTAATATAAATAGCTTTTTGAGGAGGGAATTTTTCATCCGGGAAGTCTAAATTTTCAAGATGTTCGCTTTCTAATAAACTTCTTATTAAATACTTTCTTGCACTATTTATGGGAGCACTTAAAAAATGTTTGTTTATAAGTTCATTATTAAAAACGGGAGTCTTCTCATAGATCTTGTAACATATTTCCGTTAGCCATTCATATAACTTATGTTTACTTAGTATTGACGGTGTCTTGCCATCATTAATCCAAATATTTTTATTATTATTAAATAATTGATTAATTACTAAATTCTCCAAGTGTTGAAGATGGTACTCTCGCTCTGAGTTTAAAAGATTTAATGCATTTATATCATCTTGATTTTTTTCTAAAAGTCTATTAAACCTAAGAATCATAAAAACCTCATTTCTTATCTGAGCAGAATTTTTATACAATACAAATACATTAGAAGGATAATCCTTTGATTTCTTTTTTAGCTCAGATAGTTTTACATCTTCAAATACTAAATTGATATAACCATCTATAACTCCTTCAGTTTGTTTAAGCTCATTGTAAGAGTCAAATATTTTATATTCAAAAAACCGTCTAGTACCAGTTTCAAAAGAATACCTTTTTACAAGTAAAACAGGAAGTTCTACAAGGGCTTTTATCTCATTTGCTATCGAAAAATCAGGGTTAATTTCTTTACTAGCTGTAATAAGTTCTTGCTCTAAATCTAGATCTGTACCCTCTAGAAAATTAATCTTATTACTATGTCTATAAAACCTGATTATTCCGGCTTTTTTAAGTTTTTCTAAAATGCGTTGTGCATCGTAACCTCTGGTTAACTTAAAATAATTGTTAATGAATTTCTCATTAAAGAGACCACCGACCTTTGAGAAGATGTTTACCAAACCTATGGTTTTAATAACTTCAGAAGCTTCCTTGTAATTTTTATCGAAAACTAGTTCGGCTCTTTCTAAAGCTCTAAAAGTGGTCAACCATTGTGCTCTATGTGGATTGTCAGAACTGCTTATTTCTGAAGATAATGTGTGAACTAGGTAATCGTAGACGTTTGTAACTGAATAAAATTTATCATTTAAATTTTTGACAGAATAGTCTGTATCATCATTTAAAAATGAAAATAGAGATCTTTCATTCTGTCCATAGCGCTGAAGAGAATTAACTAGCACATTTGAAGAAAGCCAATCTAATGGGTACAATGAGTTACTCAAATCTTCATTAGCAATTTTATTATGGCTAACTAATTTTGAATCTTGAATTAGATTAGTCAAATCTTCAAAATCCGATTCAATTTTTTTGGGTATTGAAAATTCTTTTAATTTTTTACTAGCAAAATAGATAAGTTGCTCTACAGGTTCATTAAAAATTAAATCAACAAATCTTCCTTTAATTTTTTCCCATTCTAACTTATCTTGGTTTGATAAATTATTACCATAACTCGAAAAATTTTGGTGTAATGTAATTATGAAATAAGTTTCATTTAAGTCATCATTTGCCCATTCGGAGATCTGCTGTATCAGAAAAAGTTCATCAGCAGATTTATTCTTTGATGCATATTCTAAAAATTTACCAAATTCATCTATAACTAAAACAAGTCCCTTTTTTCTCTTTAATGCCTTTTCTCTTCTTTTTTCTAGTGCAGCAATTACTTTAGAATTATCAACAGCACCTTTAAGTTTAAACTCTTTGCTTAGAACATTAAGAAGCGAATTATTTTCTCCTATAATTTTTATAAATTCATAATCTACAAGGCTATTATCTGCAGAGTTCAGATCACTAAAAAATATTTTCTCTTTATTTAAATTTTTCTCAAGCGCCCAGAGAAAGGTTGACTTTCCTGTTCCGTAATTACCAATTAAATTAAATGATTTATTGGCGCCATAGTTATTAACGAAAATCCTATCGAAAATCTCCTTAGTATTTGGAGTAACGACATAATCTATCTGTTTAGACTCATCTCGAACTATATTAGTTGAAATATTATTAATGTAATTCATAATGCTTTTTCAACATGTTATTTTTAAAATCATTTGAGTTGTTTTTAAATTGCAACTGCCTAACTCCTGCATCATCTTTATAGACGAATTCATTATAATCCTGACAAAGTTTATAAATTAGAATTTCTAGACCCTCATTAGATAAACACAAATAAGATCCAACTGTTTTTCTTATGTTATCATAATTTATAGAATTTTCATTATCGAATTCATTTAGTAAACAGTATCCGAAAATCTCGCTAGAAATACTTTCTTGTACACTTCTATTTAATCTATAAACTGATTGATTTGCTGAATTCTTTCTTCCAGTATCTGATATCAAGTTTAGACTAAGTAACGGGGCATTAAAATCATCTTCTACAGTTTTTTCATTTTTTATCGGGGAAACAAAGGTTCTTATAAAGACCTTAAAATCCGAATTAAAAGTCTTTTCAGCGACTTCTTTTTGATCCTTCTCAAGGAGTAGCCTATTAGCAAAAATCAAAATCTGATATTCAGAAAATTCTAAAGATGCTTTGTCAGAAAAATAGCTTGAAAATATTAATTGAAAAATTGATGAGTGATTTGTCTTACATAAATAGTATTGTAAAAGCCATAAAGAACCTTCATTTTCTAAATAAGGATCTAACTTTTCTACAAGAAACAAAAGATTTGCAAATTCAGTTATTCGATTCTCCTTATCTAAAACACCGAAAGCTCTTAACCAATGATGAATTGACCTAACCATATTTTTACCAACACCTAATAACGGAATAGCTTCAACATCTTTAAAAATATCCACACTTCCCTTATTATCAATTAGTTGAACCCCTTTTAAAATCCACTGCTCTTTACAATGAAAAGTGTCATGCCCTGAAAACCTATAAGATTCTTGCTTTAATATCATTGATTTATCATGTGAATTTAATTATTATTGCAAGATAATATATTATATCTATCTAAATGGATGACCTCATCCATTTGTGAATTTTTTTTACCAAATGTTTTTCTAAAAAATATAAATAATTTTTAACATAATGACCGTCAGTGGGTTGAATAAAAATGTGCGATCTGTTTTAAATAAACCATAAATTGAGTATCAAGTTAGGATAGCGTGAAATAATAAGGCAATGTTTGATCTATTAAAGAGTTCAGAAAAAGCCTGAATTCAATGATATGTTGGTTCAAACTATTAATTCGTGTCTTCTTTTGTCTTAACCAACGGTTTTGTGATGTCAATATTTAATATATTAGCTATTTCATGCCATACGTTCAAGCGTGGTTGTTGTCTATTTTTAACATAACCATCTACCATATTGTAGCTTTTGTCTAATTTTTCAGCCAACCAAGTTTGTTTTATATCTTTCTCTTCTAGTACTTCTTTTATTCTATTCATTTTTGTTTCAGACTTGAAAAAACCAATCTAAGAATTTACATCTAATATATCGTATTTCGTGATATAACATGTTTGAAATAAGTGCTAAGGCGGCGGTGGGGAAGTGAAAGCTCTTTTGATTTTGTGAGGTACGAGCAAAATTAAATGTGCTTGACAGTGCGGTGGGCTTTTCTTTCAATGGCATACAACGGTTAGTATGTGGCAAGTAGGCTATTTCGAAGTACAAAACTTTCGGTTAGGCACAAAGTTTGATACGAGCCAAAAGCTTCTCTTTTGCTACTGTTTCGCCTATTTTTGTATACAAAGTTAAACCTTTTATCATTTTCCAGTTCTGTTGTAGCGTTAGCAAAGACATAATCTTTTACAATTTTTGGTTTATGTGACGGCTGGTGCAAATTGCAAATGTGTATAACTTTTAGCGTTGCCTTTTAAATTTTTATTTTATCATGAATGAGGGATTATTCTTCACTTTTTCTAACTGCTCTTTTTTCCACTCTTCAATTGCAACCTGAGCAATTTCAGCTTGTGCACTTGCAATAGATTTAAGCAAGTCTTTGTTTGCACTTAATTCAGCATTTAGCTTTTGTGAATTTTTATCTGCGTGAACCTTCACCGCTGTATTTATTTCTTGATTAATATTTGATTGCAAAAGAAGTTGTTTGACTTTTGCTTCATGTTTTATTCTATCGAGAATATCATCATAAGTACCTCTTTCGGTCATCATTTTAAACATAATGGGAGCTATTTCTATGAATATAAAAAGAAGTGTAATCAGCCATTTCGCATACCAAACAGCTGTTTTCTCTTCTTCAATTCTAACAAGTTCCTTTTCCCCATCTATTATCTCATAAACTGGTACTTCCTGATACATTAAAATATCCATTGCCTTGAGTCTAGCAATCAAACCATTATTTTGAGCTTGAACAGTCTTTTGATTTTCTATTTCAGATTGAGTGGATTGCTCCCTAATTCTAATTTTACCATCTATTTCATCAATAGATTTATAATCCTTTTCATTTAAACTAGTGAACTTATTCTTAATTGATGAGTAATCATTTTCTGCATCATCAGCAATTTTCTTCAAGTCATCATAATAGCCGCCTTTTCCCTTCTTTCCACTAAATTTTCCTAAATTCCATTCATCATTTTTATCTTTATTTGCCGTTTCCCAAAATGTTCGTTTTTCTTCTATAAGGTTTCTTCTATTTGTAATATTTGTTTGTAGTGCTTTTCTTTCATCTTTTAATCTATTTAAAACCGGGTCGTCTTCTCCAGATTTTATTATAGTGCTATTTGTTATTGCAATTTGAGTACTTATCTCAGCATTTATTTCTTTTTCAAATAGTTTTAACTCAAGAGGCGTTGCAATAACAAATCCCAATAACATTGCCATCAACAACCTAGGGGCTGCTTCAATTAATTCTTGTTTTGAAATAGTCTTTTTACCATCACCAACTCCGAAAGTTGAAACGATATATCGGTCAAGATTAAAAATTAAAGCTCCCCAAAATAGACCAAAAAACACAGATAGGACTTCGCTTAATAGTGTATAACCAATAACCAAACCTTGTTCATCTATAATTTCCTCTCTAAACGCAGTGAAAAAAGCATAACCTCCTGCAAAAGCAGCCATCAAAGCAGTGAAGATTATCGTACCTCCAATTCCAAAATACTTATTGGTATCAGTCGGTGCTTGTTTAAGTATTTCTAATTCCGCACCAGAAGCCCATAAGAAAAACTTATATAGTTTTTGAAATGGATATTTAATTAGTTTTTTCATTTATTCAATCGTTTATGTATTTTTTCAAGAACACTACTATAAATATCAGATAGTGTAATTGTTTCTTTGCTGAACTTGTTTATTAAAGCATTTTCATTTTGAAACATCGGAAATTCAAGAGAGGATTTTAATTCAGTTGAATTTATTTCTAAGTTATTAAAATGCACATTGTTTGAGAACTGGATATTGTTAGCTGAGAATAGTTCTTGAGGTAAATTAGATTCTGAAAAATCAATATTCGTATTAATCTCAATTTTTGGAGCGTCTGCAAATATTTGTTTAACTATAGGAACAGGAAAAGGGTGTGCAGTAATTTCTTTCTCAATACTACTAAACAAACCCTCTGCAATTAATTTAAAAACTGTTTCCTTGTTGATTGGCACATGAGCTAAACCACTAAGAGAAACTTCTGTTACGTTTGGAGTTATTTCAACGCTTTGTGCTTCGGCTGTTTCCCAGAATAAATCTACATTATCTATTCCTTCATTAAGATTTATTTCCCAAGTAAATGCTTTAATTACTGGAGCAATAACATCAATCGTTAATTCCTTAGTAATCTTTTCATCAAAAAATCCTATTGCTGTTAAAGTATAGGTCGTTTTTGACACTGGGTCTACATCTATATTTCCTTGGTTAGAAAAGGAATCTGTTAATCCTGAGATTAAGATCTCCTTAGCCGAATTGACTAACCAGCTTAATATAACAGGTGATTTTGTGTTCCTTAATAACGTTGAAGCTTCAAAAAGTGAAATTTTCGGTTCAGTTTTTATAGCTTTAATTTCGATAAAGTCTTCAACAACTTCAAAATCATTAATTGTCTTTAAAACAATTTTAGAACTGTCTTGTAATGGCAGTGTTATTGACTTATGATATAAAGGAACGAGTTTATTGTTAAGGTAAACCGCATTGTATTTTTGAACATCAAATGAAAAAGCAACTTCTTCATCCTTTTTATTGATAGAAGTTTTATTTGAAGAGTAGTTTTTAATTAGCGGATTATTTTCAAGTGATTGATTGAGGTTTAAAAGTAAATTTTTCCATTCTTTTGATGTTAACCTTTTTGTTTCGTTCTTATATCCTTTATTGAATACGGTTTTAAAAGCACTAGTTAATTCTGCAGCACCTGCATTTTCTAATTGTTCTATGAAAGATATTATTGCTCGGTGCTGTTGTGAGTTAGCTTTATTAAAAAGGGGAGAGGAATGGTCAATGTCTGGCCATTCAAATCCTCCTAAATATTCTTGTTTAGTATTATCATCTGCATCTGATAAAAAGAAATACGGGGATACTCCTGAAACAATTTCAAAGACGTGGTGTGCCAGCCAAAAATATTCCTCAAATAATCTGTCGCTTGTTGTTACTTTTTCTTTTTCGATTTCTCCTGCAAAAACCTTTTTAAAGAATCCTGTTGTTCCTTGCCAAAGTTTTCCTAACGTTGAAGGTTTGTCTTGTGAATCAAAATGATATCCACTGTCATAATCAATCAATGCTAACTGAACTCTCTTTGAATTGAACCAAATAGAGTTCTCACTCATATCAGCATGAATAAATTCAATACTATGTAGAAAGTTAATTGTTTTAGATAACTGGTAGGCTAAATACAATTTGTTAGGTATGGATAAACTCTTGTACTCGTCAGATAAAGTGATATCACTGCCGAAATCTTCATAGCTTAGTTTTTCAAGATTGTATATTAAAAAAGCAACACAATGCTTTTCCGAAATATTATCATAGCCTTTAAAAGCTAAAAATGGAAGTCCTAATAATTCGGGAATATCATGATAGACAGGTGTTTTAGATTTGCTCTGACGCTTTTTTAATTTTTGATGTAAAAGCTTTATTACGTCATAAGCGTGTAGCTTATGTTCTTCATCCGTAAATATTTTTAAAACAAATTCAGATTTCGAAATACCATCTATAGATTGAACCTTATGAACCGAGCCAAACCCACCTGCCCCTATAGCATTATCTTCAAACTCGATTTTTGAAAAAGTCAGAATATCATTTGTCCCATTTTGGTCAATGACTGATATATCAGTAATATTTGACAGTGATTTAATCATTAAATTTTCCTTTATAATGATTTAAAACATTTTCTGTAATAATAATTCCTAGCGAGGCATCATCTTCCAAATAATTTTCAGTCTTCAATTTAATTAAAATGGTCTGATTGAATTCAGTAATTCCTTCTTGAAAAGTTACTTGGTTCTTGTTTGATTTTAAGAAAAGGTCTAATTCTTTTAAAATCAGTTGAATTGCAGGATTTTCGTTTCTCCAAAATCTATTTTCATTATCCTTTAATATGACTTTATCTTCAAGAGAAGAAATACCATCACTAAATAATAAGATTATATCCCCTGTTATGTAATTAAGATTGAGTTCTATTGTTGAAGAAGCAAGTTCTGCTTTTTCACTATTGTGTGATATGTGTTTTGTCAAAGCTCCACTTGGGGATATATGGGGTATCATTATTTCTCCATATCGGTAGGGTTCATCTGAATTTACATTTGTTGAAAAATCCCCATGTAAATGAATTACCCCTCCATTACCAAGATATTCTATTTGAATTCTGTCGGAGTTTTTTTTATTAACTGCACTTATGAATGTTGTACCACCAATAATATTATTGGTTTTAAGTTTTACAAGTTCATTGTCAGCAATTAATTCGGATAGTTTAAAATAATGTTTACCAATAAACTGGTCAACAACAACTCTTGAAACTTTACCAGAGTCTGAAAATTCTCCAATTCCATCACAAAGCACCAATGTTTTTGAATTTTCTTCAATTAGAAAATCGGCATAATCTTGATTTAGTTTTACATCTATATGTTTGACTGAGAAATACATTAATCAATTTTTGAAACTGTTGAAATACTTTTAATCATATGTTTTCTAATTTCCTCTGGGCTAATATTGGAAGTGAAAAAGTTATGACCATTTTTTTCATTTGAAGCAAATGTTTTGAGCTTATTTTGTACTTCTTCTTTAAAGTCATTATCATCTTCCCATCTAGTATCTTCCAATAGCACCGAAGAAACGGTAATTCTATTGTGCTGTTTTAATTTTTCAACTCTCTCCAATGCGGTATCAAAATGTTTAATTGCACCATCACTCAGCGTTATTATTAAAGCTTGACTGTTTTTCTCCTTATTTGTGTTTAAATATTTAAAGCTTGAGTCAATTACTATATCTAAAGTATCATCAAGGTATTCATACATATAACCATCTGTAAAATAACTAGTCGGATTAAAATCAAATTGTTTGTAATCAATATTTGTAAGTTGAGTTATATCAAGAATAGTTTTATGAGTTTCTGCGAATCCATACACAGCAATATCAAATGAGTTTTTATTTTTGCTATTATCAAGTCTTTCCAAAATTTTAGTAATAATTTCGTTTACTTCTTCCCCTTTCGATTTCCCAGTTTTACCTTCCCAAGTCATGGAACCAGTGCCGTCTATAACAAAAACTACAAGTTGATAGAATAAACGTGGGATAGAAAGTTCACTAAGACTTGCCGAAAGTGCTCCAGTATTGATAGTTGATAAATTAAGCTTCTTCTTACTTGATTTAAGTAATTCAGAATTCTTTAACTTTTGAATCTCTTTACTCATGTTTTACAAATTTTTCTGTTAGACTTTCGTGCTCTTGTTTTAAGAGTGATTTTTGATTTTCAAAATATTCAGTCCAATCATCAATATTTAAAATCATTTGATAGGTTTCTGATGATTGGATTATCGACAATTCGTTAACCAAGTAATTATATTTAGCTTTTAAAGTTTCTAGTTTAACCATTAAATGCTCAAGTTCATTAAATTGGTCAATGTCTGATACAGGATTACCCAATTTTAATTCGTTCCAAATGTACCTTACTTTTTCAATGTCATTCGCTTTTACGGCATTTGTCAATTCTCCGAAAACTTTTGCGCCTTCTACTTTATCTTCATAGATACAACTAGGTGAATCAGGATGACACAACTTAACCGCTTCACGGTGCATTTTTTTAATGTCCGCTCTGTCTTGGTCATTTAATTCAGGAATATCAATTTTAATTTCTTCCTGATATTCTTTGTTTTTTTGATTAAACTCTTCTTCTATTTTTTCAAAAGTATCATCTACAATGCCGTGTTTTTTTAACTTTTCGTAAATCTTCTTTTTTAAAGCAAGAATTTTTGCGATTAGCGGGTTAAGTTCAATTATATATCGGTGATTGAACTGTTCAATTTGAGCTTCAATTTCGGTTTTTTCAATCTCAAGAGTTTCAATTTGATATGAGAGTAATTTTATTTGAGACAGGATTTGTGCTTTTTCAATTGCACTCACATCAACAATTTGAGTGTAGTTTTTTTCGAATTTTTTAATTTCAACAAATGCCAAATCATATTTTTCAGCTAATAGTAAAGTTGTAATTGGAGCTAGTTCTTGGATAAGTTTAAGTTCGTGGATGTAGGGTTGGATATTTGCTGTTTCTCCTAAATCCACAAAAGCTTTTATAAGTTTGAAGTATTTAAATGCTTTTGAAATATCTAAAGCTTCTTGATGTTTCTGAATTTTTCCAGATAGTTCTTTTAATCTTTCAAACTCTTCTAAAAAGTCATTTGTTCGCTGTTGGTTTCCTGAAACAATAGTTACTTCTTCATTATTTACTGTAAATGCTCTTTTCGACCAATTTGCTGAACCACTAATAATAGTATCATAATCAATAATGCAAAACTTCATATGCATTAATTGATCATCATTACCAATTTCAGCAAAGAATCCACCATTCTGTTCAATTATATCATAGTCAAGTCTATTGAAATCATGGTTGGTAATTATTACCTCTACTGTAACTCCTCTATTTTGCAATTCAAGAAGTTTGTCAAATAGGTTGGTCTCAGTAAACCATGCCACAGCAACGCATACCCTTTTAGTGGCATTATCAAGATGTTCAAGAATTATTGCTCTAACATCTGATTGTTTTGTAAAGTAACTGTCGATATTCATTGTTCATTCTTTTTTTTCAAGCGTTGGCAAAAAACAGCTCTTTTGTTTTTTTTTGCGTTGGCTTTCGTGTCGGCAAAAACCAAATGTGCTGTTTGTGCGGTTGGCTTTTTTTTAGCTTGCTTACAACGCCTCCGTATATGAAACGTAGCGTGTTAAAAAACGCTTTCGTTTCGGATGAAACACAAGCCGAATTTCTAAATTTTACTAATTACTTTTTTTAATTAATAAGCCAAATTTAAAAATTTAGCGACCTTACAGAAATGCTTTTACCATTGGGTTAAGGGAAAATTTCCCTATTATTTTTATACGTTATTACCCACAGTTTTTACCGCGCTGATATATTCCTTTATTTCATCTTTCATTCCGTAATTGAATTTTGAACTTGACGGATGAGGCACAACCATAATTGGCACTTTATAACTCATATTTAAATAATGAATTCTTTCTCCATTTATTTCACGACTCGCATAATTCGCTTTTGGAAAATTATCCCACAATCTATGACCCCAGAAAAATATTAAATTCGGTTTTAATTCTTCAACAATTTCTTGGAAAGCTTTAATACTGGATTCAAATTCCGTTTGGGTAGGTTTAATTCTTGGTCCTTTTGTTGGTGCTTGAACATAGTTATAAAAACTACTTGAACCCCAAAACTCCACAATTTTTTTAATTGAAGATTCACTACCATTTATTGCATTAGTGAACTTTGTAAAGGTATTCATCCATTTTGAATAGCCTTTTCCTGTCTGTTTGTAATCAAGATAACCTTTTACAACATTTTTAGTTATCTGTTCAATCGTTGGACTTTCAGATAAAAAAGCTTTCATATCTTCATTACCTAAATAATGGCTTTCTCCTAACACTAATATTTTGAAATCTTGGTTATGATAATTTTCACCTACAAATGGTTTAAATCTTATTGGAAACATTGCTCGTTTTTGTTGAATTACAATTGATTAAATTATTTTGAACTGCTTTTGCCTAAATACCTTTTTTTGAATTCAGTCATAATATCTGATTCACTTACTTCAGATATTTCCTTATCCTTTAAAACATAACTTAATGTTGCAATATAAGCCTCTCCAAATGCAATGGTTAATGCGGCCGCTGTAGACGCTGAAATGGCACCACCAGCTACACTTCCAGCACCTGGGAACATTTTTAATAGATTTGATACAATTGTTTTTCCCAATATTGTTGCGCCCGCACCTGTCAAAATAGTCGATGAAATTAATGTTGTTAAAAAAGACTTTTTGAGCTGAAAACCAAAAACGGCAGATATGCTTGCCAACATTCCTACTTGCACAGGCACTAATGCAATTGCATCCGCAAAAGGAATAGGAACAGCACCTGTTCCAGCTGCGGTCAAAGCAGCCGTTGCAACTATTGCGTGTGATTTATTCTTCTTTTGAGTAATGCTAACCTTTTGAGAAGCAGCGAAAGCAGATTTTTGCCCTTCTGGAACTATTTCCATAGCGAGTTCTACCAATTCTTCAAGTCCTGATGACTTAATTATATATCCATCATCTAATTTTCTTGCTATTGAATTAACACGAACGATATTTTTTGCATCCTTCAAATGCGATTGAACTTCATTTCTAAAGCCGTCGTCCGATGAAGCCTTAGTGATAATACCTATAACTGGCATATGTAATGAAAGTAATTTTGTTAATTCTATTTCTGCATCTTCAATCCTTCTTGAACTTTCAGATATACAAATCCAAGCCATATGAATATGGTTCATAGGGTTTGAGTCATTGTTTTTAGCCTTTATAAATTTTTCAAGTTCTTCAAAAGTTTCTTTATATTCTTTAACTTCTAAACCTCTTGTATCATATAAATTAAGTGGAATACCATCTTTTTTAATTTCTCTAGTTTCCTGCGTAACAGGTTTTCCCTGTCCAGTTGTTGAGAATTGTCCTTGAAAAACAGCATTAATCAAAGTTGATTTTCCTACTCCTGTTTTTCCGGCTATAAGTATGTTTACTTCTCCTCTGTTTTTTAAAGCTTTGTTTATTGCAGTATCAATAATTTCTCCGATGTTATCTATCATTTCTATTTTTTTTTGTTGTTGTTATGTTACGATGTTTTTTAAAATTGTGGGTAACTTGTTAGATCATCTATACGACTTTTTATCCCCTATTTATTCAATATATATATATGTAATTCAAATGACGTTTATCAATTATAAAACCACCGCATTATCGTCAAGCAACATCCTCATCTATTTTATCAGTATCTAAAGAAGCAGTCTTTTCTTCTACAGGAATGTACTCAAAGTAGCGTCTAGGTAAAGTTATATGCTCAGGCTTTGTTTTACATGAGTATAAACACCCAAATTCACTTTGTCATTTTTGCTTGAATAGAGCACCTACTCTATAGTTCTAACTTCCTTTAATCCATATCTACATGTAAATAAACACCTAACTATCATTAAAAGTTTACGGGTTTCCGCAATTGGGATGGTTATTTTTTAAAATGGGTTGTTGCAACGCTGTTTGAAATGAAAAGAGAGGTGGTTTTATAAGAGAACGACCTTGATTAATTAAAATAGGCCATCTAAAACTGCGTAATTTATTATTTATATGCAGTTTTAATGCTTGTAAACCTGCCTGCCATCAGGCAGGTACAACTAGGATTGCAGAGATCTTTACGAGC